>Ga0123355_10003242_pt1 | contig 23255 bp, 32 predicted proteins | sample TergutEmb28metaG_3_FD_89872 | JGI IMG/M metagenome (GOLD analysis project Ga0123355, IMG submission 89872) | Embiratermes neotenicus P1 segment gut microbial communities from Petit-Saut dam, French Guiana - Emb289 P1 | ecosystem: Host-associated > Arthropoda: Insects > Digestive system > Gut ... | reverse complement strand
TACGATTCTCGAAAATCATCGTCGACAACACATCGCGAAAAACGGCTTAAAGCCGCCGATTTTCCGCTCGGTTGTCGACGTGATTTTCTGAGATTCGTATTATCTATTGTGTTTTAGAGTCGACTTCTTTGATTATAGACCTGCTCTCAAGATGGAGCAAGCGATCCCTCGCAAAGAAAAGAAAGGAAGAATAGTTGCACATGGGGGATAATTTGGGATGAGTTACACGTTCGAATGACTTGTTACAAAACATGATCTATGCTGATAAATTGCGCATATAAAATCAGATGATTAACTAAAAACGAACTTATGTATCAATTTATAGTTATTAATACCAATTCCAATTAAAAATTTCAAAAAACCGCTAGTCCACATGTTTACAAAAACAGGAACTAGCGGTTTCTTATTTCTTATCAAGTCCTACCATGATCATTAACCCAATGTCTGTTTTATCGTAGCTATCTCACCACGCAAAGACGCTTCTAGCCGGGTATTTCTCCCAGGTTCGCCAACAATGGTATCTCCTTCTGGCACATCTTTAATAACAAGAGCACCTGCTCCTATCTTGGCATTGTTGCCTATTTTTATATCTCCAAGGACTATAGCACCTGCTCCTATTATTACACCACTGCCTATAGTTGGATGCCGCTTTCCTGCAACTTTCCCTGTTCCGCCAAGTGTTACTCCATGGTATATAAGCACATTGTCACATATTACACAGGTTTCTCCAATTACAACACCAGCACCATGATCTATAAAGAGTCCCGTCCCAATAGTGGCTCCAGGGTGGATTTCTATACCCGTTCGTTTCCTTGCCCACTGCGAAACCAGTCGCGCTAAGAAAAACCAACCCCTACGAAATAACCGGTTTGCTAACTTATGATAAATCAGTGCCCACAACCCAGGGTATAACCAGACCTCTGCCGTACTACGGATGGCAGGGTCATTTTTCTGTATTGCACTAATAATAGATTTTATTTTCATGTCGTCATTCCTTACTCACTCATAGATAAATATCTTTCCCCAGTATCTGGGAGTATCAACACAATGTTTTTGTTAATAAAACGCTCCGCCACACCAGCCGCTACAAATGCAGCTGCTCCGGACGATATTCCCACTAATAAGCCTTCTGTATGAGCCAGTTTTTGGGCAGCATTGAAGGCATCTTCATCTTTCACAGTAATAATTCCGTTATAAATTTTAGTGTCTAAAATCGGTGGCACAAATCCTGCGCCAATCCCTTGTATCTTATGCGCTCCGGCTTTTCCACCAGAAAGCACAGGAGAGCTTGTCGGTTCTACTGCTATTATATGAAGATTAGGATTTTTTGACCGCAAGAAGGAACCAGCACCCGTAATAGTGCCGCCAGTGCCAACACCTGCAACAAAAACATCAATTTTCCCGTTTGTAGCATCCCAAATTTCGGGGCCTGTAGTTGCAAAATGGATGGCAGGGTTTGCAGGATTTTCAAATTGCCTGGCAAGAAACGCATTGGGGGTTGTAGCAGCCAACTCATTAGCATAAGCAATAGCCCCAGCCATACCCTTATCCCCTGCGGTCAACACCAATTCGGCACCGTATGCTTTTAACAAGCTACGCCTTTCTAGACTCATAGTTTCGGGCATTGTAAGTATAAGTTTATACCCACGCGCTGCAGCAATTGCAGCAAGGCCAATGCCTGTGTTACCGCTTGTAGCTTCTATTATTACAGAAGAAGGTGACAAAAGCCCCTTCGTTTCGGCATCAGTTATAATAGAAAATGCCAACCTGTCTTTTACACTCCCGGCAGGGTTGGCTTTTTCTAATTTACCAAAAAGCCGCGCTGATATATTACAACTACGAGCAAAACGCGTAAGTTCTACCAAAGGGGTATTGCCAATTAAGCCAGTTATATCACCATAAATCATATCTCGCTCCTTTATATCTATATTTATAGTCATTCCCATTAAAAACAACTCAAACGTATCAACTTTTGCCGCCTTGGTTTCTTCAAAATAGGGATGACTATAACAATATATGCAATATCATATTTAGAGGCTATGCTTCATTTTACTATTAAGCAACACACAAAAAAAGACGGGTATAGACCCGCCATCATACCTATACATCATATTAAACTTAATCTAACAACACAATACAATAACCGTCAGTAGCAATAAAAATAGTCCCCATTTCATCTGTACGATAAATAATAATCCCACGATCAGTCAATCTTTCAATTATATCAGGGTGAGGGTGACCAAACCTATTCCCTCCCCCAACCTGTATAACCGCAACCATTGGCGCAACTGCATCAAGAAAACCCTCTGTTGTAGATGTGCGACTACCATGATGCCCTATTTTTAGTACATCTGACTTTATGTCTTGCCGAGAGGCTATTATCATCCGTTCGCTATGAGCCTCCGCATCACCAGTAAAAAGAAATGATCGCTCTTTATACACAAGTCTCACAATAATAGATGCATCGTTTATATTCCTATTCGCAGGTTGCAAAGCCAAAATATTTAGCTCTATCAGGCCTGCAACAATCCAATCACCAACTTCTGGTACCATAACGGATATATCGTTATTTTCTATTACCGACAAAAAATTTTCGTATGTATTGGTAGTATGTATGACATCAGGCATAAGTACATACCCAACTTCCATTTGGTTTAACACGGCAACAAGCCCCCCAATATGATCACTATGAGGGTGAGTAGCTATTACATAATCCAAGCGGGTAATCCCAGCACGACGCAGATACCCTAAAACTGTATTTCCCTGCCGTACATCCCCTCCATCAATCAGTACCGCATTATCCTGTGACCAGATTAGTATACTATCTCCTTGCCCGACATCTAAAAAGGCGACGATAATTTCACCGTCGCCTGGAGTCATATTGTCACTACTTGTTAAAAAAAATGTATAAACCAATGCAAATGCCAAAACCAATAACAAGGCAAGTGCAAAAGGCTTTCCAAATCCACGATGCTTGTCAGTCATTACTAAATTGGTCTTGTTGCATTACGAAGCCACTCTTGTTCATCTGTGTTTAAAGAAGGAGCTAAAACCTTGTATGTCTTATCATGATATTCGTTAATATACGTAATTTCTTCCGGACTTAAAATCGAAACATCAATGGACGAAATATCATAAGGGCAGTATGTCAACGTTTCGAAGCCATAGAAGACCCCATATTCTGTCTCGTTCCTTTTTTCTACAGCAATAATATTTTCTGTGCGGATGCCGTACTCTCCATCTTTGTAAAAACCTGGTTCGTTACTCAAAAGCATCCCAGGTTCAAGCATTACTTTTGACCGCTTAGATATCCCCTGCGGTCCTTCATGTACCCCCAGGCAATAACCAATCCCATGGCCAGTACCATGTCTAAAATCTAAACCATGTTCCCATAAAGACAATCGCGCCAATGCATCCAACTGTATACCGTTTGTGTTCATAGGAAAAACAGCCTTGGATATAGCTATATGCCCTTTTAGCACTAACGTAAAATTGCGTTTCATCTCATTTGTTATTGGCCCAATAGCAATTGTACGGGTAGTATCTGTTGTGCCATCTAGATATTGACCGCCTGTATCTATCAATAAAAACCCGTCAGTTTTTAGGACATCCCCAACTGGGCCTGGGCTATAATGAGCCTGTGCGGCGTTGGCTCCATACGCAACAATTGTAGAAAATCCATCTTCAAAAAAGTCAGGCTGCTCTTTACGTAAAGCATTAATTTTTCGTGCAACATCCCCTTCTTTTAACGAAGAGATATCTGGATGCTCCTCTATCCATTTCAATAAACGAACAAGCACAACACTTTCTTTAATGTATGCATTGCAGGTATTTGCCATTTCCACTTGACTTTTTACAGCCTTTAACATCACGACAATATCTATTTCTAAATCTTTTTTTATGTTTATATCTTTTGGAAGGGTTTCGTAAAGCAACACATTTGTTGTCTTTGGGTCAAGCAGCAAAGTTTTATTTGTTGATAATTTTTTAATAAATCCATTCAAATCATTATACTCATGAAGCACAAAACCTTGCACCTCTAAGTTTTGAGAGAAAGACTCGATTTTGCTCTTGTCAATAAAAAGATGCGCTTCGTTAGTGGTGACAAGCGCATATGCATATACCACTGGCGTAAAGGATATATCCCGACCACGAATATTAGCCAACCATGCGATATTATCAAGTGCCGTAATCAAGTAGGCATCTGCGTTATGCATTGCCATTTGCTTTCGTACGGCAGCCAATTTTTTTTCTGAGGTTGTTCCTGCAAAACGTAGTTCATGTTCAAAAGCACTTTCTGAAGGCATTTTTGGACGATCTTCCCATATTAGGTCAATCAAATCCTCGTTGTATGAATACGATATGTCTTTACATGCAAGCACATTACATAGCTCATCATAAACACTTGCGGTCATAACACGTCCATCAAATCCAAGTTTACCAGATTTGGGAAGGTTTTCGACTAGGAACTCTTGATACGTAGGCACTCCAGGCATTTCCATTTTATACAGTTCGATACCAGACCCTTGGAGTTGATTCTCAGCTTGGATAAAATAACGCCCATCTGTCCAAAGACCTGCCTTGGTTGACGTCACTACAACCAGTCCACTACTACCAGTAAATCCAGAAAACCAAGTGCGCGATTTCCAATATCCTGCAATATATTCGCTTGCATGTGCATCGCCACTTAATAACAGATATGCGTCCATGTTTCTTTCTTTCATTAGCGCGCGAAGAGCTGCTAATTTTTTATTCGCTGTCATTATCTTAGTCCCGCCTTTCGCTCTCCACGGTTAAGGGGGAGAATATTTTCATGTTTCTTTACATTGTCAAAGACCTCTATATATTCATCATGCTCGACTTGGAGCGCAGTATGTTCGGCTTTTAGTGCATCATACTCTAATCGCAACAATGTATTCTCTTGTTGCAAACGATCAATTTCTTCTTTGTATTTATCCTTGGTTACTTCAATCCGCGCTAGTTTATCCGCAACCTTAAAATAGTCATTTGCGATATTTACTGCAATCAAATTTGTACGAACACGCTCGTCAATAGCGGCTGTTGTGTTTGCACCAGTTAGCTCAGACATTTTTTGGTCTATATAACGGGCTATACGCTGTAAATGAGCTTCTTCTTCGTTCGATTTTAGTGTAATAACCTTACCACAAATTACGACATCAACTTTTCTTGCCATTATAGTGCCTCCTTCGTACATCACATGCAACTTTATATTTAAACCGGGCATACTACTTGTATACAATTAAGGGAAAGGACAATATTGATGAAAAAGTATTTTATGCTGTCCCTATTTTTGGTCTTTACTATGCTATGTTTTTCGGGTTATGACTATAATGGCCCTGAAGTAGAACTTGTATTATTAATAAACAAAGAACGAGAAGCAAGTGGTGTGCCATCTTTGATCATCAATTGGGAACTAACCCGACTAGCCCGTTTAAAAACCGAAGAAATGAAAACACATAAACACTTCGATCATGAATCACTTGTATACGGAAGCCCATCTCAATTACTTGATCATTTTCAAATTTCTTATACAAAAGTTGGAGCCAATATAGCAATGGGACACGAAACGCCAAAAGAAGTATTGGAAGCCTGGCGCAACTCCGTAAGCCATCATGCAAACCTTGTAAACCCGTGTTTTACAAACGCTGGTGTGGGGATTTGTTGGGATGATGAAGGGATATCGTATTGGACTCTTTTATTAATGACTACAGACCAAGCATCGCCATAATATCTTCTGCTAACACAGAAACAAGAGGTAGTGACGATGCAGTCTTTCCTTTTTTACGTAATAATGATAACAAAGATGCCAATTCTTGATTATGCATTGCCAAATCTTTACGATCATCTGGTAATAAGTAGTCGTTGCCTGTAAACAATAATTCATAATCAGCTCTATTGTATCGCCAAGGTATGAATGCTTTACCAAAACGCAAATATACTTTATCAGCCATTGTTAGACCCTTATAATCCATGTTTCCAGAGTAATATAGCATAGCTCCAGACTCGGCGCAAAGAGATAACAACTTTTCTAGTGCAGGATTAAGGCCATCCGATGCACATATTAATGTATAGTCATAGCCACTCAACCGTTCGCACAAAGCAGAAAACACAAGCGGATTTTCGACTATAAATACCTTATCGCCATATGCCTGAGCAGACGTTAGGCGGCATAGGTTTTCCAATGTTAGGACATGTGCTTCACCAAGTTGGTCATAAAAATTGCATGCGGCATCGTCGGTTTTTATCCCTCTCAATGTAACTTGACTTATGACACCATCAGATAAAAGCCCTGCTTGAAGGTATAACCTAACGCTATCTTCTGGTGCTGTTGGTACAGCTGTTTCGAACCTAAAGGCAAGAGCTCTTATAAAAAGCGGCCCCAAAGGAGAATGGAAGTCCAAGGCACGAGCATCATTTAAGTGTAAACTAGCAAAATCTGATAGCCGGACAAGCTGACCTTTTGGCAACACATTTAATACTTCGCACACAGATGCAAGCATAGAAAGAATCCCTTTAGAATCATGAGGAAACTGATCTGCCCATTGGCGATAAGTGCGACGCATATGAGCAAGCATTTCTCGTAGCCAAGCGGCAGCAGACGTATCTTCAAAACGAGGCAACAAATCATCCCTTATAGCACGTGTGAAAGCATCCTTGTATCTAGGGGAATCGTTAATAGGTTCGTTGTGAGAAGAAACAGGTTGACCAAAATAAGCAGAAAGAATTTCGTCAAGTCCACCATCAAATTGGAATAATTTTTGAAGTTGACGCTCAAACTCAGCAAGCCCTATTCGTATCAGAGCTTGATCATAATAGTCTCGCTTGAAGAATACAGAAAGAGCCGTCTCCTCTTCCAATGTGGGCCGCGGCAGCCTTACGGCAGAAAAACATCGACCATAACGATTATACAAATCCAGCATACCACTCATAAGCCGCTCAAAGCCGCTATCATTTTTTAAATGCTGGATTATCGGTGTCAGTTCTGGTGACATGTTTTCGTATGAGGTGGGCATCTAATTTTCCTCTTATATCACCCCATGACAGGGTGTAATTATCACATGTAAATTATGAATAGTAATGCTGCGTATGTTCTAATCCTGATCTTGCCATGTATTTTTTTTACAATTTTCGTGCTAGGCATACATTTTGTAGCAAGTATATGGGGTTTAATTCAAAATCTTTCCTATATAATAGAGTTTACCTTTTATGTTATTAATATGTCAATTGACAGAGTACAAAATCTTTGCTATATTTCCTTGCGAATTATGTATCATCACAATCGCTAATGTAGCTCAGATGATAGAGCAGCTGATTCGTAATCAGCAGGCCGGGGGTTTGAGTCCCCCCATTAGCTCTTAGCACATTTGCTACAAGCGGCTAGAAAAATTATTGGGCTGTCGCCAAGCGGTAAGGCACAGGACTTTGACTCCTGCATTCGAAGGTTCAAATCCTTCCAGCTCAGCTTCTAGTTTTACTGATAGAATCAAGGTTTTTAGCAGTTACCTTGGTTCTATTTTTTTTGATTATGGCTGTTGTCTACCATCTTGTCTACCAAAACAGGCACGTCTACCATGCGCTATGTTCCGAAGTTTTGGAAACACTGATTTAAGTTGTCGGCTATAGAAACCTTTGTAGCCATATCCAAATGAAGGTATATATTACCAGTAGTGCCGATATCCCCATGCCGTAGCCATGTTTGAATATCCTTTAAGTCACAACCTAAATACCTCAGAAACCCTGCTGATGAATGGCGAAGGTCATGAAAGCGGATATGCGGCATACCGTTACGTTCTAATAGCGTTGTAAACCGCTTGGAGGCATAGCCAGGAAGAATAAGTCTACCGTCTGCATGGGTAAAAATATATCCCTCGTCTATATAATCCTTTGGCTGCATTAGTTTGTGTTGTGTCTGTGCTTGTTTGACACCCTCTAGGTTTTGCTTGATAACCAAAGGTATAGGCATATTGCTGTAACTGCTTTTATTCTTGGTACGGTCAGATTTTCGCAACACGCCGTTTACTTTGGTGACGGTATGCTTTATCGTAAAATTAGGGATGTTGTTATCCATATCTACCGCTTCCCACTTCATGCCTAGAATTTCCGAACGTCTCATGCCGTAGAAAATGGCGAAAAGTATAATTGGTTCGAGTATATCCCCCTTGATAGTAGTTAAGAGTTGCTCTATTTGCTCTGGAGATAGGTATTGCGCCCCTGTATACTTTTCCTTTTGTGGCCAGTCTATACGCTTGGCTGGATTAAACGCTATAAGGTTTTGCCTTACCGCACTATCAAGGCACTTTGAAATATTGTGTAGGTGCTTGATAACCGTATTGGGAGATAGTGTTTTCATTTTGACACGTATATATTTTTCCAAATAAGCGGGAGTTATGTCTTTAACCTTTACCCGTTGCATATCGAAATATGGCTTGATATGCGAATCAAAAATCATCCTATAGCCATCATACGTTGTTGAGGCTATTGCCTTTGTGCTTATGCGTGTTTCTAGCCATTGCGCCATGAAATCAGCAAACAATATATCTTTGCTCAAATCAATCTGATTTGAGTTGTACTCAGCTAGTACCTCCTTTAATTTTGCTTGGGCGAGTCGCTTGTTGTTTCCTTTAACTGGTATATCTGTTTTAATAGTTGGTCTACAGCGTTTACCAGTCACATCCTTATAATCAAGTACAAGGTGATAATGTGGCCGCCCTTTTTTAACGGTTACACAGCCTTTTACATCTGTCATAGATAGTCTCCTCTCAATGAAAAAATCCTACCTATGCCATATTCAACCTAAAGATATTATAGCACAGGCAGGGCTTTTCGGGAGTTGTTTTACTGGTTGATTGCGAAATAATTTTCGAGTATGTATATTCGTGGTATCTTGAATGCCCTTCCTATTTGAATCGGCTTTCCGAATTTACCTTGTTGGATTGATTTATATATAGTTGTTTTGCTTACACTAAATATTTCCATCAAATCACGTACAGATAATAAATCATTATATTTTTGTAATGCCATAAAATTTTCCTTTCATGTGGTGAATATGAAGGGCTACCGAAATAGCCCCATACAATACTATGTTAATGATTCAATCGTGAATTGTACGACATCGACCACCATGCCGCTTGCCCCTGTTAGCCTTAAATCAATACTGCGCCCCAATAAACGAATATCATTATTACATTTTAGTTGCACCGCACCATTAGCTTGTTTTTCAACTGTGATAAAATCTGGCACCGTGTCAGTACCGCTAATAACCACGCTCCATACTGGAGTGTCTGCCATCGGCTTTCCACTGCCATCAAAGAAGTTAGCCTTAAATGTTTTTGTCCCACCTATACGGAGAATCAATTCACCATTGAAACTAATTTTTGCTGTATCTTGAAATACTTTGTTAATTTCGGTAACTCTAACGGTGATTTCCTTTGTCACATGATAAAACGTGACTTTAATTTTCGCTTCGCCTAATGCTACAGCTTGAATTTGACCATCCTCTGTAACAGTAGCTATTTCCGTATTGTCGGATTCAAAGCAAACACTATCTTTTGTTACAGTGCCGCTTGACTTAGCGATAAATTGAATGTATGCGCCTTGACCTATTTTAATTTCAAGGTTGGTAGGTGTGATGATTTCCAAAGTGTTTATCGCTGTAAAATAATCTGCTATCATCAACTCCGCATTGTCTGTAGCTGGATTAAAAGCATCTTCATCAAGCATGAAGTGATAACATGCATGTTCATCACCTTGTGATTTTTGTACCCTGTTAGCCCTTGTTATGCTGAATACTAAAGGCGCATTATGTTGTGCGCTGTTATAATCGTCAACAATAAAACGCTGACCACGGCGTATATTCTCTGTTTCACTATCCTTAGGTAAGAATATGATGGAGCGTGTGTGAGGTGTAGTCATATAGCGGTTTCCGTCTATACCGAGAATCCCGCTTAGATTCTGCATACCTTCACGCCAATGCGCCCAACGCTCAACAACTACCCCATGCATATTTACCCAACGCAAAAGGTAATTACATTGACGCATAACTGCTTTTTCATAAATTTGATTATCCCCTGGCACTTCGTAAATGAGCCAGTAGGAATCTTGATATTTGACATAGGCACCTGCTTTTAATGTACCTCTACGGCTTATTATTTGCCTATGGTCGAACGCTTGAGGCGAGCTGGGGGAGTTGCCTTGCACTATTGCTTTTGTGTGCATTGCAGTATCTTCATCAAGGGCATATTGATACAGCACAACATCTACGCCAAGCGGAGAAAATTCAAGTAACTCTTCAAAGCCTACATCCGAATCATCAAAAAACTCCTCACGCTCGAAACCACTGAGAGAGCGTTGATTCCCCATTAAGTACCAATCTGTTTTGCTTCGTCTTTGTTGTGTTGCAGATTGAGGCATTTTAAGCCCTCCCATAATCTGTATCCTTCATTTTCTGCATAAAATCATTTATTATTTTTATCGCCTTATCCTTATTGCCTTGCTTATATGCTTCAAGTGCAAGGTCGAATGTATCAGTCATAAGATTAATTAATTCGTCTCTATCCATTTTAACCCCCATATTTGGCTAAAAATTTTTCTTTCATGCCTAATTCCAATGCCCTGGCTTCCATTAACAATGTTTTTGTGACTTCTTCCGTCTTAAACATTTCAGCCAATTCTAAAATGTCTGAACCAAAAACATCCGTAAACATTGAGGCGTCAACCAACTTTGTACAATCGTCATCGCAATACTTCTCCAAAAAATGAATACTTGCTAAATGAAACATAGCGTCAACAGAAAGAGCGTCATATAAAAAGTTAAGATTTTTGACTGATTTATATTTGTTATGTTGCTTAAACAAATTATCAATCTTTTCTTTGTAGGCTTTACCGCCTGCAATATATTCGCTTAGTGTGTAAGTTTTTCTTTCCACATTATTCATACCGATATAAATTTTATCTTTCAAAGAAACACGTTTATCGGCATCGACTGATTGAAAATCCATTGCCTTTTGCATTTCGATAAGCATTGCACTAAACTCTGTATAAAGCCGTATATATTCAAAAGAATCATTAAAGCCAAAAAGCTCAATAGCATGTGTAAAATGTTCTATGTGTGCAAATTCATGGAACATTAAAGCGGGGAAATTATTTTCATATAGACTAAATATTATATCGAAAGTATGAAGTGTAAATTTATCCTTTGAATCGGCTGGGTATCTAATCTCCGCTATAGAATTTTTGTAAGGCGCAGTAATAAAACTACCGTCTTTTGTGGAATGAAATACTACCTCTGGTCGCTTTAATTTTTGGTTGCCTACAAATGCTTTATACAGTACAAATAAATGTGTGATTAACATATTTGTTGCATCTTCCAAAAAATCAACATGTTTGTGTTTTGATGCTTTTGGTTTCTCCAGTTCTTTGATTAAACCCATATCAAATACCCCTCATACGCGCATTATCTGATGCTTGTCGTTTATAATCCTCTATCTGCTTTAGTTTTCGTTGTATGCGATCATCTGCATCTTTGCAAAATGTGTTATATGGCTCTACGGTTTTATCTATTTGCTTTTGGATGGTTGACATTAACTGCTTTTTATTAATGTCAAATTTTATTTTTGCCATGCTACAAATCCCTTCTATACTGCCGCAATGAATCTTCGAGAATACGCCTACCGCGAGACAAAAGACCTTCTGTAAAGTGTAAGCCTGTAATTTCGCTGAGAATCCGCTCTGCTTCGCTAATATCAATTAAAGCAATCTCAACCTCTTGCTTATGCCTGTTGCGAATTTGTAATTGCCGTTGTTCCTCTTGCCTTGCTTCTCGTTCGCGTTGTTCACGGTTACGTTGCTCTATGCGTTCTAGCCTTAAAACCTCTTGTAAATTGCGTTCAATGGCGTTAAGCTGTGTTTGCATTATGCCCCTTGAGGCACTTGGTAACTTTGACATATAAGACTGATTTCTTTTAATAGCTACCCCATTTAACGCATTTCTTACAGCTTGTAATTGTGCCTGTATCATATCTGCTCCTTATGAAATTGGTACTGTGGAGGCTTACAGGAGGAAAGCAAGTCCCCACAATACACTAATAAAGTTGTGCTTAATGTTATTAATAGAGACTTGATTCAGACACATCTTCATCTGGTGAAATATACTTCTGATGTTGGAGTGAATCGCCCCATAAATCAATAGTGTTAGCGGAGTTTGTTTCTCCTGCTATTTTATTGCAAATTTCTGTTAGCATTTCCATTGCTTTTTTGTTTGAGCTGCAAGCTAAAGGACTTGCCTTTTCAATATATTCTTGCGTTGTTTTCATCTGATTTAATAAACTTGTAAAATTATTCATATTCTTCTCCTTCATATAGCTGTTTTTGATTGATTTTGGTTTCTAAATGCCACACGAGCCTTGAATCTAGCGTTGTCGATAACTCTTGAACTCGCTACATAGTCAGCCCAAAAATCATCTTTTTTGAAAGCATTAATAGAGTCCATAAGCTCTTGCGAGTAATCGTAAAAAAAGCGTGTGTTGCCACTGCTCATGTGAACTACATCGTTGCAGTCGAAACCTATCATGTGCAGATAGGCGTTAAGGCAAGTGTTTGTTACGTAATACTGTTTCATATAGGTATCCTTCTTTCTAAATGAGCCGTACCATTATAAATGCATCCTACTGTAGATGTAACGACTCAATCTCAATAAAATAGTTCTAATCGAATCAAACTCAGTCGTATTGATTCTAGGTAAACAAAGCCTATCAATTCAACCTAGCCGTAGCAGTTGAGCCTATTCAATGTAGGCTGTACTACCGTCATAATTGCTGTGATACAGCCAGACATATCACACGACACAACGCTGCGGTTGCAGAAAATTCGCAGATTTGCACGGAAATTCCCACAATCCCGTGACATTCGCAGAAAATTACGGAAAACCACACAGTGAATATACAGGCATAACTAATCACCGTGACATTTTCCTGACACACCCACTAATATTCACAGCGAGCCATCATGACAACATGGAAATCCGCATGAAAATACGCGACAATTCCTCACATGCACACATGACAACGACATTCGCCACAGACAACATGGAAATATCACACGACACATTTGTTCGCGGCAGACAGCATGATGATTCGCGGCACAGCACACACCACACATGCGGATAACCATGAATGTTCACAGCGATACATAACACACAGCCATTCGCATATGCACAAGCGCGACAATTCGCCACGCATCATAGTGATACGCACGACATGACATTACGTGCGCCACGAATATTCACAGTGACACGCATGACATACGCACACGCCGCAGTCACGCACAGCCCCGCCACACGCAGCGGCATGGGGGTACCGTACATTACCGCGCCGCAATCGCCGCCGTCCAACCGCTGCGGCATATCACTCTGATAATTTCGCTTACAAATGAGTTATTACCAATAAATGCGAATCGAGTTGACTATCCTACATATCACACCTCCCGAAAAAGCTCTGTATTTTCTAAATCTTCAATATATCGTGACAACCTGTGTAACTCGTTTGGCTTGAGTTTCCTTTTCTTTTGAAAGAAGTAGTATAAACGGCGTTCATCGGTATAAATTTGGTGCGCTACGTGCTTTATTGTCTTACTATGTAGTTTCATAATTTTTCTGATATAATCTATATCCATAAATTAAAACCCCTGCTGTGCAAAAAATTACACACTTTATACCTCACTAACAATACAATGTTTTACACCATCAGCATCTACTTCTTCATAAGCTGTAACATGATTTTTAAGTACGCGGCGGCGTATTAATTCGCTTACACTTATATCTAAGCGATCCGCTTCCTGTTGCATCCATTCCCATTGTGCATCAGTAGCCCTAAAATTACGGCTTTTCATTACATCGCACTTAGGCTTGGTTGCATTTTTGTTACGATGTGGTGCGCCTACTTTACCAAACATCTATTTCCCCCTAAACTAAGTTAAGCTCTGCAAAATAAGCGCGTATACGCTCTACCTCATTAGGTTGTAGATTCCGCTTACCATTAAGCCATTCCGTTAGATAACCTCTTGGGATTTTGACTTCAACCGCCATTTTACGTTGATTAAAACCATACTTATCAACCAATTGTCTTGCTAATTTGTGACACATGGGCATTTTCCTTTCTAATATAATTGCTGACAAGGAGATTGAGCCAGGCAGTAGCAACAAAAACTACTGCCCAACTCTGATTCTATGAATGAAAAATATATAAAGCAATGGTTATGGCTGTTACCATGCGCTCTATCAAACAATATTGTCCTTACCATAGGGAATCGTTAGCCAATTTCTGTAAGGCGCATAAACACAAGGCTAACAAGCTGTTATGTAAAACCCATTCGTAAAAATAAGCCTTAAAATTGTATGTTTTTACAGTATGGTCTTACCATATAGAATCGTTAGCATACCCTTCAAACACGCATAATCACTAGATTTCAAAAAATCTCTTGTGTGTTTGAGACTGTTTTGTTGTAAATCTCAGTATTTGAATAAGCAGTACCAAACAAATAAATGCTTTTATATTTACTTCCTATTTGCACTCTCAACCGTTCTGTAGCTGAAAAAGAAGGAACAAAAATATAAAAAATATAAATATTAAAAGCCCTCTAACCAGTACCCATCTAAATAGGGAGATAGATAAATATTTATTGACTTTCGCTTTCGCTACAGTTCAAAACCTTTTTTGGTACTGTAAAAATTTTAGAACCATTTATATATTTCTATTTAACAGATAAGGCTTGAAAGGTGCATAAACACTACACTTTGTTTCAATTTTAGAACCATACTCGCCCTAAATAGCATCTTTACAATCTAGCCAGCTATTGAGATATTTTCTCATTCTCTTGCTTGGTAAATATAACTGTATTGGCTTATATTCTCTGATTTGTGAACGCCACGCCCATTGTAATAGCTCTGATATAGCCAAAGAGCATTCATCGAGTTTAATACCGTGTTTTGCAAAATAATTAACGACAAGCGGATTTTCATAACGATTAAGGCAGTATGCTAATTTGCTTGTATTGATATAGTCGTTTACCGCTCTTGCATTGCATTCCAAATACCCATAGGAATAACCTTTTCCTTTGACATTATCTTTATAATCCTTAAATATAGTCCAAAGTGCATCCCCCTGTTTGGCTTTTACAACATTCTTAAAATAATTTGACATATTTCTTTTCAATATTGGCAGAGCTGATGGATTCTTTATAAACCAGGTTTTAGATAGTGCTGTATCTTCTTCTCCTATATGATTGAGCTTGTATCTATCGCAAACGTTAATTAGTTCACGTAAACCTTTACGGCGTGAAAAATCAATATCTTTGCTGTATGGTATAATGTTCTGATGATTGTCTAGCGCACAATGCTCATATGCAATATTATGAAGTTCAAAATATGGCTTTAACAGGCAACCGTCAAACATATAAGTCAATATATAAACCTTTTTGAATGCCTTAAATATTTCTTTTGGATAGCTCCATACAACGAGCTTACAGTTTTCATCTAGCGTTAAATCCTTACCGTAAACCATAAGACAATTTTTCATAGCAAGGTATTTCATCCATGAAAATACGCCCTCGTACTCATGTTTTTCTGGATTCCATACAATAAAACCATCTTCATCAACTGATATAAGATTATTATTTAATAGCTCTTTCATATCGTGTTTTGATATTGAATGTAGTTTAATTGGCGTTGTTACCTCGTCCAGAACAAGTATATAATCCCCTGCAACTATTAAATTTTCGATAATTCCGTTAAAATCCATAAAAAGTCTGTGGGTAGAAACAATATTATTATTTCTATGTAGATGGCTCATTATATCGGCGTATTTTGTACGCACTTCGTTTTTAGGCTCATAGAAATTTTTTGTTGTACTGCGCTTAATACGGTCAACTTCTTTCAAGTATGGCGTTATAAACATATACTTGTTGTCGTTGTCATTATTGATAATATCAAGCATCTTAGTTGTTTTGCCTGTACCCATTAAAGAATCAACGATAATAATTTTGTTTTCATGTTCCATAAAAATCCTCCGTGTAGTTTGGTGACTTGTTCCTATAATTGTATTACATGCAAAATCGGCCAAAGTGATACGTGTAAAAACTAAAAATTCAAGTATTTCCTCTATATTTTTCACTTGAAAATAAAATATAGTGTTCATGGTAAAAGTGCCACAAAGCCAGTAAATATGCTTACTCTATCGTATTTTTAGATAGTATTGAAAGTGGGTAAAATTCAGCCTAAAACATGTTAAAAATGGCTTATATACTGCGTTTTTACGATAAAGGAAAAACCGCTTGCCTGTGTCCGACCAAAGATAGACAAGCGGTATAATCCTACCGAATATCACTATATCCTATTAAATTGTAGTGCTGCTGCCTATCAATCTATAAGCATCATCCCTTCTGGAGTTTTTTGTGCTTCTAATCCGTAACTAAGCCCCGTAAAAAAACCTGCCCTAAATGATTCCAATATAGAATCAACTTCAATTACATTGTTTCCGTTTCGCTTTTTCCAATCGTCAAAAAAGTCCTTGAATTGACTACTAACTAATTCAGTTAGCCACCAATCAACATTTTCACCGTTGATACTAATATTTTTGATGCTTACTTCTATATCGTTCATATAAAATCATCCCTTCACATTAGGCCGCTGCCCTTGTTTGTATTTCCTTACAAATTGCATCGTAATCACCCTGTTCTATATCTGTTGACTTGGAATAACCAAATTTCTCTAAAATTTCATCACACAAAATTTTATTATCACCACTTAGCGCAAATATTTCTTTTACTTGCTTTCTGCTTATAAGCTGCGGAGGTGGTTTCAGTTCGTGGCTCTCGCTGTCTGGGTCTTTCATTTCCTCTGTAGGAATACAGAACACTTGAAAACATGCATATTTGAATGCTATTGCCATCGCCTTGTTAGTTGCCTTGTCTCCGCTGTCCATGCCCTCGCCTATGGTTATTGCTGATACATGCGATCCGTCTTTAGCAAAGAAGGAAAACATAATCTTGCATATGGAATAGATAAGCGCGGCACCGTTTCGGCTTGTGCGCTCTTCTCTGGTCTGCTCCAATATCTCAGGCACAACAAATACGCCGTATTTGACGAGTATTGGCTGTAATGCGTTCATAACGTCATCAATACCCCTATATTTGAAGTTTTGGCTTGTATTAGTCTTATTCTTGCCTATTACCCCAATTTCGGACATAATGCCTGTAATGGCCTCGTATATCATGCCACTTTCTGGTTTCATGCTGACATTCTCCCTTCCCATATATCATCTGATAAATCCTTGAGCATGTTTTGACTTTCGGAAACATAGTCACGCCCAATATCAAGCAATAATCTATGCGCTGGCAGTATGGCGCAATCTTCATTTAACAAAGAATCAATTATCGCCTGTACTTTGCTAATACTGCACCCAATATCTACCATGCGGTCTGCTAGTATGGCTTCTGATATATTACTATTGCCCCTTTCCTTTTCCTTTCCAGCTCGATAACCCGCAATAAATACATCGAATTTGCTTGTATCTATCAAAAATTCCTCTGCCATTTCTGAAAACATGCCTTTTATTTGCTCGTATGGCGTGGTCATGCTAATTACTCCCCTCTGCTGTAATTGGATTTAACTGATTAGAAAATATTGCAAAAAGCCTATTGTAATCATTGCGATTGCTCATACCGTGTTTGTGGCAGATATTGTTTATTACTCGACTTAAACGCTGGCCACTGACACATTGAATACCAAAATTCTCTGTAATAAAACTTGCTACTGCTTGATTAATAATCATGTCATGCACTCCCTTTTTTTATAGTTGATATTTTTATATGGGGAGGCTATACTTTACTTGTGAAGTGTGGGTATAGCCTTTACCCATTGGCCTGTATAGGAGTTAGCCGCTCCTGTATAGGCTTTTTACAACTCAATTGCTATCACACCCCCATATAATGGTTTATCATATTCGCCGCCGCGCACTTCAACAAAACGAGATATGAGTTGCAATCCCTTATCAATTAGTGGAGCAAGCACAATTGCTAACTCTTTAGGAATATAGCCCAGGTTGTATGCTGTGCTGTCTTTTACGCTGACATTGACTGCTATTGCGTTGTTGTCGTATGCGTTGTCGGCTTCACGTACCAAAGAAACGGAAATGTCATTGCTGTTGTACTGCTGTAACTTTGCTAATGCCTTTTGACGGTTGCCAAATGTAACTCCTGCGAGTTTTGTAATTAGCTCACGGCCTTTGACAATTTGCCATGCTCTCTTAAAAGCTGTTGATAAATTTTTTAATTTCTTGTATAGCCTGTTGGCTATTGTTGCAACTTGCTTTCTAATTTTGGTGACGCCTGTCATAATGGCTACACTCCTTTTATATTTTTAGGTGGAATGGGGAGCGGTAAAATCATCTTCGTCACTATTGAGGCTCGTACACGGCTCTCTCATACGTATATGGTTTTTACGCTTACTGCTTACCTTTCGAGTAATGCGCTCCCTTACTTCAACCTTGTAAGTATATTTTACACTAAAAAGTTTATATTGTCAAGCGAAAATTGAAAATATTTTTATAAAATTTCAAACTTGTGTTTCTATACTCAAATGTTGATTGACGCAATAAACTAATTAGTGTATAATGAACCAAGAGAGGAGTACGAGCATATGAATAGAAGAAAACATACAAGTGAACGCGTACGACTATTGCTTGTAATGGAAGATAATATATCTGAGTCAGAACTAGCACGAAGATTAGATATAACGCCACAAAACCTACACAACAAAATGAAAAGAGATAACTTCACGGAAAAAGAACTAGATAAGATTGCAAACGCTTTAGATTGTGATTATGATTACTCTTTTACAAGACGGAAAACAGGAGAAGTAATATAAAAATCCCCATTCATGGGGATTTCCGTTTGACTGCATATAATCTACATTATATGTTGTAAAATAATGTTCCACATAAATGTGAGCGAGCTGCCTAGCCAATAGACAGCCCGCTTTTTATTTGCCTATGCAAATGTAAAAACATACTTATCTGAACCAATTGCAAATGTGGCCTTGTTGTGACCCTTGCCACGCTTGGGAGAAAACTTGTCAAACATAAAACTTGCAATGTCAAACGCAAAATGTACTGTAGAATCCTCTGCATCAAACAATAAAACTTTGCTGCCCTCAACTGTAAAGCCTAAAGAATCAAAACCTATGCAATCGCCTGTGTACAAACTCATATGACTTTTATCATTTGTGTTGTACTGAAAAAGCCCCGCCATGTTGCCGCTTGCCTTTGTTAAAATGTTTGCTAATGTCATTTTGATAGCCTCCTATAAAATGTAATTGCCTTGCTTCAATTTTATGTTTATATTTTACACTAAATAGTGTATGTTGTCAAGCATTGCAACAAAATTGTAACATAGCAATATAAAACGCAAAATGAAAATATAAAATATTGCTTGACAAAATAAACGAATGAGTGTATAATATAAACAAATGAAAGGAGCGGAACGCATGACGAATATAGTAATAGCAGGGAGCAGAGAATACACCGACTATAAGCAAATGCGCCAAACATGGCACGAATACAAAGAAAAGCACAGCCTAACAAATGACAAAATACACCTAATAAGCGGAGGAGCAAAGGGAGCTGATACCCTAGCGGAACGCCTAGCCAAAGAGGAAGGAATAAAAATAACCGTAATAAGACCTGACTACAGCACAGGAAAAGGCAAACAAGCCCCACATATAAGAAACTGGGAAATGGCAGAAACCGCAGGCAAAGAAGGCCACCTAATAGCCTACTATAACAAAGGAAAAGCAAGCGCAGGTACAGATAGCATGGTAAGAATGGCACAAAGAAAAGGCATGAAGATAACCAAAATAAACGGGTAAGGGGCAAAAAGCCCCACCCATACCCCACAAAACGGAACAAGCGCGGATGGATACTACAACAGCCAATGCACTGCCCCGCGCTGACACCGGGACAGCCCCCTAAAAACCCGCGCCGCAGGCACCTTACATACCGTAACCACAGAACTACCCCCAAGCCGATGACACCGTACACAACCCCACCGTGCGTGACGCCCCCGCCCGCTACGGCGTTATCGGCGCACCCCTGGAATGGCAGACTGTCAAGGGCTTTAGCCGCGCTTGCGCGGTGGCCGCTCTTTGGCCACCCTTGACTGGCTGACATGGAAGGGGTACACTTTGCCGCCGTGGTGGAGGGGAGCCTTGCAGTAGCCATCAACTTAGTCGAGTTGTTTTTCTTCTTCTCCCTATGGGTAGCATTAGTGACATGACAATGAAAACAAGGTATACTGCATTAGGAAGTACCAATATATTAGGTGCGTTTACTGCAAATAGAAAATTACATCTTATCGAAAGGATTTTTACATATGGATAATCAAAATGATGTTCCTATTTGGGAAAAGTACACACTGACAATTGAAGAAGCGTCAAAATATTTCCGTATTGGCGAAAACAAATTGCGTAAATTTGCAGAAGAAAACCTCGCTTCGGGCTGGGTACTTATGAATGGCAACCGTATTCAAATTAAACGCAAACAGTTTGAAAAAATTATTGATTCGTTAGATGTAATTTAACGAAAGTAAAGTGCTGAGCGGAGATGGACAGATTGGCGGCTTAGTAGAGTGCAGAAAATGTTTACTACTTTTCTGCTGAAAAATGCGTAAAAAAATAGCCCCGCCAAATAAGGTAGGGCATAGTGTCATATAAAAGGATTGTTGGCAGGGCGGTGTATCCTGCATCTCAGGTTCTTCTTGCGAAGAGTGTCGGGAACCATTTCCGACCTCAACAATCCCATATAGTTTATGCTTTTGATGAACCTAATATACCACAGTTGTTACGGCTCGTCAATCTGATTTTTGAACTCTTTTAGTCTACCGCTGTGTAGTCTTCTTTTGATTTTAGATTCTTGGACATCATGCATGGTGGCAACGTATAAATAATTATCGTCAATATCTAATTTTACTCCAACGAGAACATTTATTTCATATCGCTTTACAAATTCAATGGATTGTCCACCATTTTCATTTGGATTAACACCAATGTAATCAGGCTCTGAAATTATATCTGAAATAAAGTCAATATACTTCAAGCATTTATAATGCTTACGCTTAACCATGTGGGCTGGCAAGCCAGAAGAACGATATATCTCTTGTAGTTCAATATCCGTTCCTAATATATCATTAAACTCTTTTTTATATTCACCAACTTTCAGTAATTTCTTTGACATAACAAGCCTCATTCTCATAAATATACTGCTTTCGTATAACCATTATATCAGAATAATGAGCATAGGAAAACATTATATTTTGTCTACCATTTGTCTACCAAACTCGTTTTTTAATTCGTTACGGTAAAATAAGCTTTTAATGAAAATGGGCATGATAGAGTGCCGAAAAGCGGCTAGATTGCTGGGTTTAACTTGTTTCATCTAATTCAAGAAGAGGTTGAATATGACATATATGGTGGGACTTTGACTCCTGCATTCGAAAGTTCAAATCCTTCCAGCTCAGCTAAAAACCCCGTAATCATCATGTTTTGATGGTTGCTAGGTTTTTCTTGTTTTGTCGGTTTAACATATTTTTATCTTACTTGGTATTTTATAACACTTGTGGCGGCTTGCGTTATAGTTATTCCACATGAAAACAGACCTGACGCAGCAGGTCTATTTTCATGTGGAATAACTAAAAAAACCGAATAAAGTTTGGTATGGTGTCATACTGCTTTTTTCGCATAGATACTGCATTGTTGCGTATTTTTACATATGTGTAATCACGCTTAGCATCTTTTATGTATATGTTTGTCAAATGAATCTTCTTTCAAATTTGTGGACCCATTAAAATAGTGCATATCATCGTCAAGCATTAAAATGATATGCACTATTTTAATGTTTTTGCTTAACATGACACCCCGGTTTTTGCGAGGAGTTTGATACAATAACACAGCAACAATGATTCGAGTAAAATTTCTGCACCCCCGTGTGCAGCCCATACATATGTTTGTTAGTTTAGCGTAGCACTAACATAATGATATTCGCTTTTTTTACCGCCGCCATCTTCATGCGTAAAATAGAACTCCCTTTGAAAAATTTTGTGTATTGTGAAGTTGACCAACAGCTCCGCTATATCTGTTTCGCTTGCGTAAAATATAGGTGAGCCATCAATATCAGCCCCACCCATCCAGAGCATTGTATTTTCGTCCACCATTGGCTGCGTTGCTTCTACAAAATCGGTTGTTCCTTTTGAGCTAAACGACAGATACACTGCACCGTTTGGTTTCAGCACTCTTTCAATCTCGCCAATAATTTTTTTCATCCCAACTGTATCTGAGTGAGATATAACATGGTAGGCAAATACACAATCGAATGAGTTATCGGGGTAGGGCATGGTCAACATGTCACCAATTTCCGTTTCGATTTCCAACTTTTCGACGGCAGCCCAATCTTGTAAATGTTTTACCCCATATTCTGAAATTTCGAGTGCGCTTACCTTTAACCCATTTTTAGCAAAGCAAATGGAATGGCGACCAAGCCCTGCACCCAAATCTAAAACGGATTCGTAACCTAGTTCCTTCCACATAACAGCACAATTAAGGCTATCATCAGTTGGCTTTAAGTGTGTTTCACGGTAATTCTCATTTACATTCTCCCAGTCCCAACCTTTTGACTGAACCATTAAAGCACCTTCCATTACTACAGCAATTTTTCGTGCATCTCAATACTGAAACTACAACATTTGATATGCGTATTACACACATCCAATTTGCAAAATCGTGTGATTGTATCAATCTTACTATCCAGACCCCGGTTTTTGCGATGCCTTTGATACAATGCACGTAAGTGCATCAAAGGTGTCGCAAAAATGCCTATTTTCTCGACAAGATTGATGCAATGCGCAAGCACATCAAAGTTGTCGCGAAAATGCTTATATTGCAAAGTTCGTCTACAAAGTTAAATCTTCATTATTGCGATATTTTCGCCATGAGGAGACACTTGCCCTGTTTCTTCAAAACCAAGGCTGTGGTAAAGTTTTTGAATAGGGTTGTCAGGCTCGTAAGAGGTGTAGAAAATCTCTGCTTCGCCGCAGGGCTTTGTTTTCACTTCTTCAATGATTTTTGCAAGAGCCGCCCTGCCGTATCCCTTGCCTTGGTGGTTTTTGTCCACCATAAAACGCCAGAAATGGTAGTG
>Ga0123355_10003241_pt1 | contig 23255 bp, 20 predicted proteins | sample TergutEmb28metaG_3_FD_89872 | JGI IMG/M metagenome (GOLD analysis project Ga0123355, IMG submission 89872) | Embiratermes neotenicus P1 segment gut microbial communities from Petit-Saut dam, French Guiana - Emb289 P1 | ecosystem: Host-associated > Arthropoda: Insects > Digestive system > Gut ... | reverse complement strand
CGCATTGCTCGCGGACTGCGGTCATTTCCACGTAATGGGGTCCTCGCTGTTCTCCTTCCATCTGATCGACGAGGTCAGGAAGGCGATCGAGATCGTCAAGGCCAATGGTGCGATGGTTTCCTTCGATCCCAACATCCGCAAGGAGATGCTGAACATCGCCGAGATGCGTGCCGGACTGGAGTTCATGCTGCAATACTGCGATATATTCCTTCCCAGTGGCCCAGAACTGACGATTCCGACGGAAGCGAATACCGAGGAGGCGGCGATCACCGAATTGCTCGGCCTCGGCATCTCTTGCATTGTCGTCAAGCGCGCCGCCCAAGGCGCCAGCTATTACGACGCCGGCTGCGCCCTCAATGTTCCCGGCTATAAAGTGACAGAAGCTGATCCGACCGGTGCCGGCGATTGTTTCGGCGCCACCTTTATTGCCTGCCTGCGGCAAGGCCTGCCAATTGACGAATGTATCAGACTCGCGAACGCGGCCGGTGCGCTTGCGGTCAGCCGCCAGGGCGGCATGGAAGGCATCTCCAGTTTTGAGGAGCTGCGGGCGCTGATCGAAGCTTCGGCAGAAGCGTCACCAATGTCGTGATCGGGGTCGCTGCGGTCGGTGAATGGGGCCCCAAGTATGTTAGCGCCCTTGCGCGCGCGACCGGCGGCGGGGACGCGCAATCCTGCCTTCCGGCACGTGCACGCTGATGCGTTCGACTGCCTGATGGCACTGCGAACGGGCCGTTACCGCCAGGGGGATCATCCGATAACTGAGGGCATGCGGATGAGCGGATCAGCGGGCGCATGATCCACCCAGGCGCGTACTGCCGCGACGGGCATCAGCCCATGTCTCAACGCCAGCATGATCATCAGCCGGTCAGCCAGGTGGCATGGCCAGTATCCGGTCGCGCACACGCGGCGGGTGGTTGACTTGCCAAACGAAAGGCTCATACCTTCGACCCATAAGACCATTCGGGTGTTCAGCCCGTATTCAACAGGAGGACACGCACAATGGCCCGTCGTCGGTCGTGGCTTTTCCGCTCGTTCCTTCCGGTCAGAGATCAGCCAGTGCGCCGCGGCGTGAGCCGGACCGCCCTGTTCGCCGCCGGCGTCCTGGGCTTGTTGGCAGCCTGGGCCGGCGCGGCGGCCGCGACGACGCTTACCATTGCCACCGTGAACAATCCTGACATGCTGGTGATGCAGACGCTGTCGCCGGAGTTCACCAAGGAGACCGGCATCAAGCTCGACTGGGTGGTGCTCCCCGAGAACACGCTGCGCCAGCGCGCCACGACCGACATCGCAACTCACGCCGGGACGTTCGACATCGTTACGGTCGGCACCTACGAGGTGCCACTATGGGCGAAGAACGGTTGGCTCGAGCCGGTCGGCGACCTCGGCCCGTCTTATGATGCCGACGATATCTTTCCCTCTGTGCGTGCCGGGCTGTCTTACAACAAAGCGCTTTATGCGGTACCGTTCTACGGCGAAAGCTCGATGACCTACTATCGGGAGGATCTGTTCAAGGCGGCCGGTATCACCATGCCGACGCAGCCGACCTATGCCCAGATCAAGCAGTTCGCAGACAAGCTCAACGATCCTGCGAAGGGGATCTACGGCATCTGCCTGCGTGGTCTGCCCGGCTGGGGCGAAAACATGGCCTACCTCACCACACTGGTGAATACGTTCGGCGGCCGCTGGTTCGACAAAAAATGGGAGCCTCAGCTCACCAGCCCGGCCTGGGAGAAGGCGATCAACTTCTACATCGATGTGATGAAGAAGGACGGACCGCCGAACGCAACGTCGAACGGATTTACCGAAAACCTGGCCCTTTTCTCAAACGGCCGATGCGGCATGTGGATCGACGCCACAGTTGCCGCTGGCTATCTGTATGATCCGTCGAAGTCGAAGGTCGCTAAAGACGTCGGTGTCGCGCCGGCGCCCCAAGAGGTCACGCCGCATGGCGCGCATTGGCTGTGGTCCTGGGCGCTCGCGATCCCCGTCTCGTCACACAACAAGGCCGACGCGAAGAAGTTCGTCGCCTGGGCGACGTCCAAGGCCTACATCGAACTGGTCGCAAACTCCCGAGGCTGGGTTGCAGTCCCGCCCGGCACACGTCAATCGACCTACAGGCACGCTGACTACCTGAAGGCTGCGCCGTTCGCGCCACTCGTCGAGCAGGCGATCAGGACGGCCGATCCGGAGAATCCGACAATGGAGCCCGTGCCTTATACCGGCGTACAGTTCGTGGGCATCCCGGAGTTCCAGGGCATCGGCACAACCGTCGGCCAGGACATCGCTGCTGCGCTCGCCGGACAAGACACCGTGAAGCAGGCGCTTGCGAAGGCGCAGGACTCGACCCGGCGCACCATGGAGCAGGCGGGCTACATCCAGTAGCGCGTGGAGTCGGCTCATGGCAGACGCGGTGATGAACGCCACCGTAGTTGCCGACCGAGCAATGGCGCGGGACGGGCTTGCACGCGGGCGGCGCCGGTCGTCCTGGCTGCTGCTGGCGCCGGCCGTCATCTTACTGGTGGTTTGGGCCTTCGTGCCTCTGGCAATGACGCTGGTTTATTCGTTTCGGCGCTACAATCTCCTCTATCCTGGACGGCGCGGATTCGTCGGGCTGCTGAACTATCGCCTGCTCGTCACCGATCCGACGTTCTGGACCGCCATCATCAATACGCTGGTATTGGTGCTGAGCGTGTTGGCGATCACCCTCGTCCTCGGCACAGTATTCGCGTTGCTGCTCAACCAGAACTTCCGCGGTCGCGGCGTGGCACGGCTCATGGTAATCGCTCCGTTTTTCGTGCTGCCGCCAGTCGCGGCATTGATTTGGAAGAACCTGCTGTTCGACCCGCTGAATGGCCTGATTGGTTGGCTCTGCACCCTCGTCGGATTGCATCCCGTGGCTTGGTTGACCGTCTATCCAATGATCGCCCTGGTAATCATCGTCGCCTGGGAGTGGACGCCGTTCGCAACCCTGATCCTACTCACCGCGTTGCAGTCGCTCGACACCGACCAGCTCGAGGCAGCTCGCATGGACGGGGCGAAGCCGGTCAGCCGCATCATCTACATCGTGCTGCCTCATCTGGCGCGGCCGATGGCGATCACCGTGATGATGGAGTCGATCTTCCTACTGTCTATTTTTGCCGAAATCCTGACGACCACAGCGGGTGGTCCTGGTGACGCGACCACCACTCTCACGTACCTCATCTATATACGAGCGTTGGTCGATTTTGATATTGGCGGGGCGTCGGCAGCGGGCGTACTTGCAATCGTACTCGCCAATATCGTCGCGATCTTCCTGATGCGCGCAGTCGCCCGCAACATCGAGGGTTAATCCGATGGATCAGGACAAGGCCTCGCTGCCCGGAACCATCGCGGCTTGGATCGTCGCCTTCCTCATGTTCTTTCCGATCCTCTGGATGACGCTGACCGCCTTCAAGACCGAGGGGCAGGCGATCGCTATCCCGCCGATCGTCTTCTTTCGTCCAGTTCTGCAAAGCTTTGCGGAAGCGATGGCGCAGTCAGGCTATGCGCTATTCGCAGCGAACAGCATCATCGTCAGTTTAGCATCGACCGCGCTCGCACTGATGATCGCGTTTCCGACCTCCTATGCCATGGCGTTTCAGCCGGGACGGCATACACAGAATCTGCTGGTGTGGATGCTCTCGACCAAGATGCTGCCGCCGGTCGGTGTTCTGGTGCCAATCTACCTGATCTGCCGCGACGCTGGCTTGCTTGATACACGCATTGCCCTCGTCGTCATTAACACGTTGATTAATCTGCCTATCGTGATCTGGATGTTGTACTCGTTCTTCCGCGACATCCCGCGCGACATCCTGGAAGCGGCGCACATGGACGGGGTCGGTCCGCGCGGGCAGATGACCCATCTGTTGCTGCCGCTCGCTTCTCCCGGGATTGTTTCGGCGGCGCTGCTCGCCATCATCCTATCCTGGAATGAATCGTTCTGGAGCATCAACCTGACCGCGGCCCACGCCGGCACCCTCGCTGCCTTCATCGCCCGCTACTCGGCGCCGGAGGGACTGTTCTGGGCGAAACTTTCGGCAGCTTCAGTGCTCGCGGTGGCACCGATCCTGATTTTCGGCAGCCTTGCACAGCGTCGCCTGGTGCGCGGCCTCACCGTTGGTGCCGTGAAATAGGAGGCGGCCATGGCAATCCTGGAGCTGCGGCAGGTCGGCAAGTGGTACGGTGGGTTCGAGGCGGTAAAAGCTGTCGACCTCACGATCGCCGAGCGCGAGTTTGTTGTGTTCGTTGGACCTTCTGGCTGCGGCAAGACGACGCTGCTGCGCATGATCGCTGGACTGGAGGAGATCACCTCTGGCGACTTCCTGATCGATGGCCAACGTTCGAATGCGATGCCACCGGACAAGCGTGGGCTGGCGATGGTGTTTCAGTCCTATGCGCTGTACCCACACATGACGGTCGCACAAAATATGGGCTTCGCACTCAAGATGGCGGGGATGCCGCGCGCTGAGGTCGCCATCAAGGTGCGCGAGGCTGCGCGCACTCTGCAACTTGAGTCTGAACTCGGCCGCAAACCGCGTATGCTGTCGGGCGGCCAGCGCCAGCGCGTCGCGATTGGGCGGGCGATCGTGCGTAACCCGAAGGCCTTTCTGTTCGACGAGCCCCTGTCGAACCTGGACGCCGCATTGCGCGTGCAAATGCGAATCGAGTTGGTCAAACTGCACCAGACGCTCGCGGCCACGATGATCTACGTCACCCACGATCAGGTCGAGGCAATGACCATGGCCGATCGAATTGTCGTGCTGAATCGCGGCATGGTGGAGCAGGTGGGGTCGCCGCTGGATCTCTATCAACGGCCGGCCAATCTGTTCGTTGCCGGCTTCATCGGCTCGCCGAAAATGAACCTATTGCCGGTGCGGGTTACAGCGCGTCCAGACGCTCAGTTGATGCTCACGCTGCAGGGTGGCGAAGACATCGCGGTTCCAGCGCCGCCTGCACCGCCCGCGGTTGGCACCGAATTGACACTTGGCGTGCGTCCCGAACACTTGCAGCTTACCGACCAGGGGGCGTTGTCAGGCGTGGTTGATTTGGTCGAGCACCTCGGCGTGGAGACGCTGGTGTATCTACGTACGGCCGCCGGGGCCACAATCGTTGCCCGTACCGACGACCTCAGCCGAGTGCGTGCCGGCGAGACCGTACGCTTAACCCTCCGCCCGGGCCGTGCCAGTCTGTTCGACTCCTCTGGCGCTGCGATCTTTCACGCCGTCCCTCATTGAATAGCTGTTTCTAGATGGTTCATGTATCGCGAAGCGCTCTCCCTGAAGGGGCATCACGCGGTGCTCACAGCCGGGCCTGCCCACATTGCCGCTCCGCTCGATTCCAGCGCGCATATGCGAAGCACGCTGGCGAGAATGCAATTCACTACGACGCTGCCGATCCTGCAACTCGGCGGGTTGTCCAGCTCCGATTCCTACGCTGCCTCGCATTCGGGGTGCTGAAATGACGATCCCCCTGCGCGCCGACAACGTCGGCCGATTGCCCGCACCGGTGCGAGTGCCGCGCTACGAGCTGGCGCAGCGCCGTGTTGGCATCGTGCATCTCGGCTTGGGTGGTTTTCATCGCGCACATATGGCGCGTTACACGCACGAACTGATGCAACAAGACATCGCTGCGCTGAGCTGGAGCATCGCCGGAGCCGGCCTGTTGCCGGCCGACAAACACATGGCGGACAGTCTGGATCCGCAGGACGGGCTGTACACGCTGGTGGAGCGCGGCGGCAGCGTTGAAAGCGTGGCGGTGATCGGATCCATCGCGCAGGTGATCTACGCCGGCGATTCCAGCGCCGCCCTGCTGGATGCGATCGCGCAGCCAGACGTGCGCATCGTTAGCCTGACCGTCACCGAGAACGGCTATTGCCTGAACCCGGCCACCCGTCAGTTCGACCCGGAGCATCCGCAGATCAGAGCAGACCTCGCCACACCGCGGACACCGCACAGCGCAATCGGCATAATAGTGGAATCCTACCGTCGTCGCATGCAGGCGGAGCAGCAGGCTTTCACCGCGCTGAGCTGCGACAACATCCAGCATAACGGCCACGTATTGCGTGCGGCGGTTCTGACAATGGCGCAGCTGTGCGATCCGGCGCTGGCCGGATGGATCGAACGGCACGCCGCATTTCCCAACACGATGGTGGACCGCATCACTCCGGTGACTGCGCCGAGCGACATCGAATACGTCGCCAGCGTCTATGGCATCTCCGACAACTGGCCGGTGTTCTGCGAGGATTTCACTCAGTGGGTGATCGAGGACCGTTTCGTCGCAGGCCGCCCCGACTGGGAAAAGGTGGGTGCGCAGTTCGTTCCCGATGTGACGCCATACGAGATGATGAAGCTGCGGCTTCTCAACGGCAGCCATCTGGCCGTCGCCGCGCTGGGTCGACTCGCAGGCTACACTTACGTCCACGAAGCCATGGCGGACGATCTGCTGCGCCGGCTGATGGCGGCGCTGATGGATCGGGAAACCGGACAGACACTGCCGCCGGTGCCGGGAATCGACCTGGCGCAATATAAGCGGACGCTGATCGCGCGCTTTGCCAATCCTGCGATCCGCGACACAGTGGAACGCGTCAATACTGACGCGCCCCTGAACGTGCTGACCGTACCCATTCAGGCTCGGCTGGAGATGAGCGGCTCGGTTGATCTGCTTGCGCTGTCGCTTGCCGGCTGGATCCGCCGAGTGCGTGGCATTGACGAAACGGGCCAACCGATCGACGTGCGGCATCCGCTCGCTGCGCTGCTGCGGCAGAAGGCGGAGGAGGGCGGTCCCAATCCTGCGCCGGTGCTGTCGATCCAACAGCTGTTCGGCACTCTGGGCGACGATGCGCGGCTGACGGCACCGCTGCGCCATTGGCTGGCCGCGCTCTATCAACACGGTGCGCGCAAGACACTGCAACTTGCAGCGCAGGAGTTGAAGCTGTGAGCTCATCCCGGCGACTGGATGGATAGCTAGCGCTGATCGCTGGTGCCGCGCGTGGCATCGGCCGGGCAATGGTGGGGCCTTTCGTTGCGGAGGGCGCGTGGCCGGCGATCGCTGACATCAACACCGATGCGGCCAAGACTGCCGCGGCACCGTCGGGCGCTGCCGCCGTCGCGGTGCACGCGGATGTTACCCACCAGGCGTCGATAGACGCGATGGTCTCCGCCACCGTGGCGGCAATCGGCGGGGTCGACGTGCTGGTGAACAATGCTGCGCTGTTCGACCCGGCACCGATTGTGGAAATCGCGCACGCAGGCTTCCACCGTTTATTTGACGTCAGTGGCGAAGGCCTGCTGTTTACCCTGCGAGCGGTGGCGAAGCAGACGATAGCGCAGGGACGCGATGGCAAGATTATCAACATGGCGTCGCAGGCCGGCCGGCGAGGCGAACCGCCAGTCGCGGTAGACTGCGCATCGAAGCAGCGGTGATCAAGCCACTTATAGTCTCGACGTGCTGACCGGGACGCCGGTAATCAGCCCCAGAACCTCATTCATATGCGCCTCCGCGGTCCGTATATCGCCAGCCGGGCGGCCGTGCCGCATGACGAAAACGCGGTCCGTTACCTCGAACACATGCGGGATGTTGTGACTGACCAGAACCACCGCGATGCCGCGCTCCTTCACCCGCTTGATCAAATCCAGCACGCCGCGGGACTCGCGTACGCCCAGCGCCGCGGTGGGTTCATCCATGATCACGACCTTGCGGCCCCAGGAAATCGCGCGTGCCACGGCAACGCTCTGCCGCTGTCCGCCCGACAGCAGCCCCACCGGCTGGCGCACCGATTTCAACCCCACCTGCAGTGACGCGATATGCTGTTGCGCCTGCGCCCGCATCGCCGCCTTGTTCAGCAGCCACCGGTTCCACCAGCGCGATCCGGTGATCTCGCGACCGAGGAAGAGGTTCGCTTCCACGTCCATGTGGGGGACTACGGCGAGGTCCTGATAGACTGTCTCGATGCCCAGCGCGCGTGCTTCCAGCGGCGAGCGGAGCGTCACGTCCCGGTCCTCGAATCGGAGCGTCCCGCCATCCGGCTGCAAGGCGCCGGACATCAGTTTGACCAGCGTTGACTTCCCCGCCCCATTGTCGCCCACCAAACCGACGATCTCTCCCGGCGCCAGCGAGAACGACACCCGGTCCAGAGCGTGGACCGGGCCAAAGTGCTTGGTGATGTCACGCAGCTCCAGGATGGGACGCGAGCCGCTCATCCCGTGCAGCCTATTGGCGGTTCCTTGAATGCCTCTGCCGCGCCATCCGGCGTTGCGGCTGCCTTCCAGCGCTTGATCCAGTCATCGACATTCGTCGCGGTCACCACCGGCATGTTCTGCGGCACCAGCTTGGGGTAGAGGCAGTTCGATTGGGTGAGCAGGTTGTGAAGAATGCTGACCGACTGGTAGCCCCAGCCCCAGTAATCCTGTCCAACGAGCGCCTGTACATACCCCTCTTTCACAAACGGCAGCTCCGGTGCGAGCACGTCCGTGGTGATGATCTTCACCTTACCCCTGTTGTTGATCACCGCAGGTAGGGCGCTCATTTTGCCGAAGAACGGCACGCCAGCGACCATCAGGATGGCGCCGGCGTCGGGGTGCGAGACCAGCAGGTTATTGGTGAGCTGCTGTGCCTTCACAAGGTCGTCGTCGTGGAAGAAAGGCCCCATCGTCTTGATGTCCGGATGCTTGGCTAGCGTGTCGGTGGCTCCCTTCAAGCGTGCGTTCAGGTTGGTGGCGCCGGGGCCGCCGCTCACCAGGATTACGGTGCCGGAGGTGCCCATCGCCTTCAGGGTCTCCTCCGCCAACTTCCTGCCCATAGCGATGCTGTCCACGCCATAGAACAACGGCCGTTTGCTGTCTGGCACGTCGGAATCCCAAGTGATCACCTTGATGCCCTGCGCCACCGCCTGCGCGATGGGCCCCACCAGAGGCTGCGGCGCGTTGGCGTCCACCGCCACACCATCAACATGCCGCGACACCAACCCGGTCAGCACCTGTGCCTCCTGGTTGGCATCGGAGGTGGTGGACGCGGTCCAGATGACATCGACGTCGCCCAACTCCTTGGCTCGCTTCTCTGCACCGTAATGCGCGTAATAGAACACGCTGTTGTCCAGCGACTTCGGGACCACGGCGATGGTCCAGCGGCGCGCGGCACGCGCTACCCAGGGCCGTGCGAGGAGCGTGGTGCCGACGAAGCCTACACTAGAGAGCGCTCCCGCGCGTAGCAGATTGCGACGCGTGGCGGCGCGGGGCATGGTGGTTCGTTGGTTGGTCATTGGCGGTCTCTCCTCCCGACGTTGGTTTCGACATGTTCACGCCCTCCGCCAAGCTTCCAGCCGTTGACGTGCAACATCGAGCGTTGCAGCCGCGGCGATGACGAGCCCGGTGATGAGCTGTTGCCAGTACCCGGCAAGCCCGAGCAAGACGATGCCATTGTTGATCACGCCTAGCAGAGCCGCACCAATCAACACGCCAGGGATCGTGCCGCGTCCGCCATAGAGGCTGGTGCCGCCAATGATGACGGCGGCGATCACGTCCAGTTCGTAGCCGGTAGCGGCATCGGGCAGCGCGGTGCCTGCCTTCGCGGCCAGCAGCACACCACCCAACGCGGAGAGCAAGCCTGACACCAGATACATCGCCAGCTTAATGCGATTGACCTTAAGCCCGAGCAAGAGGGCGGCGGCTTCATTGCCACCTACGGCATAGATGTGCCGGCCAAATCGCGTCTGGTTCATCACCACCACTAAAGCGAGGCCGATCGTCAGCATCATCAGGACCGGGATCGGCACCGGTCCGAGGGCGCCGTTGCCGAGCCAGGAGAAGACGCGGCCCGCCGCATCGTCCGGGGGCGTGATCGCCGCCCCTTGCACGATCCCGTAGGTTAACCCACGCACGATGCTCAGTGAGCCGAGCGTCGCGATGAAGGGGTTGAGCCGAATGCTGGTAATCGCAAACGCATTCACCAGTCCGATCGCCACCCCGGCCGACAGCGCGGCGAGGATGGCAAGCCACAGGCTCGTTCCTGCGCTCAGCGCCAGGCAGCAGATCATACCACCCAGTCCCATCGTCGAGCCGACCGCGAGATCCAGTCCGCCGCCGATCATCACAATCGCCTCGCCAAAGCCGGCGATGCAGATCCAGGAGAAATATACGGCGACTGTACCGAAGATGTTCTCGGTGGAGAGGAAGTACGGGGACACCACCGTCAGCGCGGCCGAGATAAGCAGCAGCGCAATCAGCACGCCGGCCCAGGGAATCAGCAGCACACGCGATAGTGCGGCGAGGTGCAGCGGCACCTCCGCGCCGGTATGCTCTGCCGGCGCGTCTTTCTTGGTTGCGCGGAAGACGCTGCTTCTCGACACGCTAACCGTCCCCGCCGCGGCCGGCGCTCGCCCGGACCGTCTGTTTCCTTGGGTCGCGACCGTGCGGACCAATGCGGGCAAGTGTCAAGGCGGATGCTGCCCTCCGCTAACCAGTGCGGGCCACGAAGGGTTCAGTGTGCGAGCGTCGAAACCCTCGAAGTGTCATGCGTTGCGGATAACAACGCTTGAATGTTGCACTGCAGCGATCGCCGCGGACAGGCTGGTCAGGCATTTAGCGTTCAAAACACCACCAAACCGATTCGCGTCCGGCACTCCTGTCCCTTTGGGAGAGGGTAAGAGCCGAAGTCGCGAATCGCGTGCGTGACGTGGCGAGGCAGGCGAGTCGACAGATCGTTCTGCGGCCTGCGGCACTGCGTGGCGTCATGGCCTGAGGATGTGCAGGCATCATGATGTATAGATGCAAGGGGCGCGCCGGGCCAATGGGTGAAGCATCGGAAGGGGGCTCGGAGCAGACGATCAAGCCGCCCGAGGCCGAGCAAATTCGAGCGGGTGTCGCCGGCGCGGATTGCGACTGCCGAGAAGCAGATCCTAATGTTACTTGGTGCGAATTTGCGGGGGCCCGGCACCGCGCGGGGCCGACGCAGACGGATGTGGCCGATGTCATTCGCAGCTCACAGCTGTTCGCGGGGCCAACTGAGCGCGGCGAGCAGAACCTCAGGCTCTCGACCGTGGTGCGTCTGACCTGCGCGATGCACCAACCCGGGCGCGCTTCGGCTCAGTGGTCGCGCCACGCGTGATAGCATGGCAACACTCGTGCGGCTGGCCGGAGCGCTGCATGCGCATCTTCAGGCGACCATGGGCAACCAGTCGAAGGGCCTTTCCGAAGCAGAGTTGTTGACGATCATCGCGTCTGTCGCATGTCAGTTCAACGTTGCGGCGACGCCGGAGACAGGTGACCGGGAGACCACCAAGGCGCCCAGCGTGCGCGGCGAAGCTGAACGAGCAGTTATACCTTTCGTCTGATATGACCCTTCAAGGCCGGATAGACCCGCCGGAACACCGTCCGCCGCGACTCGAGTGGCCCCGCAAGTGCCGCATCCGGAGCAAACTCAGCGGTGGTCGGCAGCGACCTACAGGTGTCAGCCACGCTTCCGTCGCCGCTAGCAATGCGAGCCAGCCGCGCTGCGCCGAGTGCAGGGCCAACCTCTCCGCCGGATACGGTGCGAAGCGGACGGTCCAAGGCCGAGGCCAAAGTGCGGAGCCACAGTGCGCTCCGCGCGCCACCGCCGATCGCTGTCAGAGCGTCAATGTGGCCGCCGCGCGCCTCCAGCGCGTTCAGACCATCGGCCAAAGCGAACGCGACGCCTTCCACCACAGCGCGCGTCATATCGGCGCGGCCATGCGTCGCCGTCAGACCGACGAAGGCACCGCTCGCGCCGGCATCGTTGTGCGGCGTACGCTCGCCCGAGAGGTATGGCAAGAACACTGGCCCGCTCGTGCTGGCAACCCCAGCATCCTGTAGTTCCGCCAGCAAGCTGGCTTCGTCCGCACCGGCTACGTGCGCCCACCACGCCAATGAAGCAGCGGCCGACAAAGTAACCGACATGCGGTGCCACATGCCCGGCACGCAGTGACAGAATGCATGGACTGCGTGCTCAGGATCGGGCAGGAATGCGGAGTCAGCGACGAATACCACCCCGGACGTTCCTAATGAAATGAATGCCTGTCCGGGGGTGATGCATCCTATTCCGACGGCACCCGCCGCGTTATCGCTCGCGCCCGCTGCCACGGGAATGCCTGCCGGTAATCCCCACTCCGCGGCGATATCGGCACGCAAATGGCCCGCGATTTCGGTTCCCTCCGCGAGGCAGGGCATCTGTGACTCCGACAAACCGGTCGCCGCGAGCATAGCCTGCGACCAATGGCGGGCGCCGACATCCAGCCATAAGGTGCCGGCGGCATCGGACATGTCAGAAATCGCCTCCCCGGTCATGCGCAGGCGCAGCCAGTCCTTCGGCAGCAGGACACGACGCACCTGTGCGAACACCTCAGGTTCGTGACGCTGTACCCAAAGTAGCTTCGGTGCCGTGAAGCCGGGCATCGCGAGGTTGCCCGTAATGGAACGTGATCGAGGTTCCGCTGCTTCCAGTTCGAAGCACTCCGCTTGCGCACGGCCATCGTTCCACAAGATGGCAGGGCGCAGCACATGGTTTGCCGCGTCCAACAGCACCGCACCGTGCATCTGGCCGGATAGTCCCACCCCCCTCACACGCGTCACATCGTGCTGCTGCCGCAATTGCGCGACAACCTCCCGTGTTGCCTGCCACCAGTCCGACGGATCCTGTTCGCTCCACAATGGATGAGGATGCGACAGGGGTAGCGGTGCGGTCGCCTGACCGAGAACAGCACCAACGGCATCCAGCAGTACCGACTTCACGCCCGAAGTCCCGAGATCGAGACCAAGGTGCATGCGGCCTTTCCTTCCACTCACTTACATTTGGTCATACCCGGATCCTGACGTTGCTTTAGGCTAGGTCGTCGGCTACGAGAAGGGTCGAAGTGTCCAGGAACGTCGCGTGCAACAGTGCGATGCGCGGTATCGACCGCTTCTTGACCACGTGGAAATTGTGTCAGACCGCAATCTGGATCGTATGATCGATGTCGTGCTGCCGCTTGGGGGGGAACCGCGACATCCCCATCGTGGTTGGCGACAGTCTGGCGATCGCCGGTATTGCAGTCTACGCCTATACCCATCGCGCCGATAGGAATGCCGTCTGACCCTACACCTGGCGCGGAGTGAATGAGGTTCGAAGTGTGGCGCCACCAAGCTCTCCGTGTGCAGGGCGAAGGACGTTGGCCGCGGGAAACCGACGTCCAAGCATCGAATTTGGCAAACAATCATAACGACTAGACTCGCTTGATCCGAGCAGAGCCAAGTTACGTCGCAAATGTGACCTGTCGAGGCTGCGGATTGGCTTGAAAGTGCTTGCGGCGCCTCGGGATTCGCGTGATCACTCACGTCCCAAAGTTCACCAATTAGTGGAAGGTCGGCCGATTCGTCATCGAGTCTACGCACCAGGGGACACCGAGACCGCGCAAGAACAACTGTAAACCGACCCAACGAGAAGACGACGTCGCTGCGGCCGTTGGCTGTGGCGAACCTTCAACCAACGGAGCGAAGCATGACGACATCCTCTGCTGAACGGGCGAGGGACGAGGTCATCCTCCTTGCCCGCATCCTGCTCATTCTGCTTTTCGTTGTGTTCGGGTGGGCCAAGCTCACGAACTACGCAACCACTGTAGGCTACATGACACGGACCGGGCTTCCAGTTCCATCAATCGCCGCGCTGGTTGCCATCGTGGCTGAATTCTTCGTCGGGCTCGTCGTTGCCGTCGGCTTCTGGACCCGGCCTTTGGCTCTGCTGCTCGCGCTCTACACGCTGGGGACCGCGCTTATCGGGCATCACTTTTGGACCATGGCAGGTACCGACCGCTACGCAAATGCGATCAACTTCTACAAAAACTTATGCATTATCGGCGGTTTCCTCCTTCTCTACGTCACCGGTCCGGGGAAGTACTCGCTCGACGCGATGCTTGGTGCGCGAACGGATACTCAGGCGCGCACGACCTGACGCCCGTCAGGGTCGGTTCGCTCCGCCGGCAGACCGTCACTCGGCTCGTGCCAACATCCGGGCACGATGCGCCCCGACGAGCGCGCAAATGGGGTTGAACTCGCCTGAGTGAAACCGAGCGACCCGCGGGGACGCGAGTCGATCTCGGTCTTGCTTTCTTGCGGTTTGACCGGAGCGCCTGCAGGGTCCGGTCTCAAAATTAGCTTTGCGTCCGAGACCGCCCCAGTCCCAAACCCATATATCGACATCAGCGCCGGCATGTCCTTGGTTCCCAGACTGGACTCTCGCCCCGACACCGGCGACGTTCCGTCGGCGCCTCTCACGGCGCCGTGATCTCGATGATGATTGCTGGCGATGACGTTACGGATGAGCACTGAGCGCAGTCAGGCGGATCGGCTTCAGGGCAATCTGGATCAGGTGGCGGAAGCGCCGACCGGGTCAGAAAACGTGTCTATCCGGCTCCGCGGGAGTTGCATGACATTTCGCTGCGGAACAAAACGCTGTCTTCGACGGCGGATTCGTTCGCCGGAGCCCAGGTTATCCGCGACACCCACGCCGCCTAGAAGCAGCCCCCTGATTCGCGGTATCCATCTCGGCTCTGTGCTGGATTCGATCGGTGCGCCCGTTAAGTAAGAACATGTTCCGTCGCTAACATCGATCGCTTGGATCGAGAAATACTATTGGCACAAGGGGAAGCGACAACCCACCTGACCGCCGCTGGATACCGCCGGTAGGTGGGAGGAAGGGTATTTGCACGGCCTTGCGTCGTTTTGATTATTGTGGCTGCGGCATTCTCCGGGCGTCTCATCGATCGAGGACGACCAAATGTTAGATGCCCCCAGACGGGACCCTGCCAGCAGGTCGAATGAAACGACGGCCAGGCGCAGCTGAGAGAGCTTTCAGTTGCGCGGCTGTCTGATCCGTTTCGTGTCAGCTCGTGCGGAGCGAGTAAGCCTTCCTCCCGCGGATCGCTGTAGTTATGACCCAGGCCGTTCGCCGCCGCATCCGTCAGCGACGCGGCCTGTGCTCACCCGGCGGCATGAGAAATGCGAATCGGGGACATGAGCTTTGCCGAAAACGGCCATTCCGTAACGTCGGCCGCAATCCATATCGGTGGGCAACTTGTTACCCCAGGACAGTGTCTATGTTCAGGCCATCCCGATTGCATTGGCCGGCCCGCTGTGCAGCCCTGTTCGTCTTTGTGCTGGCCGCGCCAGTGGCGTCAGCAGCGCCATCGCGCAGCGTGCAAGGCAACTGGCTGACGGGAAACGGCCATGGCGTCGTGCAGATCGCGCGGTGCGGAGCAGGGTTGTGCGGCCGTATCGTGGGCATTGACCGCGCCGCCGGCGAGCCGATGCCGACCGATGTGCGAGGCCGCCCGCAGTGCGGCCTGATCATCATCGCGGCAGACAAAGCGGACCCCGACGGTACCTGGCATGGCCAGATCACTGACCCACGCGATGGTCACTCCTACCGGGCACGGATGTCTGTCGACGAGCGTGGCGATCTCCGGTTGCGCGTTTTCATCGGTATTCCGGCGTTGGGGTCGACCCAGGTCTGGCGCTCGTTCACCGGCCGCCTCGGTGCCGACTGCCGTCGAGCATGAGCACCGAAAGCGACGCTAGAGATTACACGATGCTTGCACAACATTATCCAAACCTGGGACGTCGTGGTGCTCTTGGTCTCGCGATTGGAGCGATGATCACAGCCACGCCGTGGTGCGCAACGCTTGCCGATGCCGCCAGTACAACGCCGCGAGCGCCGATGCAGCGTCTGAACAATGCACTGCTGGCAGCGATGAAGTGGGGTGGCAGCACGGGTTTCGACAAGCGCTATCGCGCGCTCGAACCGGTGATTGACCGGGTGTTCGATCTCGGTGCTGTGCAGGAAGCTTCGATCGAGCTTTCCTGGGTGCCTATGCTAAATGCGCAAAAAATAGAATCAGCAACTCGCTATACTGTTTCCAGCTGCGTTTCGAATTTCGATAGCTACGATGGGCAAAAGTTTGAAGTCCTGCCCACGGTACGTCGGGTGGGCAACGGCGGGGTGATTGCACAGACGCAGTTGGTGCGTACGGATCGTTCGCCGGTGAAACTTGACTATGTCATGCGGCAGGGTCGGACCGGACGGCACGTGGTGGATGTGCTGACAGACAGCTCCATCAGCCGCGTCGCGGTGGCGCGTTCGAATTTCCCGGCCCTGCTCGCCAGGGGCGGCGAGCCTGCCCTGGCGGCCGGACTCAAGGGGGAGGCCGTTATTCTTTCCGGGCGGGCGGCCTGATGCACGGCGCGGTCCCTGTCGGATCGACGCTTCCTCGTCTGCTCGTAGGGCTTGTCGGCACGAGCCGAAAGTATGCCTGGGCAGTGGTGATCGCCGGAGTCCTGTTCGCGGGCGGCGCGGGTGTTTATGCCAGCCGCCACCTCGGTGTGAACACCGATACCGATCAGATGTTTTCCGCCTCTCTGCCGTGGCGGCAGCGGGAGATTTCGTTCGAGCGCGAATTCCCTCAGTTCCAGGGACTTTTGGTCGCGGTCATCGACGCCAAGGCGCCGGAGGCGGCGGAGGCGACGGCACGGGATCTCGCCCGGGCGTTGGGTTCTGATCATCAGCACTTCGATATGGTGAGCCGGCCTGGCGCCTCGCCCTATCTTGCCAAGGAGGGGCTGCTCTTTCTTTCGGAGCAGGATCTTACGCGGCTCTTGAACCGGATGATCGATGCCCAACCGTTCCTCGGTACGCTGACCCAGGACCCGACAGCGCGCGGTCTGTTCTCCGCGATCGGGTTGCTCGGCGAAGGGGTCACGCACGGCGGCGCGGACCTCGCTCCCTACACCACAGAGCTTCTCGCGTTTCACAAGGCGATGACAGCCGCGCTGTCGGGACACGCGGAGCCTCTTTCGTGGCAGCAGATGTTGAGTGGGGGGCTTTCCGATCTCGCCGGTAAGGACCAGTTCGTACTCTTCAAGCCGCGGCTCGACTTCGGTTCGCTCCAGCCGGGCGGGGCGGCGACCACGGCCATCCGTGCGGCTGCCGCAAAGCTGCCGTTCGTGCAGAGCGGCGAAGCGCGCGTGCGGATCACCGGGCCGGTCGCGCTCGCGGATGAACAGTTCGCCTCTGTGGTAAAGGGTACCGTGAGCGGACTGATCGCCAGCATCCTGTTGATCACACTCTGGCTTACCCTTGCAGTGCGGAGCTGGCGGTTGATCGTGCCGATCCTTGGCACCCTTGGCCTCGGACTGATGGCAACGCTCTTTTTCGCTACCGTGACGATCGGCACGCTCAATCTCGTTTCGGTCGGCTTCGGGATACTCTTCGTCGGTATTGCCGTCGACTTTGCAATCCAATTCGCGGTTCGTTTCCGTGAGGCGCGGCGCGAGGCGGGTTATACGGCAGCGGCGCTCAACCTCACCGCTCAGCGCGCAGGTGGGGCCATCCTCATAGCCGCGCTCGCCACTGCGGCCGGGTTTCTCTCGTTCGTGCCGACCGACTTCGCCGGTGTGGCCGAGCTCGGGCTGATTGCAGGGATGGGTATGCTGATCGCCTTTCTCTGCACGATGACCTTCCTCCCAGCCGCCATCACCATTTGTCGCGCGCGCGACGAGCGAGCCGAGGTCGGCTTTGCTTGGGGACGGGCCGCAGATCGACTGATCGCGCGTTGGCACGGCTGGATCCTCGCGGGGTTCGGCCTGCTCGTGGTCGCGTCGCTCGTGGTCGCGCCGCGGATCGCCTTCGATTCCGACCCGCTCGATACGCAAAATCCGAACACGGAGGCCATGCGCACGCTCCGCGAGCTGATGAACCAGCCACTGAGCAACCCCTATAGCATCGACATTCTGGCGCCGAATGTAGATGACGCCGAGGTCGTGGCAGCCAAGCTTCGGACGTTGCCGGTGGTTTCTCGCGTACTCACCCTCGCGAGCTTCGTGCCGGGAGGGCAAAAGCAAAAGATTGCGCTGCTGAATGACGCGACGGAGATACTGGCGCCCACCCTGCTCGCGCCGCTCGATCCGCATCTGATCCTACCCGGCGAGATCCGCGCCGCAGCACAAGCAGCACTCAACCAGGTCCAGCCTGCAGTCCGCCTCCTGTCGCAGGATAGCCCGCTTGTGGCCATCGCTGGCGACCTGCGCGCTGTCGCGCATGCATCCGATGACACGGTGAGCGCGGTTGGCCAGACGCTGACAGAATTCCTGCCGGGCGAGCTCGACCGGCTGCGCACCGCTCTTCAAGCCGAGCCCACGAGCCTTACCTCGGTGCCCGCCGATATCCGCCGAGATTGGGTGCTGCCGAACGGACGGGCGCGCGTCGAAGTGCTGCCGGTGGCCTCGGCACGCGACAGCGGCGGCCTGCATCGGTTCGTGGCCGAGGTGAGCCGCGTGGCCCCAGATGCGGGCGGGACGGCGGTCACGGTGGTGGCGACGAGCGATACCATCGTCGGCGCCTTCCGCTCGGCAGCGGCGGCGGCATTGCTTGCAATCACGGCAATCCTCGTGCTTGCACTGAGGCGCCTCAGGGACGCGGCGCTGGTCTTGGCGCCGCTCCTGCTGTCCGGCGCGCTCACGGCGCTTGTGATGGTGCTGCTGCCGCTCAGGCTCAATTACGCGAACATCATTGCCTTGCCGCTGCTCCTCGGTGTCGGCGTCTCGTTCAATATCTACTTTGTGGTGAACTGGCGGGCTGGGCGGCGGGAAATGCTGGCCTCTCCGACAGCGCGTGCGGTCGCCTTCTCCGCGCTCACGACAGGTACCGCCTTCGGCTCGCTCGCGCTTTCGGCGCACACCGGAACGGCATCGATGGGCGATCTACTGCTGATCAGCCTCGGCTGCACGCTGCTGGCAAGTCTCGTATTCGTCCCGGCACTGCTCGCGGCGTTATCCGGCAACTCTTATCGGCGATCGGGCGGCCTCGTCCCGCCTTCGGGGAGTGGTCGAGGCGCCAGGCTTTCCGCTCGTGCGTTGGGACGACCTCGCGTCTCGCGAGATGATCGCGATGCTCGGGCGATCACAGGATCGCACCGATGATCCGGTCTGCCGGCCCACGGTCGGTCTACTAAGGAGTGGTGCCAACCCGGAGATGAACCGGATTTCCCGGCGAAAGCCACGCGCCACCCGAGCCGGCTAAAACACCAATCAGCTATGGACGAGCGACATAGGCGTTTCCCGGTCGATCGCGCATTTCGAGTTCCGCGAACGCTGTTCCCAACGGTCTGGGCTAATGCGCGAGAGCTCGTCAGTGGGCATGGCACGGATCGTATCCTGACCCGTCTCCTACCGTGGCAGGCCACAAGGGCCGGGAGTTCATCGACGGGTCGCTCGAGTCGAAGATCCGGCTGCCGGATTGCGCGAGCAAGGCACGATTGAGTGCCAGCCAGCTCTCGCGCCGATTCAAGGCAACCTCTGGCAGGACGGTGCTCGATTACATTCAAAGGTGTCGTGTAGAGCGGGCGCAACACATGATGGTGCTATCTGATCAGCCGCTCTCCCAGATCGCAGTTGCCTGCGGTTCTGCTGACCAAGCGCACTATTGAAGGGTATGCCGCGACATGATCGGAATAAGTCCCAATGCGTGGCGCCGTCAGAACATGCTAGAGGCGCCCGACGAGTAGTCCGCGCCGCACGGCGGGCCAGATTGCCGGCCCCATCGTCGCGGGGCTGATGTTGGATGGGACGGAGAGCTTCGCTGGCACATCCGTCCTCGTGGCAGCCGCCGTCTTTGTCGCGGCAGCGATCGCGGTGCGACGCGCGGTGGCGCTCGAGCGGTCAGCGGCACTGAGTGTTTGATCCAGATCAAGGCCAACTGCGCCGACGCCACGCAGCGTGATGCTACCTCCAATCCGCAAGGGAATATCACGCATGAGCGTCAGTCAGCCCGGTCGGAGCTTCGACCCCGGCCAAGGTCACATCAAACCATTCATCGTAGCCGTCGCGATTTTCACGGCGGTCGTGGCGGTATCGCTGTTATTCATAGGGCTGCCGCACTGAGGGGTCAGTCGGACGCGCGCATCGTGGCCGGCCGTGTGGCGGCGACCTGTGGCACTGTTCGCTGTGAAGCGACGGCGTGGATGATCGGGCCAAACCCGGCCATGGTGAGCGCGCGAACTACAGGTACCCGGTCCCCATTTCAGCGGCGAACCGGCCAGGATCGCCTTCCCAGACCACGCGTGCATGCTCCAGCACGTACACCCGATCCGCGTGCGGCAACGCGAACGTGACATTCTGCTCGCCGAGCAAGACCGTGATCGGCGTCGTTTCGCGCAGCTGACCCAGTGCCTTCGACAATTGTTCGAGAATCACCGGCGCCAGCCCGAGCGTCGGCTCGTCTAGGATCAGCAGCCTCGGCTTCATCATCAGCGCGCGTGCAATGGCCAGCATCTGCTGCTCGCCGCCCGATAGCGTCGACGCCGGCTGGTTCTGCCGTTCCTGCAAAATCGGGAACAACCCCAGCAACCAGGCAAGCTGTTCCTTGCGCTCGTCCTTCGACAAATGCTGGCCGCCGAGATCGAGGTTTTCACGTACGGTCAGGTCGCCGAACAGCTCGCGCGTTTCCGGACATTGCACGATCCCCTCCCGCGCGATGCGAGCAGGCGACCGGCCACGCAGACTCTCACCCGCCCAGTGGATATCGCCCGCGAACGGCACGAGGGCCGAGATTGCATTGAACAGCGTCGTCTTACCTGCGCCGTTCAGCCCGACGACGGAGACGAATTCGCCGGCGCCGACATGGATCGCGACCTGCTGCAGCGCCTGGGCCTTGCCGTAGAATACGTCTATGTCTCGCACCTCCAGCAGTGCCTCACGGCCGTCGACACTGAGCTCCTTGCGGGGATGCGTTTCGATCTTGCCGCCGATATAGACACGGCGGACGGTCTCATCGCGCATGACTTCCTCGGCGGTCCCTTCGGCGATGCGCTGGCCGAGATACATCGCCAACACGCGGTCCACCAGCGCGGCGACGCTTTTCACGTTGTGGTCGACCAGCAGAACCGCGCGACCGTCGCGGCGAAAGCCGTCGATCAGTTCCGAAAACGTGGTGACCTCGCCAGGCGTCAGCCCTGCAAATGGTTCGTCGACCAGTACCACCGTCGGGTCGCGCGCGAGCGCTTTGGCCATTTCCAGCCGGCGCAGATCGGCGAAGGGCAATGTTGGCGGACGGCGGCCAAGCACGCCGCCGAGGCCTACGCGTTCAGCGATCTCGCGGGCGCGCCGTTCCACATGCGGCTCGGCCGCGAGGCGCAGCAGTGAATCGGGCAGCAGCGCCAGCGTGATGTTCTCCAGCACGGTCTGCCGGTGCAGCGGACGCGAATGCTGGAACACGATGCCGACGCCACGGCGAGCGATGCGGTGTGTCGGCCAGCCGGCGATCTCTGTGCCGGCAAGCCGGACGCTGCCGGCGTTAGGGCGTTCGATGCCCATCACCAGCTTCATCACGGTGGATTTGCCGGAGCCGTTGGGACCGATCAGGCCAAGGATCTCTCCGGGACGGATCGAAAAGCCGACGTCGTTTACCGCGACCAGGCCGCCGAAGCGCTTGGTCAGGCCGGAGACTTCCAGCAGTGGAGTGGCGCCGGTCATCAGGGCGGATCTCTCGGTCGCAGTAGCCATCCCAGCGCGCCGTCGGGGAAGAAGATGATCACCGCCAGTGCGACTGCCGACACCACAAACGTGTTGAGCTGGCCGATTGGGCGCAGCAACTCGCCAGCCAGGATCAGAAAGATCGAGCCGAGTATCGCGCCTAGGATCGTGCGTCGTCCTCCGAACACCACGGCGATGACAATGTTCACCGTGATCGCCAGACTTACGACGGTGTCAACTGAGGCGAGGCCACCATAGAATGTGACCAGCCCTCCCGCCAGGCCCGAGAATAACGCACTGATGCAGAACGCGGCCAGCTTGTGCTTCGTGACGTTGAAGCCGAGCGCGGCGGCTTCGATGCGGTCCTGTCCGGTGGCTTGCAGGATTAATCCCACCGAAGAACGCGACAGCCCGTAGAGGATCGCCGCGGAGATCACGAGGAAGCCGAGCGCGTAATAATAATTGACGGTGGCGCTGACTGACAGCACGTCTGGTACCATCATGCCAATCTCGCCACCCGTGACGCTGGCGAAAATGACTATAAAGTCGAGCAACAAAAGCACGGCGACCAGCGTAACGAGGCCGAAATACGGACCGCGCAGACGCAGTGCCGGGAGTGCGAGTAGCAGGCCACCGACCACGGCGGCTGCGGTGCCGCCCAGCAGGCAGATTGGGATGCTGTAGCCGGCATTGTTCATCAGCCCGGCACCGTAGGCACCGACGCCGATCAGGAAGGTCGGACCAAAGTTCACTTCGCCAGCGAAACCGAACAGCAGGTCCCAGGACATGGCGAAGACGCCAAAGTAATAGGCGGTCGTGAGAACGCCGAGGAAATAGGCACCCAACCAACCGGGCGCGGCGATGCCGATGACGAGCAGCACTGCGGCCCACATCGTGCGGTTGCGGAGCAGGGACATGGGGCGCTCCTTACCGTCGTCCGAGCAGGCCGCGCGGCCGGATATAGAGGACCAGCACGAGGATCAACAGGGCCGGGATCGGACGCAGCGTCGGGTTGATCAGATAGGCGGTCAGGGTTTCTGCATAGCCGACGACGTAGGCGGCGATCAGTGATCCAGGTACGCTGCCCAGGCCGCCGAGAATGACGATAGTGAATGCGCTGGCAGTGAGGTTTCCGGCATTGTCGGAGCTGATGCCGAAGAATGATGCCAGCAGCACGCCGGCCAATCCGGTCAGCAGGCCATAGATTGTCCAGACGATGAGATAAATGCGCGAGAGTTCGAACCCGAGCAGCGTGAGGCCGCGCGGATTGATCGACGCGGCAAGTAACTGTTTGCCTATCCGCGTCTTGTTGACCAGCAGCGACAACAGGCCGATCGCCCCCCAGCAGGCAACGGCGATCAGTACCTCGTTGTTCGGTGTGCGCACGCCGAAGATGTCGACGATGCCGGGAGCGAGCGGCTGCATCGTCACCGGATTGTTGCTGAACAGATAGTCCATGCCGACCTGGATCATGACGCCCCAGAGCAGCGTGCCGGTGAGCAGGAAGATCTCTTCCTCAGCGCGTGGGATCGCGCGAGAGCGCTGGATCGGCCGAACGACGACGAAATAGGTAATGAAGGAGGCTATCAGGCCAGCGAGAATGCCGACGACCGCACCGCCGTACGGGCCGGCACCGTGATCGGCGGCGGCCCACCAGCCGAGCAATGCAGCAATCAGCATGATGCCGCCATGCGCGAGGTTGAGCACGCCGCACACGCCGAACATCAACGT
>Ga0123355_10003240_pt1 | contig 23261 bp, 15 predicted proteins | sample TergutEmb28metaG_3_FD_89872 | JGI IMG/M metagenome (GOLD analysis project Ga0123355, IMG submission 89872) | Embiratermes neotenicus P1 segment gut microbial communities from Petit-Saut dam, French Guiana - Emb289 P1 | ecosystem: Host-associated > Arthropoda: Insects > Digestive system > Gut ... | reverse complement strand
TTTTTTTCCTTTCCTTCCCCCCCCCCCCCCCCCCCCACCCCCACCCCCCACGTCACAAGAAGATTTCAGCGCGAGTTTTGACGTTCTCACACCGGGGTTCTATGTAGAACTTGCAAGTCCTCTAGGGTATTACGCCGCATAAACTGGTAATTATTTACATCTCACAGAAATTTAATTTTCGCTGTTATTGTTGCCAGATTTTAATCAAAATTAAGCATGGTCGTTGGAGTTTAATAACAAATTTAAATTATAAAATTTAACCTAAACTAAGAACCAACAGGGTACATTATTTACTTTCAATCTATTTCAATAATTAGCCTCCACATGTTCCGAGCAGGCTTAATGCTCATCATCAGGAGGTATACAGAAATTGGTATATGTCATGCGTTTATGTTGGCTGGCTGCTGGCAGGATCCTGTGTATTTCGTATATAGAGTAGTGCCTCCTGATGATGAGCAGTAAGCCTGCTCGAAACATGTAGAGGTTAATTATTGAAATAAATTGAAAGTAATTAACGTATCCTGTTGGTTCTTACTCTACGGATATATCACAATGCATGGTCAATAAAACAAATCTACAAATTAAATTTCACGAAAATTGTTCTAGTGGGAACCCAATTGTTCCATGAAGACTGGCGGGTAGACATGACGAAGTTAACAGCAGGCCTTTCAGATGCGCCTTATAAAGCTATAAAAATTGTATCACACGTAGGCAAGAGGGAATTGTAATCACGACACAAAACAAAAGTTCTGCTACTCCCATAACTATTACCATTTCCCACCGAAAAACAAACCTTCATTACAAACTTCACGCCTATGAATGTAAAAATTTCCCAATTTTTTTGATTAACTCTTTGGTACGTGAAGGTTTTAATTTTTCGTCGACTTTTAGCTTTGACTTTTTATGGATAAAGTTTGTGATACATCAACGCGACAAATCAATTTACAAACATGTCGTCGCTCACCAGTTGACCGTAAATGAGAACGTTTATTACACATCAGTTTCAAACACATTGAAAGATTTAAATGAAACAAATATCACTGTGCAGTACACACAAATAATTTAAAAACAAACTTGTCTATTTAATTAAATATCATTCAGGCAATATGCATCGAATTTTAATTTTGCCACTTCATTCTACTAGAGTGTGAACTTCGCATATACACACGTGCACATGAAAACAGCCACAAAAAGTATACCGACTGCTACCTGACAAACTACAAGCCATTCAGTGTACAACACAAAACCTTTTAAAAGAAAATGTTACTCTTCACAATATTTTAGGGGTTGATGGGGAATATTCATGTTGTGGTCTAAAGGATTACGACAACGTTTAGCTTGTGTTTGGAACAAACGTTTAGAAGTTTCACTATGCAGTATGTTACCAGAAACGGTGGTGCCCTTAAAGTAGACTAGACGATGTCACAAACTATAGACCAAAATTTTAGTATCCTTGTTAGTAGTAGTAGTAATAGTAGTAGTAGTAGTAGTAGTAATAGTGGTAGTAGCAGCAGCAGTAGTAGTAGTAATAGTAGTAGTAGTGGCGGTAGTGGTATTAGTAGTAGTAGTAGCGGTAGTAGCAGTAGCAGTAGCAGTAGTACATGTATCTTGTATCTCACTTCGAGTCACGGCAGGCAGCGCAGTGCTAACCACTCTTCAAATTTACCGCGAGTCGTGGACTGGGCGGTTTAGCCCAATGTATTACAGTTAATATTAGGGTCTTACGACATATAATGGATGTTATGGAACCGTGTTTCATCGCTACGCAGACATGCGTCGCACCTAATAAACACATTCCTTGCACGTCGATGTGGCAGAAAGTCAAGCAAACCGAGAGAAAGTGAATAGCGACAGTTGTCACATCATGTTCCTACAGTAAGAAAAAAGCATTTTGGCTTACTTTCGGGTGACGTCAGTAGCTCAAATTACATAGTGTCGAAAGGAGGGATGATTAGTGAATAATGAATGGTGAAGGAAGTGAATAGAAACCGCCTGAGACCAATCCCGGTATGTGCCTGGATGGACCGTGGAAACTAAAGAAGAACTTAGGTTAGGATAGCCGGGTTCAAAGTCGAGAATTTAATTCATGACCTACCTAATACAACGAAGGCGTTCCATCAATTCGACCACGATGCCTGTCCCCAGTCAGGTGGAGTATCATTGAAACTTTCCGAAGTACGAATAATTACCACCAATAAATTATCAATATTAAAGACAATTACTATTAAAAGTAACTACTCTTTTAACTACTTCATACCTTACAATTCACGATAACACCTTCCAGCACGTAACGCCGTATTGACTGGTTATATAGTAACCAAAATTTCGGGGGAATGTGCCGCCTCCTTCAGCATCTACCAGACGATGAAGAGTGTAAGACTATTAAACCCTGAGGATGGGGACTGAAAATTATACCGAAACGTCGGTAACTATTTATCGCTTGTCATGGCGTAACATCCCAGAAGCCTACGGGTTTAAAAATCACTTGGTGTTCTTTAAGGTAACCAAATGTTGGTGGCCACCAAGGGACTGGCGTATAGCTAGTGTTATACCGAACTACGCGGACACCAGCTCTAAGGAACAGCATCCTTCGTGACAAGCTCGTGGGTTTTTAAAAAGTCAATTACTCTCGCTTCATTGAAACCTAATTATCGTGTTCACAAGAGCTCGCCATTTATCCCTATCTCAGCGAGATAAATCCACTGCGTACTAACCCATCCTCTCTTTAAGGCCCATTTCAATATTATCCTCCTATACATACCTGGATATTTAAAGTGGTCACTTTCCCTCGTTTCCCCACCAACACTGTGCATGGAAGGAAATCTGTCCAAACTTGGAAAAATCTAGTTGAAGAATAAAAGACCAACTTGATGTCACTTGCTATTTTATTTCACTTCTTATGTGCTCCACATGAACAGACCAGTTGTGCTTCAGGCTGCAACACTGATACCACTCCAAACCAACCACACCGAAACTCCAACACACATCGAACCAAGAACAATACGACCAATATGATAATTCAACAGAATAGTCGCAAGCTCCTGATGATGGATATATTAATGTCCGAAACATGTTGAGCACATAAGAAGTGAAATAAAATAGAAAGTGACATCAAATTGGTCTTTTATTCTTCAACTATCACAACGATGCACGGTCCAATAAACATAAGACTGGAAAAATCTTTTAGGAAACGTCCACTTAGAAGACTTAGGTGATTGGAGATAACATTCAGATGGATGTTTTGAGGTCTGAAGATGTAAGGCCCTCTCTTCGTATCGTGTTCAAAGGTACTAATGGCGATGTTAAAATTTCGACACTTCACTTAATAATATTTAATACAGCTCAAATATTGGAATTTGCCACATTCTTTCTGTACGAAATATTAAAGTGTCTTTAACTACTTGTCTATTACATAAAGCTCCATGACTAAGTGTGCAAATACTGTATTAGAACGAATGGCACTGCATATACAACTAGTTCTGTAGAATCACTGATAAGATATAAATAGACTCTTCATACACAGTCCCACGCATGGACTACAAACAATTGCATATAAATGAGTTTTAATAACAAAATGAAATTTGCTGCTACCGAACGGAATGCTGGCTTAATGAGAAATTTGCTGCCAGTGTGAAGTAATCACATATTCGCGAACTGCTCCGTGTTTGCACCGATTCAATTTTCAGTGTTAAAGCTTGGGGCAGTGGAGTTGAAAAACAGCCCAATAGTTAAACGGGGTAACAGGCTGATGCCCATCTGATACATGCGGCCATGATGCGCGGATCGAATTCACAAAGCCGGACTCCTTGCCAGCCTCTTTCACTGTGTTCCACCGTCACTCTGGGAAACTGAACACGTCCACTCCCATTGCAATTCTAATCAATTACAGGGCCAGCCCAATATCTGGCGTGTCTATCCAGCATTCTACAGAGTCGTTTCCACTAAAAAAATTACATTTTTCCACATTAATATTTCATAACCGAAGAAAATCCTACTATTAAAAACAGCCGAAATCATAATGCCACCACATATATCCACGTGTAATTTTGTACTGTTGTCGTCGTCGTCGTCGTCTTTCTTGCTACTGATTACTATTATTATCATTATCACCATCACTTTTATTTTGACAACGGCGACGCTAAAAGCTTCAGTATAAATTCTATATTAAACCCGTTGAAAGGACGCGGTCAGTACAGTAACTATGCTACGAACAGAGAAACCGAGAAATCAGAGATTCCGGGCAGTGGCACGACACCAAGACCGGCTTTGGTGCCCATCCAGCCTCCTACAAAAGGGTACCAACGGCACTTCCCCCGGGGCTGAAGTAGGCGGGGGCTGAATCCTACCGCACACCTCCAACTAGTGCCAAATGTAAGAAAGTGTGCAGCTATAATTCCACTCACCCTATGTGCTTGTCGATAAGCACAGCGGCAAATTTATCGTTTTTTATTCCAAAAGTAACCTATGTACCCTCACTGTTTCGCACCATCGACGTGTGTAGCGCTGTTAGTAGAATAACAGTATATCACACAAAATATAACTTTAGATATGTTTTCTGATACTACCTCGCACCACATTCCACATCTATATATCGGACGGCAGGTTAACGTCACTGAACCTAATGTTACTGGCAATTTTCGCATGCTCTGTCAAGTAGGGGTGTTGATAGAGGTCAGTCTGGGCAATGAACCTGTCGGATACACAGGCCTACGTTTGCCACTAAGACAGATTCCAGGTACATAGCACACTATGCTACACAGCATTACAATGTCCCACGAAAATACAGCAAAAGGCTTGACTGAACCAAATTATTATTCAACACGAAAAAAAAAAATCTTACAGATGCCCCCCCCCCCCCCCCCCCTTCTACTACAGTAAAGGTAAAGGTAAAGTGATCCCGTTACAGGACCGGTGTGGCCCAAAGGGTGGGTAGAGGTATAGCTCTACTCTTCCATGACCGCAGCGCTAGAAGGGGATGAGTTCTCTACTACAGCGCTCAATTAAAATATGACTTTGAAGCTTAAATCAAATAAGGTACACAGGTATTTTAAAATGTTACTCTTGTGTGTTATTGTGGGGAAACGTGAAAGGCAGAGACCACCTGGAAGACTTCGATGTAGATGGCAGGATATTAAACTGGATCCTAAAAATCGGTTCGAAGGGCGTCGACCGGATTGATCTTGCTCAGAACTGGGACAAGAAGCAGGCTGTTGTGCACACGGTAATACAGCTTCTTGTTCCATAAAAGGCAGGGAATTTCGTGGCTAGCGGAGGAATTAAGTTTTGCAAGGATGATTCTGTACCAACAAGTTAGGTAGTTAGCTTGTATTAATATTGAAGAGAAATATTGTTTGCTCGCTAATTTAAAAGTTCTGAGTTCTCCTTTATGTAAACACTACCTGCTAACAGTGACGTAGCATGTAAATTTGATGTGCATTTTGTCACCACAACGACTCCGTCTTAAGAATTTGTTTCACAATTCATACTCATTCGACCTTTAAGCATTTGTTGTGCAAATATGTGGAATATTAAATTTTATATACATTTTAGGAGTGTTTCGCTTGAACTAATCGCTTCTCTATCACACCAACACAGCATAACAGAGCATTCACAAATTGTAAACGTGAGGGTCAATAAAAATGTGTAGGAATGAGAGTAACAAGAAATCATCAAGACTGTGCAAATGATGGCAATTGCGAGCAATCTATAAGAGAAGTTAGGAATATGATGCAACCTTTTTTACGTAGATTTTCCAATTATTCTAATGCTTAAATTATGAATAAACATTCCTGTAGTTTCTCTTCTTGTAGCGAGGTAATGACGTGAAAATCCGACTGGACAATTATATCCTTCAGTGTGGACATTTGAAACAGCTGACTGAACAATCCGGTACATCGGACATTCCACGTCTGAAATTTTCTCTACAATTAATTGTCCTTTAGGTAACATTTGTCAATTTAACGGTATCCATCCTGCTGTGTACTGTCATTCACATAACTACACACTGTTTCCTCTAACGCAACGTTAATATTTTTAAAGCTATATGTTTCAATCGAAACAGATCATCACCGGGCGTTTTCTACAAATACGTATTGTGTAATCTTATGTTTATTGGACCGTGCATAATTGTGATAGTTGAAGAATAAAAGACCAACTTGATGTCACTTGCTATTTTATTTCACTTCTTATGTGCTCAACATGTTTCGGACATAAATATAGCCATCATCAGGAGCTTGTGACTATTCTGTTGAATTACCACATTGGTCGTATTGTTCTCGGTTCAATGTGTGTTGGAGTTTCGGTGTGGTTGGGTTGGAGTAGTATCTGTGTTGCAGGCTGAAGCCTAAAACACGGATACCACCACACCGAAACTCCAACACACATCGAACCAAGAAAAATACGGCCAATGTGGTAATTCAACAGAATAGTCGCAAGGTCCTGATTATGGATATATTAATGTCCGAAACATGTTGAGCACATAAGAAGTGAAATAAAATAGCAAGTGACATCAAGTTGGTCTTTTATTCCTCAAATATTGTGTAATGTTTCATTGATCTCACAAATAACAATATTTTACCAATTGTTTTAGGTTTTGTAGAGAATGCCTTATGATTATCGGTTTCGACCGAAACACGCAGCGTTCAAAAAATAATAAAGTGTTGTGTTAGATGGGACGGTGTGTTTTTTATGAGTAACATTGGTCGTTTTGAGGATACAAAAACACACTGTGAAAAAACGTGGAACATATTTGATTACATTGTGATAGCAAACACTACGGTGATTATACTTCAACACAGCAAGCATCCGTCTAGTGCATACATCAATTGTTCGGTAGGCCATGCTGAAAACAGAGTGTACCTTCATTAATTCAACCAACTGAAAATGCGGCATTGCGTGACGGAACACACAGAGTGACTCCCAACAGACAGATTTTTGTGATATTCCATATTTAGAACTTTTCCTTTTACTTATCGACGTGTCCGATTATATTCAAAATCGGACAAAAATAACAGATCTATGCACGAATACCCACATCCATTTAGGATCTCTAGTCATTTCCTGTTTTAATAACTGAGCCTGACCTTGTTCACTGTGAGGTAAAATTGAAAAAACAGTTGAACATCAACCATCATGGATTGTCAACGTCGAAAACAGAAGTTTAAATTTAATAGATTTTAAATCTACTCGTTTATGGTACCTCGACTGTGATCGAGTGCAAATCTGTTACTTGAACACGGAGAAATTATACAGAGTGAATTAAAATATTCGCTGTTTTATTGAAAGGAATTTATGTAGGACACCATCTAGGAAAAAAATGTCAGAGCGAATGCGCTCGGAATGTTGCGCTATGCCGACATTCCTAACTTATATTTGTGTTCAATTACGTCCGAATATTTTGTCTGGGATAGTGATTGTTCATTCTTCGGCAATGAAGCCTTCATCTCCAATAACAAGCTCAGCACTAAGCAATAATTGGACGTGTTTCCTGTTAGATGTTATTCAGAAAACGTATTTAGGGGCAGCAAGGGAAACAAAACGTCAAATGAAATGTCTCTCCTATCTGTCCATGCAACAGCAAAACTATCTTATTACTGCCGCCAAAGCTGTGAATAAGGCACTTGTACAAATACGAGTTTTTCTCGTTGCTCCATACCCTCGGTAAAGAAAATGTTTGAACAGTTCTGATCTGAGACAGCAAATATTTAATTAACTATTGTTGCTTGATCTTTGTTCAAAGATTTCATTATTTGCTCTTCGCTGTTTGCTTTCCCCTGCACATAAAATATTTCGTTATGAAAACCTACGCCAAACCCGGAATAGGTGCCCCATGCCTTTGACATTTCATTCCGTTGTTACAAAGTGTCTTGTTTTGCAAAAATGCTTAATTTTCTGTTCCAGGCGTTCTTATATATTACTCACAAAATGACCATTCAAATTTGGCCCATAAAGCATTTTGATCCCTTGGTGAAAACAATACACAACCACATGCATCAGTCTGTCTCGGTATGGCATACGTTATGGTCACCAATTCTTTGAAACTTTCTTCCCATTCATCATCTCCCGACAGTAAATTTAATATCCTTGCACGTTCTCTGAGTTGGGAATACGGTCATGTTTAGTGGTGATGTAATTATATAATTTTCCTCCTTTACATGAAGAAGATCGATGCGCAGAAAATACTTTCTAGGTTCGCATGTTTCACGAACTAAAGTACATAAGTGTTTCTCATTTACTAAACATTCTGCAAACTAACCGGCAGGCCTGTGTGTTCCAACTTTGTTCTTGGCTTAACAAAGTCAGGCCTGAATGTTCCAACATTGTTCCTGGCTTCATAAAGTCAGGCCTGTGTGATCCAACACTGTTTCTGGCTTCATGAAGTCAGGCCTGTGTGTTCCAACATTGTTCCTGTCTTCACAAAATCAGGCCTCTGTGTTCCAACATTGTTCCTGGCTTCACGAAGTCAGGCCTGTGTGTTCCAACATTGTTCCTGGCTTCACAAAATCAGGCCTCTGTGTTCCAACATTGTTCCTGGCTTCACGAAGTCAGGCCTGTGTGTTCCAACATTGTTTCTGGCTTCCAGAAAGTCACATCATTGTTTACCTTAACATTTACGCGCTAAACGACTTAAATTCTAGTGCTGTAACGTTTAGTTGAATGCAAGGCATATCGTAAGGAAATACTGTATACTGCGTAAAGTAAAATAAATTCCGCACAATAACGTAACTCACAGTTTAGGCCTGTTTCACTGTATCCATAAAATAAATGTCCTCGATCATTGCATATGTTCAGGCTTCACGTAAAATAACTTAGTAACGGCTCTATAGTAAGGTGATTGCAGCTAACTGTACGGCGTGTCCTGACAGTGATGCACCCTCTGCCTTATTTTCGAAGAAGTCACTTCTTTTCACGGGGCTGTCTCGCGCCCGTTTGGAGGAAGCGAGTTTTAACGGCTGGCCGGACACGTGGCTTATATATATATATATATATATATAATTGCACTTGAAGCAATATATGTAAGTAGTTTCCTGTACTTTTCTCAGTGGACAACCTTGTTCCAGATAAGATTAAATTTCCTTAATTGAACTGGTTTTCGTTAAGAACCCCCTCTGTGACATATGGTGGTGTAGGGATAAAGTGATTAATTTTACTTCTCGAATTGTAAAAATGAGGTATATAGCCAGGTTCAGACTGATGGATGGTCCTAACTTCGGCTGTTTATAAACACGAACGTATCTTCCCAGTCCAGTATAGGACACTGAACTGCAACCTCATCACCTGTAAAACAAATTACTAAAAAGCAATATCTACAAAAAACTCTCCACACCGATGAAACGTTTGTGCAAGAAGTTGCTTTCTAAAACGGCTAATCTTATACCGTATCAGACACTCAGAAAAAAAAACATGTAAATTACTCCTACTGTAATTAATTTTCTCGTGTAAATGGTTTGAAAATGAAATCTTACACCACTCCATGTCTACAACAGCTAACAGGGATTATTTATTAACATCCGTACTCTGTTACAGACTTCATAATCATTACGTAATCTGAGAGGAATATTAATGTCAAACGCAACTGTGACGCATTGCACGCTAGGTCCAGTTTGTTGTGCTTAACGAATTTTAAATCAATGAGCCAAATAACAAGAAATTCAATAAAGGATTGTGATTATTTTAAAGCTCACAGTTTATGTTAGAGAGGGCCGTTGTGATTGCTTGCTCTACACTACCGTAAATTATGCAGAGAACTACATGACCAAGTTCAGTAATATTACTTTGTAAGTCTTGTCTAAGAGACTAGACGCTTGCCACACAGAGTGGGTGTCACTGGATCTAGTCGCCACTTTTCGTTAATTAATGCTGTAAGCTAACAAAACTCCGTGTGTCTGTGAACTGACAGTAGGTGGCAACCAATCGAAGTAACGCGTGCTCCTTATTCACAAGTGCATACCACATGTTCAGTGTGTACACAAATAATGCACGTTCTAATTAACGGCAATATCTCAAGAGCTGAACAAACCAGAACGAAAATAAAAAGAATTCCATCAGGCAGACAATTGTAATAATGTGTGTCATTCTCCACTGACTGCGAAATTAGTCAAAGAAAGAAACACAGTTTACGATTCGAAAGCAATTAAAACGTAAAGTGCATCACCGGTCACAATCTTTGTTGTGTGTGATATGTCGTCACGGCAGGTGAGACACAACTTCAGGGCGATGCAGTCACATAGACGTCATGACATCAGAGTAGTTCATATACATACATACATACTTACATACATACATACATAGACATAAGTTACCTACACAAGACAAGTCCATCAGAAACCCGCAGTTGCGAACTAAATATTTAAGCCTTATATTGTACTGTCGACTATATTTCACTGTATATTAAAGTCGTTGCAACTTATTTTTAACATCTGTTCCTCTGTGAGGTTACGTACGGCCGCATCATCATCAGTTGTGCAAGTCAAATTACTTCTTTTGAACTATAGCGTGCCAATTAAACGTAAGCACCAACAAACGTAATATATGCCGTACATATTTACCTTTAAATCGTTCTTAGCGTGGAATCTACGGTAGTAAAATAAAAACAGTAAAAAATAGTTTACACGCTAAATTCACGATAAAGCAGGCGAATGGTTCGGTAATGCCCTAGACATGCATTCTGGAGGCACGCGTCACGAATCTCCCCTGGAACACAAGCTTTCCTGACTGATGTTTGTCTTGGTAATCAGTAGTCCCTCCAGACAGTGCCACTGCCTTCCAAACCTGTCCAATTAATGACTCGCCAGTAACTTTACCATCCTACACTGCATAGTGTGAGATAATTATGTAATGTTAACCAACAAAATTCACCCTTTAAATTAGTGTTTTAAACCATTCTTCTAGTCTTCTGCAGGTTTCAAACATCTTGTCCTCATCAGGAAGAATATATTGTACATGCAGCCTTATATCGAGCACATCCTTCAACCTGACAGACTGCTTACATACATACATGTACATGCATGAATAACATACCATACAAAACTGCAGGTACAATATAATCTTCCTGATGATGAAAATCTGTTGTTCAAAACATGTAGAAAACTAGAAGATTTAAATTAAAGCATTACTTCAAAAAGTGCACTTTCTTGGTTAATATTACATAATGGTGAATCTTATGTTTATTGGACCATGCACCATCTTGATAGTTGAATAAAGAGAGACCAACTTGATGTCACTTGCTTTACTATTTCATTATTTAATGCTCAACATGTTTCGGATGTTAATGCATCCATCCTCAGGAGCCTGCGACTTATTTTTTGAGTTATTTCATGGATTGTGTTGCTCTGGTTCGATGTGTGTTGGTGTTAAGTTGTGGTTTGGCTGGGGTGGTGTGGTATCCGGATGCGGGCTTCAGCCCGCAACCGGATACCACAACGTAACACCAACACACATCGAACCAGAGCAACACAACCTATGAAATAACTAAAAAAAAAGTCGCAAGCTCCTGAGGATGGATGTAATAACATCCGAAACACGTTGAGCACTAAATAATGAAATAATAAAGCAAGTGACATCAAGTTGGTCTCTCTTTATTCAATTACATAATGGTATCACACTGCACGGTAAAATAAACATAAAGTGTGAGATGATATGGTAAAATACAATACAATCAACGCGTAACTCTCAGAATTCGAACAACAAGGACACCTCATCTCAGATCACAGCAGAAATACTGCAATAAATAACAACTGTATAAAAGTACATGACGTTATCAGGACAAATTTCGTCACGCGGGCGTTAACTCAGTGAAAGCAGGGTATTCAGGAAACTGACACAAGTACTGACAGCGGCACAAATAACGTTTCAAAAACCGCTGCATTCTAAGGTGATATCTGCAATGGAATAAACACAGGAAGCAAATAAGATGTTAAAAAATGTTCATGAAAAGAGGAAGGCCACAGTAATTTCCTATAAATTCTTATAATAAAACCAACTAGATGCACTAATTTCTCAAATTTTGACGTTTTGTTGACTGTGCATCTCAGTATATTTATCTTAGTAATTAACCAACTTGATGCACAAAATGTTTGTTTCACAATAATTTCATTTCATACCTCTACATGTTTCAAGCACATGTGTTCATCATCAGCAGGTCAAAATTGCATTACACGGCCTCTGGTATCATCACACCTATAGATGTGATGATGAGAACATGTGCACGAAATATGTAGAGGTATGAAATAAACTTAGTGTAAAACAGAAATGTTGCGCATCAAGTTGGTTAATTACTGAAATAAATATTCTCAATTTCGTTTTTGGAATAAAACTCTACATGTTTCTGACAGTTCCTCTCTCCATCATCAGGAGTTTTTCACTGGACACACAGCAATGGTTTATGCCATACAGGTTTGCAGACAGCTTGCGAGCAGAATCAGAACGGAACTGCAGTTCCGTCCTGATCCTGCTCGCAAGCTGTCAGCAAACCTGTATGACATATACCATTGCTGTGTGTACAGTGAAAAATTCCTGACGATTGACAGAGGAACTGTCCGAAACATGTAGAGTTTTATTCCAAAAATAAATTTGAGAAATTAGTGCATCTAGTTGGTTTTATTATAAGAATTTTCTATAACTCAAGTAAAATAGGAATAAACCCAAACCTTACATTAAATAGTTACGTCTATGAAAGGTCTCTGTATATTTCATTGCGCTAACAGTGAACACAGTTATACCCAATGTCTGACAGTGATAATCGTCAACCAGCATAAACGCATTGTTCAGTAACATGTAGACACACTTTCCATCTTCTAGGGTCCAGCTAGAGAGCATATGTTTGTTGATTTGCTACCGCTCACAACGGATATAGATCTTGCGGGAAACGCTGAAATAACATAGCAGGAGGGAGGCAACACTGAAACTTACCACTTATATGCTCTTGCAACTTCATAATTAGGGTGATACTAACGTACACTGTGTTAAAGTACAGCAAGGGTGACAGTAATGGCAAAATGACGGATAAATAAGGACCGAAAAAGCAGAGGATGGAAAGGAGAAATAGATATAAAAGTTTGTGTAAAAATTCGTAGATTTGTGAATACAAAAAATTAAATAGTAGAATTTGTTCGTAAATAATGACCCCAAAAACTTGATAAAGTCATTATATACCGAGAATAACTCAACTGTGAATTCTGTCTTGCCAGCTATAGAATAATTATAGTTGGGCTCGAAGGTTGAATAGCAGACGAAACTCTGGTTATTTTTCAACTTCGTGGAATGTTTTTGTTTCGTCGGCATACTTAGCAAACACCCTGTAACATGGTGTGCAGATTATACGTCGAAGAATAGCAGCAAAATACCCTGCAGATCTAATTATGACCGCTCTGCTAAACAGAAATCTTATTGTCTTCATTATATTCAAAGCCATTTCGTCCACATTATGCCTTTATAATACGGCTCTGTCTCTGATGACAGTCTCTAATATTCTACAAAAAAAAAAATATCAAAATCTGGATTAAAAAGACTACAAAAGTGGGAAACTTGACGTTCTGATAAAGATACTGGGACCTGTCGAATGGTGAGGTTTCCGAAGCGCTACGCTCTGCCGAGACGTCAGTAATTATTTACCAGTCGGCACAGTGCAACGGCGTCACAGTTATGTCTATGTGATTCATCCTTCCGTCTGAATGATATAACAAGGCAACAAATACAGCCGCAGAACACAACTTATGTTGTGTTAGAGAACCAACAGCTACAAGTTTCAACGTTTTTAAACTAAGCCAACATCAGGCTGTGCAAATCTTACAGAAAGGTGTAATTTACAACCGTGCAATTAAAATTATTCAAGGTGTAGATCTCAAACTTCTTACAACCGGAATTCATAAGCATCGGATATATTTATTGGTTCTTCTAGCAGCACATTTACCTTAACGTATCCTTCTCCACCTGTAGTGCTCTTAACCATTCAAAGCTCAGTGTTAACTATACGGACCATCTGCTACAACATTAAGAAATTCTGCATTCTGCCACAAACACTGTTTATGTATTAGGAATACTCGAAATAAATACCGATTATTTCCGTAAATGTCATTAACTGGTTGTTTTTAAAATGGACACGAACTGTGTTCCCTGTGAGGTCCATTCTTTACATGCGCTCATTTTGCAAATTTTTTATTGTTGATTCATTAAATGTTATAAGCCTAGTGATTACTACATGTGCCACCAGGTTTAACATTGCATGACATACATTCTACCCACAGTGTGTACTTAGAAGTGTACCGGATCTCAGAACAAAGAGATTATTTCCATATTGGCATTAACAGGCTAGTTTTATTATAACCGAGAAGAAGGGTGTTTAATGCGCGGTACGAGCTTGACCTATAAACATAATTCCGGTTACTGCAGTCTTACACGTTCTTCTAGTACAATAACGTCGTAGGCAATATGAATGCTTAGCTTACTTCCGTATTCGTATTACAAAGATAATTCAGTAACAGAGAAATGTTTGTAGAGAGCAGACGTTTCAAATAATCACATAGTGTAGGACACATTCGGCATCAAAACACATCCTTTCACCTTACGTACTCTTACTGCCAACGCGACAAGCCCTACTGAGTCAAATTCTTTTTTACTGCTTCCTTATACTAAGTAACTACTAAGGCTACATTCCTATATAACATGTTACTGAAAGAAATCCATGATTTATTCGCCGGATAAAAGTTTTAAATTTACGCCCACAATGACACATATTAAACTCTTGCTCTTTATACTACAATCTTTTTCTTTTGTTGTCCGGCCCCCTCTTCGCAGATATGATCAGTCACTGAAGCTCCGAGAAATCATAAACAAAATTGGATTTCTGTGTTATTTTGACGAAGCGAAGCGTAAGTTCACGGAGAATGGTTAATGCTGCTTTTGTAGGACGCGCAGTACACAAGGCAGTGCTTAGAGTCACAATCCTATTATACGTTGCACATCGGCTGCCATGCTTATTCTTAAAGTGGGACGAACTATAACAACAATGCTCCCGCAACCAGCATGTACACATCCTACGAAGAATCCTGTTTTTATTAGATCCTTCATATACCCTTCGTATCATGCATGGTTTATTTTAAGAAGCTGTCGTCACGGATTAGGACGAGTGGTAAATGAACTGGAGAGGATTTGGAAGGAAGCTGTCATTACCTTGTACTACTATCCAGATACCTGCCCAGAGAAACTGATGAATACCATAAAAATCTGTTAGCATTCGAACCAGGCCCTTCCCAAATACAACTTGCTCAGGGATTTTCATTTCCTTTACCCGCACGCACAAGAAATAGACCCCCTATCGCTAAATGTATGCATGCGTGCTGGCGTGCGTCTCGTTTAAAATTAGGTTATCTTAGACTCTTGATCTAAAAAAGAACTCCATTAGGAAATGAACACACCCAATACGTTACGTCTTTGTCTTAGTTTTTTTTATGAACCCACGCTAAAGATGAAATCCGACACTGGTGATAAGAAATTACTCACTCCCTCTGCTGTGGGGTCGCTTGGCAGCACAAAAAGGGTAAATCTTAAGGGCCGCTCACCACTCGTGTTGTGTTCGCTCGCAGTACTGATAATGTCACAGCCGTGGTTAAAAGGCGTAAGTCATGAACACCGTATTGCCTTTCTAGCACCGGAACTGAGGGAAAGACGAATATTCTTAAACACACGAAGATCCAAAATACATTTACTTATTTTAAGAAGAGAATCAGGGTGGACACTGTCTGGAAGTCGTATGTGCATAATTTGGGGGGCAGGGGGTTGTAGACAAGCTTTAACTATCACCCTACATTTCCACGGTTTAAAAAAAATAATAAATAGTTGCGAAAGAATCGTTGACTAAAGTAAGAAAGATGTTCCTGAATACTGTGATACGCTACATTGAAATATCTAAGCGAAGAAAATTCATGAGTCCGGTGCACCAGCACCGAAATTAACTAAAGATCCGTACTATTACATGCTGACGCTTATAAAACGTGCTGTGGAGTGTACAGAACTCAATGGGGAGTCTGAGTGGTGAAGTTACACAGCACTAAAATAGCCCTCAGTTCGCCCTCAACTCGCCACTGCTGCGGTCGCATTGTTCCCCACGAAAATGTTTTTGTTCGGTTAACAAGCAAGTCACAAGTATGACCACATCTGGTGTCTCGCCCCGCAGTTCAAGTTCACACGAATTTGTCAGTGCAAATAAAGCGGCTAGTCGTTGGAAACAATTTTGGTAGTTTGAGTGGCCCTCACATCTGCCACTGTCGTTGCTGAAACTGCCTTAATAACGTCACACTTAAGGATGGACACAGACTGAGGACGCTTTAAGAACATAGCATTGGAATCTTAGTAATTAACCAACTTAATGCACAAAATCTTGTTTTTTTATAAGTTTATTATATACCTCTACATGTTTCAAGCACTATGTGCTCATCATCAGGAGGTCAAAATTGTATTATACGGCATCTGGTATCATCACACTCTGTAAGTGGCCGTCCGGTGCACAGGTTGAGAGAGGACTGGTTAGAATGCATGGCATTCCAACCAGTCCTCTCTCAACCTGTGCACCGGACGGCCACCTACAAAGTGTGATGATACCAGAAGCTGTACAATATAATTTTGACCTCCGGATGATGAGCACATAGTGCTCGAAACATGTAGAGGTAAATAATAAACTTATTATAAAACAATATTTTGTGCATAAAGTTGGTTAGTTACTAGGATTATACTGAGATGCACGGTCAGCAGAACATAAAAAAATAGCGCTGGAAAGAAAATTCGTATTCAAGACAGAATAAACTGCAGAAGCTTGGAGACAACGCCATCCTCACATCCTGAACCAAGATAATTAGAATGCGTACATCTAAAGGATGGAACTTACGGGGGAAAAGGGGCGAATGGGAAAGGTGAGAAATGCGTCGAAAATTTTGTTGGGAAAACCTGACAGAATAAATAATTGTGTGTGGCCTAAAATGGCCCCTGCAAGGGACAAGGGGCGGACATATGTGAATAGAGAAAGGAAACAAGTCCCTGAGTTCTACACAAGGAGGGGAGTTTTCGCAAACAGTTGGGAAACAAATTACGTGGTTTCTGAATAAATATTACCACTACATGTTTCGGTCACACGTAACGGCAGATTTTGTGAATAAAATCCACATTCCACGTTCTATATACGAGTTTCGGTAATTTATTGAATCTTCAGGCGAAAGATTTTCTCCTCAACATTACTACTCAAACACGTAAAGGACCTGTAGTGTGAAAGATATTCATGAAATACACGTTTCAATCATATATTACTTTTGTGTGAATGAAAAATATATTAGTCTTTACACACCTACAGCAAGACGCCAAAACATAGGAGTACATTTTTTGATAAGGTCTAACTCACGATTTTCCTAAAGTTATAATTAAAAAAAAAGTAGATATGTCTGTAAATTTCGTGTTTTTAGAGGGGTCATTCGTGACAGATTAACAGGGGAAATTATAGTCCAAATGGTAGCAGGTCTGGGGGAAGTCTCCACACACCGTGACCCTGTTCTCCTCCTGCCCATCTGTGATATTGGGTGAAATAGTTGCACAAAAATCTTCCCGTCTCAAATCCTTACGAATAATCTGAAATATCCTCTCTGGGTTAATGTGCAGTTCATTTTCAGTTAATATTAGGGTCATTCGATGGTCTCCGACCACCACCTCACGAAATCTGGCAAGTGCTTGCCACATTTTAAGCAGCTGACGGCCGTTAAAAGTTCGGATCATTTCAAGGTTCTCATGTCCGTCCCAGAATCCTTTACACTATTCAAAGACATGCGTATGAAATAGAGCTTTCTATTCATAAATATGTTTAAAAATATTGTCCATTTTCTGTAGCTGTTTTTCCTAGTCTGAAATAAAATTTGATGTTCGCTTGCTGCTCCACGAAAACAAATCAAACACAATTTACGTGTGGGGCAACTAACAATGAACTGATTGAGCCTGGGCTCTCGCTTCCAATTTCTTGGTGTCGTAACATGACCTGATATAAACCAGCTGCAATCGGTTTTGGGGACCAACCAACCATACTTGCACAATAACACCAGCAACATAACTTGGTCTGAAATCGTATCTCTCCGAACATTAGGCTGGATCACAAACCAGACCTCAAGCGAGGTGTGAATAGTGGGACCCAATGGGGGAAATTGTATTGACATTACGCCACCGTTATAAGCCTGGCCAGGTTACAACAACGTTCTCTTGCCATCCCTTGTTCTCAATATGAGCTCTCTGAACCGTCTAGTGCCATTCATAGACAGGCCGATGTTGTAATATTTCACCGTGAAGATTTCAGCCACAACATTTCCGAAAGTTTCCTGAACTTGAAAACGGTTTGAGACTGACAGGGTATTTTACGCTTTTGACGTGAAATAGCTTAAGAACGTAACTTTAAATTTTTGAGTCAATAAATTTGAATCAATTACTGAATGTCTCTACATTAAAACGGTTTACGAAGTCCTACAGGTTTTTAATTCTCCATGAAAAAAAAAAGTGCAGGTATTTGTGCAAAGTCTACTGAGGCGCTCCCGCCTTTGTAAAGCTATTTGCTCTTAATGAAATACATTAAAAAGTAAAATTAGTTCTAGTCTGGATGTATAAACAGGCGAGCAGGCTCTGGACTAAAGATCGGGTTTATGTCCTTGCTGTTGGCACTCAGCCTTATCACTTTCATTAATATTTTAGACTCGTTTACAGTATGATACAGTATGATACAGTATGATACAGTATGATACAGCCCGTAAAATGCCTCAACTCTAAAAATTTATTTTTATAAACGGGAGGAAAATTTTTTTGTTTCGTGTGAGCGTAACTGACGTTTGTATCAGGCCTGAATTACAAAAGGAACGTGCAGGAGGGGTCACTAATTTCACGGATAAAATGATGGGAGGAAGAACATTTTTGCACACCGCCGCTTAATAGGCTTTGTGCTGAGTATGCGTTGGGTTGAAGCCCAGATGGTACAACCGAGCCAATAACTTGTGACACGCATCAACTGCCACTGCGTTCTACATTTGTGATAGCATATTATCAAATCCGTGTGCTTCAGCTTGTTTACTTCAGTATTTCGGCAGAATATCATTGGCTGCGAGGATTAATGGTTCGAAGCGGGACGAAGTGCAGCGGTCTCATTCCTGTTTGAATTTCTCTATAGACTTCAAAATGTCATTAACTGCTCGAGTGGTGACGTGTCTGAAGATGGTGCAGTGAACACGCTACACGAGTTAATCGTGAAAACTTCATGATCTTCACAGTACCATGTCCACTGATCACAAGAGTTCAGCCTGTAATAACCGAACACTGGCCATTCTCTAGAGAAATACAAATTGTATCGGTACGATGAAACAAAGAGGAACCTATCTATATTAATGCATGCTGATACTAGACTAGGAGTCGACTTTTATCCAGAGCTACTACAATTATATAAGACACTAATAAGACCGGTAGTGTCGTATGGAGCGGGAGCGTGGACGTTGGCGAAGAAAGAAGAAGAAGCTCTGCTAATTTTTGAAAGGAAAATATTTAGAAGAATATATGGTCCTAAATATGAAAACGGGGAATGGAAAAGTCGGACGAATCGAGAACTGGAAGAGATGAGAAAAGGAGAAAAATACACGAAATGGATAAAAGGGCAAAGGATAAGCTGGTTAGGTCACCTAGAGAGAATAGAGGAGGATAGGATGCCCAAAAAGATCTTCACTCAAGAACTGGAAGGGACAAGAACAAGGGAAGACCTAGGAAAAGATGGAAAGAGGAAGTAGAAAGAGATCTTCATGTGCTGGGAGTCAGAAGATGGAGAGATTTGGTAGCAGATAGTAAAAAATGGAAGGACATTGTTCGACAAGCCAAAGCCCACAGTGGACTGTAGTGCCAATGGAAGAAGAAGATACTAGACTGATTGAATGAAAAAATGTTACCGAGGTACAATACTGAAAATTTGAGCGAACAGAAAAGTTACACGAAAAAGTAATAAAATGTTGACATAAAAAACTTCCAACTTTTGTAAGAGAGAGTACTCCATGACATCTTAGGGAAAACCCACATAACATTCCAATGTCAAAAAAAGGAAAACGGGAATTTAGTCTTTGTGCGGCTGACGTCATTGGAAGTAAGAGCGCATTAAGACGTGTAGTAATTCTTCTTTCCTAAATGACTGATGAGCTAATTTAACTTAGTTTACTTAATAAACTGAAAAATGGTTAAGCACGTTAGTAAATTATTTTTCCGAATGACAGACTAGAGCAATCATAGCTAAAGTCTGTTGTGAAGTTGTATTAATATTCTATTACAATTTTTTTTTAAATTTAACTAAGTTCTAAAGAATCGTTAACGCTGAAAACAGCATCTCAGTCAGGATCTTGCACATGATCTGCACATTTCAAACGGTTATATACAGACTTCTTATGTCTCGGATTCGACCTCATTCAAGAACCCCATCGTGAAGACGAATGTTCAAAAGTGAATTAAATTTACTGACACGCAGGAACGCTGATGTCAGCGGTGTCTTATTCTAAAAAACAAGAGATCCACAAATTGCTCGCTGACATGAAACTCTCTGCTTCCGGATGACGTTCATATGACACCCACCAACCTGTCATTTTCCGTCTTTTGGTTTAGTAGAAAACAAAAATATGGCAGCTTTCGAAATTTCAAATGGTAATAACCTAACTTAGGGTGAATAGCTGATGCTCAGTTAGTCATCAGTGATAGTTTATATTCGAATTAAATTAGAACCCCCGGTGAAGGATTTTTATAGATCTGAAACGGTAATAAAAAACGGAATCATATTTTTTTGGCCAGTTAGACACTCCCTCATTAAATATGAAGTAGGCCTTTACGTAACCTGTGGATGCTGAAGTGTTGTACATTTGCGAGTTGTGATGTTTTCCGCAGAGATAGGTAGCTGTGGTATGTTCCAGGACTTATCGAAACGTGGAAATGAGGACACTACGTTAACCTCGAAACGTCGAAAATCAACACCCCACTAACACAGCGGCACATCTCCAAGTGACACCCCATCCGCATTCCGGCGAAGTGTGTAGCCTCCAGCACGACACACTTACTGTCTTACTGAATTAAGGAAATCTGTGGCTGCAGCTTACCGTGTGAGCCACATTCTGAACGATATTATTTAATGGCGAACACCCTCGTTTCTCCTCACACCCTCTTATCTTTTCTACCCCGTTCATATAGCTTTGGGAGGGGGGGGGGTGTTCACGGGTTCTTAATTTATATGTTTAAGTTAGCCACCCTAAATATCCAAACAAGGCATATAGACGTGCAGCAGGTGTAAAAAATTACACCCGCCGTAAAAGCGTTAGAGGATAAATGGCAAGTGAAGAGAAGCGTCCCGACGAAGCTTTGAACTTTGCTGTCCATCAGCGGTAAGTTAAGGGTCGTATCGTGTGAGGAGCGTCATGGAAGAAAAGTGGCTTACAAGTAGGTGGCTATGTAAGTGTCCGCTGGTGACTAGTCACCAGCAGACAGAATCATCGGTGTATTATACCACACGCTGTAAACACAGTCTAGTGCTCTTGAGGATGGGCCACATTATCGCCCGAAACATGTTCAGCTGATTGAAATTATCAATAAATTGTTATTGTTGCATCTAGTTGATGTTTATAACATTGTCTGCGGTCCACTGGCTCCTGTTTTACGGATTTATAATTCTTGCAAGTTTTGGGGTGTTGACAGCCCTGGGTCTAGGGATTCCGTTCGTCTTGGGAATGACGCTGCGTCACATGTGATCGGTTCCAAATATAAAGAATGCCATGCCTCCATCTCAAAGGGTCTAGAGTTCCGAGAAAAAAATAATGTTTTTAAGATTTGTTGATCAGGAGAATGTGTATGTCGCAAGGCGTGTAACTAATTACGATACAGCGAACACAAAAGAAATTCGTATACAAGCCTGCACGAGTGATCCACATGCGATTCGAATTCAACAACCGCAGTGCCTGAGTAGTAGCACATAGTACATTTCTCCTGTCGCGTTGCCGGCTGTGACAGACGAAGTGCCTAGGTCTCGTGAATAGAAAATATTAATGTCGTAAAAATCTCTACCTAAATAAAGCAAATTTATTGTGTACGAGGTTTTACAGTCCTTTAAATTATAAAATTTATTTTCTGTAATAACTAGAGGATGGAAATTGCTCCTCACAACAAAGTAGACGCATCGGATTGGTAGACAGTTCTAGCAAATGGCCATCGTATATAATAAGGCAAATTATTACTATGTAGATAAGGGAATTCGTACCCATATTTATCGTTGTTAGGAGATAATTATGGTGTCGTAAGGAAATGACGACATATTCGTTAAAGGTAATGCTCCGGGACCAAGCAGATATTGTCTACCGGCGGCAAAGCCAATTTCCAGTCCTCCTTATAACGGCTAAATTATGATGCTAGTCCCTTCACAACCATTTTGAATCTTGAAGTATTCTCTCCCTACTTGCTCAGTGTGTGGAGGCCACCGATTGGAAACAGACCTGTAGCTGTGTTTTCAATCGGTATACGGATAAATGTTTACTGATTAACAGGCTCTGAGTACATGAAACTTGCTACCTTTCAGCCGAAAGTACTGCCCCTTATTTACAGCACGTTTACTCACCTGCTCGCAACAGACAATCAGCTAAGTTACTGACACATAAGTTCTCTGTTTTTGGTCGAAGTCAGACCATGTATATTGCACCACATCTAGCTACAGCCAAACAGGTTTTAACAAAGATCCGTGCTTATTACCTCGTCAATAACGACCCAACCGGCTGAAGAAGTTGAAAGTCAGTAGCAAAACCAACTAAGTCAATTCTGAATAGCAAATGAACTTCCTAGCGCAGTCAGTGCAACACTGATACCCGCTCTACCGAACAGTAAATCCCGAGCCTTTCATGCAACACGTATATTCACTGCCCCGTTCAGAGCACCTCAACAGTGACCTCTAACCTCAAACAGGATGAAAACTAACGACGTAACAGACAGTCGAGTACTAAATTACAACAACGTTATCTCAACCAAGATTACACAAACCAAGTTTTCACTGTCGCGAAAGCCTTCACCGTATGTAGGCCTCCACTCCATTTACCCACAGCCTAACCATTAAGATAAACTTTAATAATATGTGAATAAAAAATCCAACAGATGCAACAGTATGCAGATATTTATTCACTGCAAAACTACTCTACATGTTTCGGGTGTCACAGCACCCATCATCAGGAGTATCAAAAACTGTACCCACAGCC
>Ga0123355_10003239_pt1 | contig 23265 bp, 24 predicted proteins | sample TergutEmb28metaG_3_FD_89872 | JGI IMG/M metagenome (GOLD analysis project Ga0123355, IMG submission 89872) | Embiratermes neotenicus P1 segment gut microbial communities from Petit-Saut dam, French Guiana - Emb289 P1 | ecosystem: Host-associated > Arthropoda: Insects > Digestive system > Gut ... | reverse complement strand
TACACTGTGTTCCACGGATTGGTGCTTGGTGTTAAGTTGCAGTATTCCTTCCACGAGTTTAGTTTTTCCTTTTTTATTGCTGCTTGGTACCTGGATTTTTCCTCGTGGTATATCTTTTTGCGGGTCTCCCTTTCCTCTATGGTGTGTGTTCTTTGATAGCGTCTTCTTAGGGCGTTCAGTCTTTTCCTTTTTATCGTAAGCTCCTGTGTCCACCTTGGTACTGATTTGTATTTTGTCAATTTCGGGTTATTTTCTGTGTTTCTAAATGAGTTGTCACATGCCATGGTGATTGCTTCCTGCAGTTTGTCTACCGCTTTCTCAATGTCGCAGGTTTCTGTGGTTTGTGTTGCCAATTCGTTGTCCAAGCTTGCAAGGTCTGTTATTTTTCCCTTTTGGAATTTGGTTGTAACTGATACTATTAGGTTTCTTTCAAATCTGCTCAGGGTATGTTCGTTTATTACATATCTGATCCCATATTTGTGTTGTTGTCTATCTTGCTTTCTGTGTTGCCCGATGCAGAATTTTATAATGTTGTGGTCTGAACAGCTGTCTTCTTCACAGATTTCCCAATTTGTTAAATCTTGAAGTATCTGGCTGTTCGCTATAGTCAGGTCTATGTTACTTTTTCCTCGTGCATTGTGGAATGTACTCCATTCACTTTCTTCATTCATAATGTATAAACCCGTACTTATTATAAATTCTTCCATTGTTTCCCTCTTTTGTTGGTCTTGATGTCATGCCAGGCTGCCGATCTGGCGTTGCTGTCTGCCGCTATAATGTGTCTGTTTCCTTTGGTGAGCTCCAGATTTTGATCTATCTTTTCAAGGCCTCTCTCAGTTTCTTCAGTTATGTCAAAGTACATGCTAGCAGCATGGAATCTAGAGCCGTTGTATTTCAGTTCTAGGAGTACACAGTCTGAGTTGGATAATTGTGTGATGAGAACTGCATCTATATATCTGTTGTTAATTACTATGGCGGCCCTGCTTTTGTCTTCGTGGGAGGTGTATATTCTGTTTTTAGTTGACATTCCAGCTATTCTGCGGTTGTAGAGATACAGTTCTTGTATGAATAATATGTCGGTTTTATCTTGTTCGCTTAGGTTCATTATATTGTCAGTCGCGGTTCTAGAGTGTTGGAGATTTATCTGCATGCACCTTATAGGTGTGTGTGTTTTGTTGTACGCGTGGCTCCTGATTTTGCATTCCCTGTGGTTGTGCACCGGTGCCATGTTAATAGTTAGTGTTCTGTCTATATTTAGCGATCATAGCCTGTAAACTAGGACAGTTCCGGTCAAGTGATGAGTGGTTGGTCTGGGTTTTCCTTTCTTGGTTGTGGGCATTAAATCTTTCACAGTTGATGCATTTGTACTCAGACCACAGAGCTACACAGTCTTTCAGTTTGTGTTTCCTGCGCATATAGGGCAGGCCTCTTCGTTCCTACATTCTGTGTACCTGTGATTTTATCTGCTGCATCTGAAGCACCTGTTAACTGACACGTAGTCTTCAACGTAGCATACCATCCACTCAGTTTTCAATTTGTTGTGCAGCATCTGTCTGCGGGTATGTGGCAGTACTTCGATTACTAGGTTCTTTGTTTTTCTCCTGGTTTTGAAAGTGTATATGGTCTGAATGTCCCCTTCCTGCAGGTTCAGGTTAGGGTTCTGTGCCATTATGATGCCTTCAGCGTTTTCAGTGGTCAGGGCTTCGGGTACATTATATATTATTAGTGAGGGATTCCTACGCTTCTGGATGTTTATTTCCAATTGGCTCCCACATTTGTCATGTATCTGGGAGTTTAGAATTTCTAGCTCTTCTTTACTATCGGCTTCGATCAGTAGTTGGCCATTCTATAGGCTTTTGAGAGTCCTTATTCCAATTTTCATGTTGATGGTATCGATCTTTGTTTTCAGCACCTTCTGGATTTCTTCTGTGGATTGATTCAGTTTCGGTTTTATTGTGAGCTTATGCCGTTCTTCATATTTGCAGCCTACTATTTCGGAGAATAGTTTCTTTGTGTTGCAGCAAGGTGGTGCAGATGCCTCTGTGCCGCGGCTAGTTAGTTCTGTGTGGCAGTTGCTAGATGTCACTACTTGTCTCGGCTGGATCGTTGGCTTCTCCTTCTCCAGCAACGCTACTTTGAGATGCTTAACCTCTAAGGTCATTTTTTGGTTTGCCTCCTTTGTCTCCTGTAAATTACTTTTGAGAGTAACTACTAGCTTCCTTAATTGACTTATGGTTTCGTGGATCTTGTACTTAAGTTCTTTCTTCAGATTACCACTTTTATCCATAACATTTATGTTTGCATTCAGAGAGCGTTGTCGATCTGTAGGCTGATGTCGTCCGCCATCTTGCCTCGTGTAACACTGTATGTTACTGGGGTACATACTGTGAGGCTGTAACATTAGACGTGTCTTGGATACAGTAAACATAACAGCAACTGCTACTGCTGTGCTGAGTTTTAGGTGGTGCTGGAAGTGACCTTGGAGTTTCACTAACCTCTCAGAGGAACTGACCACTTAAGTCAACATGTAACATACATATACTGTGCAACATTTGTTCTCACAGTGGTGTTGCTTATGATTCATGTCTTTTGGAATATAACACTGTGTCACTAGGTGAGTACTTCCTGGTGTTTCAAAGGACTGTAGTACCTTCAAGATATCATAAGCCATGTACCAAACAATACTACATCACATGCCAGAACTCTCGCATCTTCAGCAACACTCTTGTGAGGACAGCAAATCTTTCACACACACAAAATTCTTAACATCACAAGGCGGTTAAGTTCACAACCACTCAACACGGCAGACACAACCCACCCTTTTTACTGTCAGGTAGTTCTCTGACCTTGTTACAAAACTTTAAAGATAATCAAATATCAACAGCAAACTGATTTATTGTCCTATAAATATGTTTTTGTGTGAGCTTGTACCAATCTTACAACAATGCTCCTTTACAATTTCCCCTTCACTGCCAATAATGTACATGCAATTTGGATGTGTTGTGAATCTATCACCCAATCCTGTCCATTTCCAGTACTGTTCACTGCACCTCGCTTTAATAACAAGCTTATACTGACAATACTGGCGCCGATATATCTACCGCACTGACAAACGTGGTAAAGCACTGAAATGCACAGCACATAACATCTGCTCCTTATTGGTTTAAAAACTGTAAGCAGTACTTCTTACATTGGTCATTATATATTAATCTGCATCAAGGAAAAATTTACTGTACAAAAACTGGCTGCTAATTGATCTAAATAAACACAAACCGTCTGCATTTGCCTGTCAGGTCCTTGTCCAGTATAACCAGCTTGCTGGTAAACTGTGGAACGCTGCTGCGATTGTGAATGTTGCTGCATTGCACTGTTATCAACTGTTTGTAGGTCTCTTCCTGCTGTAGATGCTGCAGCAGTTGACAGTGATGCTCCTGCAGCAGGATTAGACTGTGGTTGCTGCTGCTGTTGCTGCTGTTGCAGGGGCACTAAACCACTAGCTTGACCTTGTCTATAAAATGATACAAAAATTAACACATCTTAAGTTTCTAAAAAATATGAACTTACTAAACACTGTAGCACAAAATAGTACTGTGAGTGCTGGGATACCAGTAAAGTTTCTGCCAGAGCACAATCATGTTGTTAGTTCAAACCGTACTTCAACATTTCACACTGCAACCATTATGGTGAGCTTAGAAACATAGCAATAAAATGCTACAGTAAATAAGCTCAAGACAAGCAACAGTGATGATGACAATGACAACAGCAGCAGCAGCAATGACAACATCGATGATGACGACAACAACAACACATTAGAAGTACCATATATTGTTACCACAAGATAGCTGCAACAACACTGATACATACCACAGAAATATGGTTTCAGGTATGTAATTGTGCCAAGGCAATAAAATAACAATAATTCAATTAATTAATCTGCACGCATAACAGCACAGGGTCAATTATGAAACTGGCATGGGCACACAAATGTATAAATATATAGGAACAGCAGAATTACACAAAAAAGAACACAAAACAAAATGAGATAAGAGTGCATGCTGTCTTAATATCCTACTAAAATGCTATCAGGCTACACTATAATTCACATCTGCAATACACAAGTGAACATGTACACTAATATACAACTATTACACAAACATTTAAAAAAAAAAAAGAGGATATAAAATTAGACAAGTTCATTTTATCAAGTTTCATCATGAAAAAATTAAAAAAAAAAAAAAAAAGTGAATGATTTGTGATTACACATGGTTGGTTTATGTAAAATTCATCACAATGCACTGATCTGTTTTCTAAATGTACTTACATCTCTGAAAACCAAGTTTGCTGCTTTTACACAACTAACCGAAGGACAATTTTAACAAGTAACTGACAAAATGGTAAAGTCTCTAACATTACACGTGAGGAGGCAAGAGACCTGTGACACGAACAAGAGCTGGACAATGTTTTACATGATGATAATTATGATGATGACAATACTAACATCAGATGCACTCCAAATGCACGGGTTATTTAGCAATGCAGTATGTGTTACGTTTGTGTTGTTGGCTCTATACAATATATACACTATATACAGCCAACAACACACATTAATACACTTACTCCTCAATAAGTTACACATCAAAATACATTCTATAATAAACAACAGAAAACAATCCACAAAACCAACAGTGATCAAAGGACATAGCAAATGGGAAATGAAATGATAATATGGACTCTTATCTCGGATAATCTTCAAATTTAACATGTATGTTCATCTCAGAACCACATTTCAGTGGCTGAATGCTATTCAGTAGCATAACAATAACAGTGAAATATAAGAAACATTATACAAACAGAAACACAGGCCTATAACATCAAGCAGGTATCCAAACAAGTCAAATTTTGTAAATAACTTTAGCATCTGCACCAGCTCTATCATCAATATATGGAAAGTTTCATTGGGTTTTTAATCTTCAACTTGGTAATAAATTCCAAAATATCAATACAAACCTGTATACTTTATGATACAAAGATATGGCCTAATAGCCTCAAACATTTTACATCCTTTTGTACTCTTACAAGGCAACCTAAGAAGGCTACCCAGTGTAAGCCAAAATATGCTGTCCTTTGAATAATCATGCAAAGTTATAGTAAATACAGGAACAGAGTTGTGTCAACCGAAAAACTCTATCTTTCTTAATCACCAACCCAACAGGATGCATTCCACTACAGTGAACTTTAAAACAAGACAGGAAATATACGTATAACACAACATTGTGTTGTGTTCATCTAACCACTGTTGCAGTTGAAAAACAATTAATTCCGTGTGTGTTGCTGAGCTACATACCACTGTCAACTATATAAATAAAATATTGAGTGAGGTACAGCAATGCTTTTATGGCAAATTTATGTCTCTGCCAACAATAAAATATACATAGGTCTTCACAGACATGCCTGACGGTGCTATGAAACAATGAATGTTTGTTTGCTCATGGCCTTCTTTTGACACACTATCTGGCTAAAAAGGATGTAACAACAAGTAAGTCATTGTACAGTTTCTCACTTTTTGTAAGTGTTGCTGTTAGAACATCTGACAAGAGCAAAACAACTTAATCAATTATAAAGCAATAACTATTAAATATCATGAATGTGTATGTGAATAAATACGATGTAACATAAAAGGCCATCTAGTGCTTTCTGATCTGAAACATATGGAGAGACAAATATATCTCCCCGGTATGCACTAGAGTTCATCAGTTCTCTACATAAATGGCAAGTGTTCCTAGGCGTTATATTTAACAACATTGTCAATTTATAAGACTATAAATACAGCATCACTGATACATAAATGAAAGAGAATGGAGCATTAGCTGAATGAGAATGACAGGTGTAAGCTGAAATACTCAGAGAAAAACTTGTCCCAAAAATCCTAAATGGACTGGTCTGTGACTGAAACTGGGCAGCTGTGGCGAAAGGAGTGCAACTAAATGAGCCATGCCGTGGCCTCTCAAAACATTATTCAATGTAATCGTAAGCTGACTATGAATTATAACTGCTGCAACATGAATAAGCCAATGAATTCAATAAAATAAACAATGACTTTCATTGCCATTATTACAGAAGAATGAAATTTCTGTTCCAGTGTTTTGTCAAACATGTTTGCAGATGATCCAGCACTTACAGTACCATCATGAACATACAGACAGAATATGTATTATTGTACACATTTATTAAGACACATAACAGATATGGGGTAACATGGTTGGTATAATGACTAGGCTATTGACTCGAAAATCCAGCCATCAATTCCTGGCAGAAGAGATTTTCTTGTTCTCAAAAACGTTCAGATGGCTATAGGGCCCACCCACCCTCTTATTCAATACATGCCAGGGGCTCTTTCTTGGGGTCTAAACTATAAGGGCAAAAAGTCAACCACTCACCTCCATCCCAGTACCAAAGCTATGCAGTTACTTCCCTGATACAACTTCATGGTACACAGAGGAACAGCTTTCCTTTTACAATGAATAACAAACTGCTCTTGTAACATCCTTCATAATTTATACATACAGCAGAACCATCATGTAAGATTTTTTGGGGCACAAGCATTTTATACCTTCCACTAAGAAAAACTGTGAAAGGGGGTTATGTCAAAATGGAACAGACAATTACTATGGTGGTTATAGAAACATTATATTCACTCTAAAGTTAAACCTAGTAATGTTCTTCTTCAACAAAATAAACTAAAATTAGGGTTTCACTGTACAAGACATACTGTGGGTCAGTTCTTCCATCAAGAGATCTGAAAAGAGCAAATACTGTAGGTGTTATAAAACATGAATCCATGTAGTACAATCAAACACTACGAAGTTTTGTAAACACATTATGAGTTGTATGCATACATTACTGGGACACTACTTCTAAAACTAACAAAGAAGTGACACCTACTCTGTTGCTAGGGTGTGGTGTACACAGCAGCTCAAGTATACTAAAACTGGCACCATAAATCTTGCAGCAGCTTAAGTACCCACAACTGCAAAACTTCAGACTACCTCACCAATCATAGTAATCAGGGGTTCCCCATCAGTTTCATCACCACTGTCACCCCTACCATCACCATTTCAACTTGTCACTAACTGACACAGTTTCTCTAGTTACGGTGGCCACCGTCATACTGCGTTACTCTGCGCTCACAGAACTGAACAACTGAGTTTGAACTGAGTTTCCTCCAGTCTTCCACCTGAACCTCATTATCTTCCTCAGAGTCCTTCTGACTCTTCATCACTGAAAGTACATTGCTGCATTAATTTGAAATCGATCCTGAAATCACTACACTTCAACTGTGTATAACTATGTCGTCACACAACCCTAACTCCAATGCTGTAAATACAAGCCCTGAACTGAACCTACAAACTGTGCAGGGACCAAATTTTCATTTCTTAAATGCATGAAAACCTAAAACTGAGAAACCTAACTCTGAGAAAAATTATACATTATGAGTGTGCAGTTAGTTCTAGGCTGGTAATCCTCCACAAATTCATTTATGTCTCTAGAGAATACAACAGAGTATATAAGAATATCAATACATAATTAAAAATATAGTTAACTCATGACAAAGAAATCCCTTGTTTATTTTTCATCATCTGGATCCCATAAAACACTTGAAGGCAAGAGTTTCTGTTACAAAAGACCAGATAAATGAGCTAACAAAATTAGTAACATCAGGTCTCCTAAAGCAATGAGGGATAAAATCCAAGGCAGCTGCAAAATACAGTAAAGAGAGGGCATTCAAAATCTGGTTTCAAAGTAATCTTTAAGTGTCAAGCAACAAACTATACTGAAAAAAAAAAAAGAATTACATCCAACGTGTGTCAGATTCTACATGTACAGTAAAGACCAAGAGCAGTACAGGATAAATAACGGAGAAGAAATATAAGTTTCACACCTCTCATATGTGTTGGCCAGACTGAGTCATCATCAGGGAGAACATGTAAAACAGCAAGTAGAAACAATTAAGTTTTACACTAAACGGTGTTGCCTTAAGTAGCTGACTCATTCCAAAGTACAGTTGCATATTAATATATTGGAAAAATCTATACAAACTGTCCCAATAATCCCAGCTATTACTGATGTGTATTCTTTAGTTTAAAATTCAGTCACTCTCCATAACATATTCTGCACTGTTGTTTATCTTTACTGTAGCATTGCATGCAAGTACATGGCCAAGGATGCACACATACTTACTGAATAGACTTGTACAAGTCTTTGATCTTCATTTGTACAGGAGTAGAGCGTAATCGGAGCAATTCTACAGCTCTAGCCTGCAATTCAGTCTTTCTTCCTGATTTGTTACGACCAGCAAATCCTAGAAGCATCTGGAGCTCTGACACTCTAAAACTTAACACCATATTCTGAAAAGAGCAAGTAACCACATTTCAGATGCATCCATACAAACACAAATAATACCATTTTTATTATAGAATACAAGGAATCCTAAATGTATGTTGATGCATGAAATTACGGCACGTTGGCAGTCAGAAGTTGATATGATTAGAAGTTCAGACAATGGACAGATGAAATTCAATTTACAACTTATGTACGTGATCTGTAAATAAAGCAATGAGACTGCCTGTGTATTGCATGATCTGGCAACACTGCGAATTCACCCTTCATGTGAAGGGTAGGTAAACATCTCATAGACTTCTAGTATGAGTTTCAACTCACTAGCATCACCACGCTAATTTTAATGCGGTTTTTTGTGAAGCAGTTTTTGTGTGTGTGTCACGGAAATGGAAGAGCGCATTTCGAGCAATGATGTGCAATCAAGCTTTGTGTCAAACTTGGGGAAACCAGAATTGAAACTTCCAATAAACTGAAACAGGCCTATGGTGAGCATGCTTTGTTCAGATTACAAGTGTTCAAGTGGTTCAGAGGGCCGTGAATCCATTAAAGATGAACCCCGCTCTGAAAGACCCTCAACTTCAAAAACAGATAACAATATGGAGAAAGTGCGAGCCCTTGTGCGGGCAGACCGTTGACTCAGTGCAAATGATCACTAGTGAGTTACATTTGAACCACACCACGGTCCATCAGATTTTAACACAGGAATTAACCATGAGAAAACTGTGTGCGAAGATTGTTCCCAAAAACCTGACAATCAAACAGAAGGACAATCGGAAGGATGTGGGTCTTCATCTTCTGGAACGGATCCAAAGTGACAGAAATTTCTTGAAGAACGTGATTACAGGTGACGTAACATGGATCTTTGAGTATGATCCAGAAACAAAAAGACAAAGTAAGGAATGGCACACATCTGCATCACCATGTCCGAAAAAAGCGAGAATGAGCAAGTCAAAAATAAAATCCATGCTCATCTGGTTTTTGACAGTCAAGGGATTGTCCATACTGAATTTGTGCCTCAAGGCCACTCTGTTAATCAGTTTTACTACCGTGATATTCTTGAAAGACTAAGAAAGAGAGTTGTTCGCGTGCGACCAAGCATTGCTAACAATTGGATGATCCATCACGACAATGCCCCTTGTCACATGGTGATCTCTGTGAACGAATTTTTGGCTAAAATGGGCATTCCTATGGTTCCACAGCCCCCATACTCCCCTGATCTGAGTCCGTGCGACTTTTTTTTTTGTTCCCAAAACTAAAGTTTTACCTTAAAGGATGCCACTTTCAGATGGTGGAAAACATCGAAAAAGCTGTAACCGACCAACTAAAAGTGATTCTGGTTAGCGACTTCCAGCGCTGCTACAAAGAGTGGGAACAACGTCTCTGGAGATGTGTAGCCTCCCAAGGGAACTATTTTGAAGGGGACAAACTCGATTTGTAGTTTAAAAATAAATACAGTTACACAGAATCAGTCTCATTGCTTTATTTACAGACCGTGTATTATGTTAGAACCACTTACAAAGTATATATGACAAAGACTCAACCCCCAAAACATCAACATTAAAACAATAAAATACAATTTAATATAATGTAATGTAAAATAAAAAAAATAATTAAAACAAATCAGTATTTGAACTTATCGAACTTATACACTCACGCAACCCATACACAATCAGTACGCCATAAATTCTTCCACCAAATAAAATACATGTAACAGAAAGGATTTCAGCTCTCTCTTGAAAGATATGAGTTTGTCCAACTTTTTTGTTATCAGGCAGTATCTTACTGTGCAGTCTGATTCCTGAATTCACCACACTCTTCCTGAAAAGGCTTGTATTAAACATGTGAACATGTAGACCCAGTTCTCTTCATGTATTGTACTTACAAATTTGCACATTTTGCTCAACTGAATCTCTATACTTCTTAGCATAACATACTACTTCAAGTAAGTATAAAGGAGCCACTGTCAGTAAATTGTTGTCCTTCAATACCTGTCTATAAGACGTATATTAACTACTCCCACTAATTATTCAAGTAACACCTTTTTACTTTACTAATTGTACATCAACAGTAAGCGGTTTTTAATTCAATTAACTTAAAACTTTCTTGTATAAAATTTATATTCTAGTCACCATAAAAGATTATAACATGCTTCTGTTGGTTTGAACTGTGTCATCCCCGTTGTGAGTGGAAACTGGAGAGGGTATGTAGTCAAACACAACTATGTCAACTAAGATGTTTTAATGACTATAACTGGAAAAACTACATGTTTCAGCACTTATTGGTCATCGTCAGGTTTTCTTCAAGAGTTTATGGTCCTACTATATATATTGTGCATGCACGTGATGGAGAGATCTCTACATCCGGACTTTATTGCATAATATGTAACTTCTATATTCAAAATATGGTGGTGTGAATCCACTGAATTATTCCTTTGTGGACCAAAAAATTCCAGAAGCACGCAGCTTTAAATACTTTGGAATTATCGTATGCAGAGTATTAAGCTGGGCTGATCCAGTTATTTACACAGCACAAAAAGCTTGGAAGGTACTTCATGTCATAACGCATATATTAAAAAACAGAAATAGTAATATGACAAGCTTGGCCTACACATCAATTGTGAATCTGATTCTTGAATATGGAGCTGCATGGGATCTATACTGGGAAGGTCAAGTAATCATGTTAGCCCAGGTGCAAAAAATTGAGGCTAAATTTGCAAATCATAGGAATGAGTCCGTCTGGGAAACCTTGGCCCAGCGCAGAAAGATAGGTCGCATATGTGCCCTCTTCAAAATGTACACTGGAGAACTGGCATGGAAAGCTACTGGGCACAGATTACTAGGTACAGGCTACCTGAACAGGAAAGATTGGAAAGTTATGGGTAGGACACAAAGAACAGATACTGGGAAACATTCTATTTAAACAGGACAATAAAAACTCTGGAACCAACTACCTGCAGAGGTGTTAGCAAACTGTACCTTGCAGACAATATAATCTAAGAAAGAGGGCTAGGAAAGTGTTTATTTGTAAAGGGAATTTAAGTGGGTGATGAAATGTTTAAAAAGGGAGTGAAGTGAAGCAAAGCGAAGGTTTTTGTGGAGTGAGTGTAGCATCTATTGAAAGTTATGTACGATTGCTATTGTACAATATGTGGCTCTGTTTGCAAATTTGTCCTTAAATTGTTTGTTCTATGTTATTTGTCCTTTGTTATGCTTCAATCAATTTAAGTTTTTATTATTCTTTTTATATTTATGTTGTATTGTTTTATATATCTTGCTTTATATTTTGTGTGTTCTGTGATTTGTATTGTTTCTCCTTATGTATATTACTATTCTTGCCTTTGGTGCACAAGTGTAAGGACCACAGCCACTGGGTGGAGACCCAACTGTAGTAAATAAATATTGTACTGCATCATATAAACATAAACCATCTATATTTTTTTAATCAGACTGTAACAAAACAGCCAATTCCAATAATCTATTATTGAGGCCCAGAATACTGTGGCAAAGGATCAATATTACATGTGAACTTACATCCATTCTGTTACCTACATCTGCTTCTAGACTAGCTGTTTCTCGCTTTCATTTGGCCATAAAAAATTATGACTTCTTGATTTGGATTGTCTTCAAAGTCTTTTTGATGATTTAGTGTCTCCCTCATCTTCATTTAATCCCCAGTTTATAATCTCTTACAATTCATTTGCATCATGACTTTCATCACATCCCCTGTCTTTCCTTGGTTCATTTTCCTTTTCTTGTGGTCCCCAATTTTTTTCGTCCTGCAGAATGTGTTTTTTCTTGCTTTCCTCTTCCTCCACTTTACGCTGATTGATTCTTCCTTTTTCTTATTTGAAATGTTTTTTATGATACTATTTTTTTCCAGCCATTCCTTTCCCCTTTATATTCATGTGCAGCCCATGCTTAGTAAACAGATTTCCATATAGTTCCATGTAAACTAGTTCTGTATGCACAAGAACCTTCATCTGTTTCCATAGCTTTCTAATAAACACTTCCACTTCGTTGTTTACACATGCAATCATATCCAGATCATATCTGCATGGGACACTCATTAATATAACATATGTATGGCAACTTTTCTTTACAAAGGCTTGTACACGTTTAAGGCCATACCTTGTCCCGTTTCTTCCCACATCCTTTGCTCCTCCCCACAACATTAATACAGCCTTTTCGTTACTTTTTCAATGTCTTCTTTTGCTGTAATTGTTACGGTTGCAACTTCTGTTCATGGATTTACAAACCCTTGAACTTCAGAAGACATACGCCTATCTAAGCATTGTGCATTGGCATTCCTTCTTCTTTTCTGACATATCCTGCATGTCCATCACATAAAAAGTTGTAAACTTTTTCCCATTTGCAATGAAAATTATATTATGCCAAGCAACACTGGCCAACCCTCTGCACGATATGTCCAAACACTGCAGAATAAATTGCCAATACTTGTTCTTGTCTTCACGCTGATGTGCTATGTTCAGCCCTTCACGACCCTTGGGCAATGACAGCACCTCAGTCTGTGCCAACCTCTCACAAAAGCTACAGAACAGATAATCCAGGGCACACAAAACCCGATAGACAAACTAATTTTATGTAACTGGATTTTATATTAAACTTCTCTGAAACACTGTAGTGGACCTGAACATAAGTATGCCCATTACAAAATAAAAGAGCAAACAAAAGACCACTACTGATAAAAATAATTAGTATTGCAAAAGAAACAGAAAATAACTGTTTTTCACAAGTGAGGACTGATAAAGTAAAGTAAACGTGAAGTCACCCCTGTATGCACTATGATAGCAAATGGGGGTTAAGGGGTTGGAAATGCAGTTCTGTGCATTAACCTTGGCTCTAGATGCAGGTGAGTTTTCTGCTTCATGCCTCAGCCACTTTACCCCTGGTACCCACTGAATAGGAAGTTCACTGATTCCCTGAGACAATCTGGACCCTTTGGACAGCAGAAAAAACTCCTGCTTCTGCCACAAATAAAACAATTCTTGGTCATCCAGCCCACATCCTAGTCACTACACTAAACTATCCCAGATCCTAAATTAAAACTTCTATAAGACAAAAACTCATTGTAAATGCCCAATCTTCCTTAAGACTTATCTACACTGTATAAGATTCAACACTGTAACACCAAAATGGTGGGTTACTCAATGATTCAAGTCTTTTGGGTTGTTATGCTGAGTAGCAGGTATCAAATCCTCACATTTCAAACAAACAAAATGCTTCCCTCTTCAAGATGGCAGGAGTACTAAAAGAATTCATGGAGGACTCCTCAACCCTTGAAGAGAAAGGCAGTATGTTTCTCTAAAATGTTGAGCATAAGTCACATGCTACTTAGCCACTTCACTTCACTTAGTCAAACCTATGCTACCAGCAGGTACAGAGGGTTTACAAAGAGCCTTCGAACTCACATGGTTTTGAGCTATAGCTCTTACTTGGTTCCATTCAATTCCTCTTTCCTTCACGATCTTCTGCATCCCTTCTTCCAAAGTCTGGACCTCATCCCCTGTGTTCTAATTGCCATGTCATTCTTACAATGTGACCAAACCACCTCAATTGTGCTCTATGTTAGAGAAATTATTTCTAATTCCATTCTTGTTGTTTGATTCCTAATCCTGTCTTTTAGTTTGATATTGTTTTCATATTGTTCATACCACAAAACAAATTAGACTTCTTTCTATTAAAAAGCAACTACTTGCACACGCAAAGCATATCATATACAACACACACACATGATTTTCCCTGCTACATGTTTTGGCAGTCAACCACCATCATATGGCAGTAACACCTAAAACTTATACAGTTTAAAATCCAATGAAGCAATTGTGTATGTAGGTATACAAGTTAAAATAACAAAGCATAGTTATTGTTTATTGTACAATTAAATCTCTTTTAAAATTCACACAACCACCCAGCAGACAAATTGCAGAGTACACCCTGCAATTAATTCTGGCACCAAAGGGTTATTTCCAAGCATCAATATGCTAAGTGAAACTTTTAATAAATTAATCTGCTGTTTTGTTCCATTACCATCACCATCCCATATGTGACATAAAAATATATGCAATTTTCTCATTTATTTATTAATTCCTCCAACAATATGCCAAAAGGTATGATCTCAGGTAACATAGTCTTGTTGCGTATTGCACACCTTAAAAGGTATGATGTTATTCTACGCCTAATAAACAAAATGCCACAACTTGCACTGATTTCAAGTTTGTGTTATACATCTTTGGGGGGGGGGGTTGCCAAATATAGCATTGTGATTTGAAAAAGCAGTACTCTAACATATTATAGTGTGATGCTAAAATGAGATAAAATTCAAAAGCAATCACTCCCATGGCAACAGCAGAAACAACAATGTATATTAAGCACTGTCTCTTCAAAGGCCCTGTCTTCTGTCACAATATGAAAACGTGGTTATTTCACTCAAATAACACAGCAATCTACAGACATTATCAATATGACAGGTGTATCAAATACACAAAAAACACCTAACAATATATTGTTAAATGTAATCTTTACTTGCAGACATTTCTTCAACCATTTAATAGCTGCACACAATTTGAGCTCCAAGCCATCTTGGCTCTGCCCACTGTACGCACAACCAACCGTTTAGAAACTTTTCTGTATTGATTAATTCCAAAGTTGTTAAGGCCTCTATCAGTGAAATGACATGCAAGGCTAACTTCCAATGAAATGTACATTCCTTTAAAACATTATGTCCTTGCCTAACCAGGGCATCTTTTTTCTTGTGAACCGACCAGGCAGAGGAAATTGTTACGGTGAAACACATTTTGGTGCCCAAATCAAGTTTTCCGTAAAACCAGAAAAAAAACACTTGCATACTTCCCTAAAAGAATAGAAGGGACCTTTTTTTAAAAAAAGCAAGAAAAAATAAAACACAATTAATGACGATGATGACAACAACAACAACAACAACAACCTGCAACACCGCAAATACAATTACTTTTACATCGCAATCTTCATTTAATAATTATATATACACTCATGGGATTACCAAGTTTGTGTTTTTGTGTAAGTATAATTTATTTTGAAACAATTGAACTGTTTTTATCAAACCAATCATAAGTATCAAGCCACTGTGGGTTACTCCATCATTATCCTATACAGTAATTTGGCCCTGAATTAGTAATCATAAATCATACCATTATTCAGTGACACCAATGAAGGAAAGTCAAACAGTTACCTTATTTTTTTACATACACATATGTAAGTGGAGACAAGCAAAGCTTACGATAGTATATGGACATTAGTTCTGTGCCTCTCCACATACTGTAGTTCAGGCACCTGCCATAGCATACAGTGAGATTTCCTATTTCCCAGCAGCAACAGATGTTCTGGTCTCAAATCCACTTCTGAACCTCAGCTTTTGAGTGTCATAAGATGGAAAACACTAACCTTGGTTTTGAATCTTTTCTCCCCCCCTTTCAGTGTACCAAGAATGTGACAGTATGAAATGGATATTCTATGGGGCATAAGCTGGTCAGACAGTTGTTCTGGCATCCATAAGCTGCACACTCACAGACAGCCAACATATTCATGGCCAATGTTGCAAACCCTACCATATGGGAGGATGAATGCAGCTCTGCCTGGTTCAATGACACTTCTCTCCACCCGCATCATTCATGACCATGATGGTGAGAGACAGCTACTTCCATCCTTGTCCTGACTTCCACCTGACCACTTTCACACTTGTTGTATGAACATCACATATGCACCATACAAGTTGCACAATCTGTCTGTGGTTGGTCATGGGCTATGTGTTTTGTGCTTACAGGAATCAGATAACAGTGTCTACCTCTTCCCTTGTCCACTTTCTTAGTACAGTTGCCAATTTCCAAGTGACACTGTGCCATCAGCACATTTCATGCACCAGTGGAAATACGTGCCATGGTGGGGGCAGCATGTACCAATGTGTGACAAAACAGCAGCTTACAATCATTTGTTTTACAGGAATACAACTGGGAAACTTACATTCTGTCTTATCCCCCTCGCATTAATAGATATAATTAAATCCAGAAGAATGTATCTAGAGGGATACATTACCAAGTTGGACACACTAACCCATAACCTACCCTGTTTGTCACTTCCTGTCTGTAATTCCACAAGTGCAGCACAACGTTCAAAAGAGAAGAGCATGTTTTTCTTGTACTACTCGACTAGGTCATGGGATCAGAACGTTTCCACACTGTAGCACAGGCAAACAGCATTACCCAGAAGATGCTGCAAAATCTGGAAACTAAAGGAAGCCTGCAGACTCAGCACAAAGCAGCAACATGGTGCAGGATGTGTGACAGCACCTCTTGACTTTACATCAGATGACGCTGGGGAACAGCCAGCCCTATTTGTCAAAGAGCAGCACAGAAAACAAAACATGTGCTCACAGGCTGCTAGCAATACACAGTTTGTGAGGAGTGCCTACACCCACTGAGTATGTAGGGTGCTCCAGCTAGTAGCCATGCGTCTGGCCTCATTTTCTTCAACATGACCACTGACAATGAGGTCTAGGTCAACAACTTTCAATAACTTGTGCACCAGGTTCATTGCCGGGAGACAACTCTTGATTAACAAGCTGGGACAATGTGTCATACATCTAACTGGGCCTTGGAAGAAAATAAAGTAAAACTGTCCCCAACCACACCATGAAGGCACACAGGAGACACAGAGGTACTGCTCTACTCATTCTTAACCTAAGCTCTAGAGTGGTCAACTTCATGCTCCAACACGAGTCTGTAAGTTTTGAAGAAGAGAAGATTCTCTTGTCCCTACCAGAAATCAGGTCTTGCAAGATATCAAGAGTTTATTCAGACACAGAATTATTTTACAAGGACAATGGCCACCCTGATCTCCAGATTTGACTCTGCCAGACTTCATCCTGTGAGATATGCTAAAGAGTGTGGTGTTTAAAAAAACCTTCACACTACTGATAACCTGAAAAGAACATTACTAACAAACTGCTGCAATTCCTCCTGCCATGCTGGCTGCAACATTTGGAAGTGCACAGTGCCATGCCTCCATGTCTCCAAGCAAGGGAAAACACTTCCAGCATCTCTGACAATACCTAATAAAGTACATGCTTGCCTAGTTTCGATAACTTATAATTATTAATTCGGGGCCTTCTCCAAGTCAATCATTTTGTACATGTAATTATTTTTTCTCTACTGTATAAATTACATATCAAGTAAGTGACTCAATGAATTTGTAATTACATGCTCACAGCTAATTTGGCCTTACCCTTTTGGCAATGAAATTAAACCCTAGCAGAATCTGCAAAACACTAGGTTTTAAATAAACGACTGGACTTTTTAAGCATACTCTCATATACACACACAAAAAAGCATATATCTTTAAAGCTGTCATTCACATTTAATGAAATACAATTTAGCAGTCTGTTTATGAATTAGTTAACCCCTTAGTCCGAAATGCCACAGACTTCTGAATAACTGTATACCTGTGATCACACTGCAAACTCAGACAGGAGCTTCCCACTCTTGATTGCTTCTGAAGCAAATATAAAGTGCTGGTTTTTACCTAGTATGCATTACAGATAAGAGAAATTGATTATTTATTTTTTCCCCGCATCTTGAAATCTGGATTGATTTGAGGTTGAGTTTCAAAGTGTGCAATTTGCGCTACAAGCGCCAAGTGAAGGGTACAAGGAAGGGCTCTAGGCAGTCTATCAAAGAATAATCACATCATCCATAAGCATGAATACAACACTGTTATTTCACGCATAGCATATGGTCGGTGTTTATATAACACAGTCTACAACCCATGAAACAATCTGCGCAACGCAAGTTGTACAAACATCTTTGACAGTGTATGATCTCATTTGAAGTGTTGCACAACAGTCTACCATAATCGTGTACTCTTTTTGAATAAAAGGAGTAATAATTTCCAATGATTCACCAAAAGCAGAAAGATGGATTCGTAAATAAATTGCAGCCCAGTGGCAAAAACATTTCCAGTTCTCTTGAGAGGTTGTCATGGCTAAAATCTGACCTCTTCTCCAACCAATCCTTCAGCCACATTGTCTCCTTCCTTTTCCATTTTCTAGTTTTATTACTCTCCAAAAGACGAACGATGATTGGTACACACACTGCTTCAGACTTGAGACCTGCACAGTTTTGGGATTGTACACTGTGTAAAATCCAAACATGGGGCAGATTTCATTTACACCGCCACAGATGTCTGAAATCACGCATGTTTCAGACGTACTTCCACAACAACTAGCTAAATACATACAATGTTTGCATACAGATATTGCATAAAGGTGTGGACAACACTGATTTGTTTTCTGCCAACCCAGGCAAAAAAAGTCTTTGGATGTGCCCCTTTGTTTCCATTTTTACTCACACTTCTCACCAATCTTTTTTGGATGGCTCAAACTTTAGAAAAAATAATATGAAGAACACTTGTGGTTAGTGGAATTAAATACTGTCACGGATTCTTGCAAAAAAAAATGCAGGAGCTAAAATTCCTCTCCTGGAGGCATGCTGCCCCAGGCACAGACCTGCTTTGCTAGTGCCTAGACCTGGCTCTGAGTGTAGATTCACACTCTTACAACCCCCTCCCTGTTGTACAACCCCTGTTGTGCAATTGCTTGAACATGTATGGGCCCTTTTAAGAAAACTATGATACTGATATATACGTCATAATTGGAACTGGCATTTATACTCTGCTTCCTTGTGTGTCATTCTAGACAAAATTATCATCTACCAATTAATTGAAACATGCCTAGCAGCAAAGAACAAATGCATCTGCTAGGTTGTGAATGCTGCAAGCAAAAGTGAATCAGGAGATTTTAGTGGGTTGAGGACTACATATTGCGCTCATTCCCCCAGGATACCTTCAAGTGTCCCAGCGCAACAACAACGTACCCCCAGAAAATCTCTTACACCTATAAATCTCCAGTTCTGCTCTCCCCAAGTTTTCTACTTTAGGTGTTGGGTCTGATCAGTAATATTTGGGTATACTCACATCTGAGACTGAAAGTGACAGAAAATGAGATCAGAAATCTATAAGCATGCTTCTATATCATGTTGATATTGGACCACAATGGCAGTAACAAGCAGTCTCACATAAGTAGGCACACCAGGTGATAAATTGTGCCATGCTGCCAAACCTTATTCAGAGTAAGAGGGGAAGAGCACAGTGACGAAATACTAAATAAACAACATCCCTTCCCATTCTGTTGGACAGAACCATAATTTTTAAGTCAGTGGGATCAGGAAAACCCCAAAAGGGCTGTACAAAAATGGCCATTCCATTAATCTGGCATGGAAACATGCCAGACTATGAGATATTCCAGATAATCTGATGGTACCTATTCTGGCCTAAGTTCTTACATGTAATTTTTTGTTACTGCTCCTATAATTGGGCTTCACATCTAATGAGAGGAGTATTCCATTTGAATCTCCTTCAATGGCTGGTTCAAAATCATAAATGATCGTAACTACACCTTCTGATTCATTATTTCATAGACAGTGGATCCAACATTGTATGAAGCCATAACCACTCTTCAGTCTCCACCAATCCGCAGTCTCCTAACTATTTCAAGTTTCTGCGGGATTGCCAAAGTTACGTGTATCATCTTGCCAGCAGTACAATGTTCATGCTACTTTGGACACTTTTAAGTCATTGAAATAGATTAAACAGAGACTGACACATGCCACAAGTAACACAATTGAAATACAAATCATATTATCACTACAGATTGTGCTAAACAGTAGTTGTGACCTGCCAGGTGCTGGAAATGCCACCAGGATGTGAGACAATACCAACTTATGAAAACTTACAGCATCCTGCTTAGAGAGAAAGTTTATGCAGGTGACATAACATCCAGATAACCCAGGATACAGCCAGGTAATCAATACACATACAAAAAGTAATGGTCAGCTGAGCTTCCTATTTTGGAACTAGTCTCAAATGCCGGTTTATCAAAATTTCTGGATTAACGGATGCTGTACTTTTAACATCACACTGTGTGATGCAATGCATGCGTTGCACTGCTCCAAAGGGTTAATAGAGAAAAATGCAGTGGAAAAATCAACCTGCAAACCCTGCTTCTCGGCTAGGAAGAAATTCTGAAACTCCAAAAAATTACGCATACAAATTAACCACTATGAAACTGATGGTCCACCTTGTCCCATAAAATCCCATAAATAGTCGCATGACTTTCTGAAATGAAATATTACAGCTGCAGAAAATCGGACACTGGAGTAATGATGGATACTTCCACCATCTCTCTAGGATGACACCACGCAAACTCACATACCCATCTGTACCAGCATTTTGGAGGAGCTTTCATGGCTCCATCTTCAGCTTAGACCAAGTAGATGAAAATGGAAGCAGCTAGCTCCTCCATAACACCAGTACCTACACATTAATCCATATGGAAATGTTATATCACTGCAGACAGAAATCTTCATTACTGCAACTACTTAAGGTAGGATTATAAAAATCTTTGAGCTAAGGGACCTTAAAAAGATGTAAAGTAATGTAATGTAATATAATAAAATGTAATGTGTTACAAAGACAGTTAAAGGAACTTGCAGACACATCAAATCCATATTTCTCATTAATTTTGATACAAATAAGGGCACAGACAAACTGCAGCAGAACAGACCAGTTACACCAGCCAACCAGAACTGCAGTCAACACCACTGAAGTGACCCCATAAAAGTAGTCACAAAAACCACTCTAGTTCCACACTTCTGTTAACAAGGACATGTTTGATCAAGCATTTCATAAGTTGATTATAGTAAACGAGTATACTGATCCAAAGTGCATGGAGCAAGCAACCTTAAAATTTCGTAACGCACTTTCAAAATATGGCTTTGCATTGACATACACGTGTACACAGGCTTTCAAATAGATAGTGTTATTCCTATTCTAATTGTTTTGAAATAGTGTCTTAGTCTTCCTAATACAGTGCTCTTGATGTTCAACAGAAGTTTGCAGATAATTTCATTTCGTCTGCTGAGACATCTCACTGTCAAAATAATTATACACACTACATCTATTAGGAACCAACACTATTATCAGAACTGGAATCAAAATTTATTTACCTTCCAAAGGTCCTTCATAATACAAGGATGCAAAATATGCCACAACATGAACTTAATGCAGTATAAAAAATGCAAATGTGAAAATCTGGTTTATGTTCCTATGTTGCCTACAATGAAAAGCAGTAATGAAAATGGGTACTGATTGGCAAGGAAACTAAATTTTATACTGCCAGGGCAAGCTACAACTAAAGGCAAGTCTCATTTTACATCGCGGTTACGTTCCTGAAAAATGTCATGTAAATCAAACACAAAATTCCCATTTATAACCGTGTTGTTCCTTGGGGTTTGGGGAATGACAGCCTCATCCTACATAGTGTATGACTACACTAACAGTGGACATCCAGACCTACAGAGTATGTATGTACCGTATAAGCAGTAGTGTATATAGAGCATATTCACATTTCACTATACATACATTTCTACATAATATATTTATTTCTAATGCAAGAAAAATGTAAGAGATTCACGTCTATACTTTTTGGTATGATTCATTCAGACACAACTGTGGCTGTCTTGCTATACAAACACAAGTATTGTTCTGTCACAGTATGAGATAAACCATTTGTTCAGTTCACCAGAGGCATCATTTATGTGATTTTGAAACCAACTGCTTCTGGGGTGATACAGAATGATGGTGATATTATTCATAAAAACACCCATAAACTGTCACAAACAATGGAATGTGTTTTCAATGTGGAAGACCTATTTAGATCCAAATACTTATGAAACACCAGCAAAACAAAAATACAACTGAATAAAAATGCTTTTTGGAAGCATAAAATACAAGCAAGTATTGAAGAAGAGTTTCATTCTATAAAATGCAAAAAGAAATGAATGTCACTTCACAGAAGACAGAGCTGAGGGTAGTCTGTGCATCTGTAGGACAGCGGGAGAAGGTGACTCACCAGCAATGTGGTCTCATCCTAATTTGGTGGAACCAGTCACTGAAGTTTAAAACAGGTTGAAATCCAAAACATCAAGGCTCATGACCACTGACACTACTGTATTTAAGAAAACGTAAGCACTTGCTTAAAAGAAACATCACCACTGTTAGTTGCACAAATGCCAAAGCAATGCTGCTCTCACATGAGAGAAAGTGCATGTAGTTCAGACATGTCTACTCTTGCATCAGCATGCATCACCACTTGAAAACTGCCTATGAGACTTCACAAAACCATACATTACAATTCACAACTCCTCACCCTACAGCAGTGACAGACTAATATTTGGAATATATCTAGGTACCTAAATGATACATGAAACTTTTCTGGGGGGGGTGGAAATACATATCCACACTTAGCAACTGAAAGGCCAAGGTCAACTTCAGTGACCTTAATAATACATTAAACACCATCACGACACCTCACTGACACCAGTATTTCACTAGCTTCCAAGCAGTCAGACGCATGTCAGCATCAACAGCTACAGGCATTAATCAGTTTTCAAATAAGACTAAAAGTAGCGTACTGGCTCAATTATGAGCGAAGGTACCGCTATGCTTAGAAGTGGCATCAAGCCAAAATATGGCTATCCTTTTAATTTTAATGCCTGTTAGAAAATGTCAAAAATTGCTGAAATGGGTGGGGGCAAAACAAATTACAAATTAAAAGGAAGCATAGTATATGTACAAATTTGGCTTACTTACTTACTCCATGGTGCAGAGTCCTTCTTGAGAAGCTAACTGGTCTGCAGCTAGTCAAGAAACTCCCCACATTTCACGGAACCCGAAGGTTCATTACCGCACTCACAAGCGTCCG
>Ga0123355_10003238_pt1 | contig 23267 bp, 19 predicted proteins | sample TergutEmb28metaG_3_FD_89872 | JGI IMG/M metagenome (GOLD analysis project Ga0123355, IMG submission 89872) | Embiratermes neotenicus P1 segment gut microbial communities from Petit-Saut dam, French Guiana - Emb289 P1 | ecosystem: Host-associated > Arthropoda: Insects > Digestive system > Gut ... | reverse complement strand
TTCACAGCTAACACAGACAGATACGAAAAATGCATCATCCGTAACCCAAATCGGTACATGGCTGTTTGAAGACGGCAGTTTTACGCCTATTGCAAAACTCACGAACGATAACGCATACACGGTATTAACAGACCATTTAGGCACACCGCAAGCCATGTACGACCAAGACGGAAGCAGTGTATGGAGTGCTACATTTGACTTGTGGGGTAAGAAGCATACACCAGGCAAGCCTAAGATTGTTGGTGGCGTTGGGCTTAGGGCAAGCAAAAATGAAAGTAATAATGTAAATAGCAGTGCAAACAACAAAATCAATACCGTCAGTGACGGTGGTAACCAAGTCATTGATAGTGCGGTTTTCATGCCTTATCGTTTCCCGGGGCAATATGAAGACGAAGAAACAGGGCTTTACTATAACCGCTTTCGTTATTACATGCCTGATGAGGGGATTTATACCCAGCGTGATCCTATTGGGTTGGGCGGTGGCAATCCTACTGTTTATGGGTATGTTTGGAGTACGTTGAGTGAGCTTGATCCTTGGGGACTTCAAAACTTAAATACAAATGGCGCAGTTAGTCACTTTGGCGTTTATGAGATTTATATAAACGGCGATTTGCATAAAATAGGAAAAGCGGATATGAGCCGTATAAACAAGGTGACACAAAGACCTACACGACTTCATCAACAATTAAGAAAACTTGGAAATAAACACGGAGTAGCTAATGTCACAGGGCGCATTGTCGATGATTTAGGGGTAACTACTACATCAAACGCTAAAGCTGCTGAAACCGCACGTTTACAAAAGCATTTCGACAAAACAGGAAGAGTCCCAACCGGCAATCAAAAAAGTTTTAAACCTATTCAACAAAACAAGAAAATAGGATTACCACCTACCAATAAAAAGCAAATTGGAGCAACTGGAAGGAGACCTTGTTAACATTATGAAGATATTTTTTTCTCAATTCTATTTACAAGCTGATGCATTTTTTCCATTTAGCCATATATTCCAAAGATATTTGAGCGAGGAAACAACTAAGTATATAACCCCCTCTAAAAAGTTCATTGAGCTCCATGGAAATGACTCTAATTTAATATTTAATGTTTCCGCAAAAAAAGAGTTAGCAATAAATGAACTCTTCGGACCTAAAACGCATAAGCGTAACAAAGATGTCGAATTTTCAATCTTTTTACCGTATGTTCCTATAATGACAAAACCTAACCCAAGCAAAGCAGCTATAGAGAGCTTATTTGAGGGAATGTATCATGTTTTGAGTGATGGTTATGAGATTGATATAATAAGTCTTAAAAAAGAACAAGTTCGAATAATAAATAAAATTCTATCAACACCAGAAATGTTTACAGAAAGTAGCATCTAAACCCTAATCAAATACGCATACAACAAAAGCAATGACTTAATATGCGTAACAAACGTACACGGCAAGACCACAAAAACAGAATACGACAATCACCTGATGGTAAAACGCACAAGCATGGAGGGTGATATCTTTGAATGGCAGTATAACCGGCGCAGGGCAAGAAGCAAAGTGTATATATACCACAGGAGAAAAAGAAAGAGCTATACATGGGAAGGCTTCAACCATCTTAAAATATTCCCGCTTAGTGCGACCGCGTATTTACTTTAGCGTTTATACCTGACTTTCACTCAATCTTTCTGTGAAGAGCCGTGTGCGTTAATTGCGCCCGCACGGATCTGTGAGGGTCGGTCATCGTGAGATGAACGACCTGCTCGACCAAAAAATGCATTTTATTCGACTTAAATTTTGATTTGCGAAAACATCTAAATGTTCTTAGCTTGTCCTTTTTTAGTGTTTTAAAATTTTTATAAATAAATGAGGCACATCAAGCACCTGCATTCTTTCATCTCTTACAGCACTTACACTATCGAAAATCCATTTTTTAACATTTTTTTGCCAAACATACCTAAAAACCGCACAAACTTACCTGACGTATTGATTATATAAATTAATCCTGTTATTTTTGTCATACGAGGTGGGGGCAATGATTCACGGTTTGGCAAACAAGATGGCTTCTGTTTTTGTGGTGCATGGTGAAAGCAGCGAAGAAAATAAAGACATATATGTGTATGCCTGTGAAGCGATTATTTCAGCTATCGTAAATGTCTTTGTGGCTTTGCTTATATCATTAATGTTTGGACGAGTTGTTGAAGGTTTCATCTTTATATCCACATTCGCCTTACTAAGAAGCTACACCGGTGGATATCACGCCGAAACCCATCTCAACTGCATCATCATGTTTAATGTCTTACTTTCCCTTGCAATATCATTCTTATCTTTTGGAATTAACACCACTGCATCATTAGTAATTTCAACCATCTCTTTAATAGGCATTTATTGCCTATCTCCTATCGACCACGAAAACAAACCCTTGGATGATATAATGCGTAGCAATGTCAAAAAAACAGGCAGCATTTTAGCCGTCGCACTATGGATGTTTTGCATCATAGATTTACTTGTGCTAAATATCGGTATGGATTTAGTAGTTTCCATCTCAATGTTTTCTGTTCTTGGCAGCATAATCGTTGCCAAAGCAAATAATCAGGCTTCATTTAGAGAGGAGGGCTTTAGCAATGACAACAATGGGTAAAGGAAACATGGGCAAAGTTGTTTCAAAAGTATTTGCACCCATAGCAAGACGCATAGCAAATGAAGGTGCCAAAGGCAGATGTTGGGGTCTTATGCATCAACCCAAAGAGCCGCAAAATCTGCGGCAGCGATTGGAATCACTCAATAACAAGTAATTGCAAACAAAAAGGAATCAGCGACAATTCCAGTTTGCTTTTCAGACTTTCAAATATATTTAATGCATTTTGTATCAATGTGCTTGTTGACAGCCCACAAAGGTCTATAACAGCAAGCTTAATTGGATAGTCGCTGTTTCCGCTTTTCTGAAAATTTAAGTAACCTTCTTATTTCCGTACAACTCAAATTTCCTTCGTAAATTTTGAATATCCGTAGTCCATCACTCATTTTAGATGCCCTATCGTGCCATATATCATCATTATAAGAACTATCTCCAAGTCCCCATTTAAACCTACAGAGTGTTTCGTGGCAGTGATTTTTTCTATCTTGCATAAAATTTCCCCCTTTGTATAAAATTTTATTTTTCGCATTAAAAAACACAGTTTTAATTGACTTCTGGCGGCATAAAGAGTTTACCCAGCTCTATCCGCTGTAAGTATAAAAAATTATGAAACCATAGGAGCGTGATGAAAATGGGTTTAAGATTGCACATTGAGGGTGCTGACAGTATCTTCCTAGACGAACATAGCATAAAAACGCTAAGGTTCATGACAGACACACCGAACGACTCAAACGCAAGGTCAACAGACGTTGTTAACACAATTAAAATTGAGGGTAAAATCCTCACTTCTGTTGATGGCTTGCCGGTGGACGACACCATGAAGATTGCGAAGTGGTCAAAAGTTAGGGCAGAAATTGCTGACAGTTATCGTGTTGTAACAGCCGAGGTAGTTGTTGCGAGCCAAATTGTAAGGAAATTTGTCTTTCCACAAGCCTTTGTCGTAGATTACGATGAACGTTTTGGAGATATGGAAGGTGCAGGCGAATTCATCTTAACTGTACGTCAGAAAAAAGATTTGTTTGACAAAACGGAAATTGAAGGCGGCTTTGAAGCTCCGGCTTAATAAATTTCCACTAAGCAAACTTCTTGTGGTACATATATCGTGTATGTGCCACAAGAAGTTTTTGCACAACGGGCGGACCTTCTAATAACCATTTAAGAATATCATACGAGCGGAGATATAAATGTGGATAACCTTGATGAAATGATTGTTGAAATGCGACAAAAACAACAAAGCAAAAATACGTCTGATGAAATGCACCTGTCTACAGAACTTTCTGGGTTTAAGTATGTGGTGATTTTAGAAGATGAACTTGAAATGATTGTACCGAAAGATTTCACGGATATGGACGTAACCATAGCAAAGAATAAATATCCATCAGAACAACGTCCACAATGCATCAAGACAAGTCCTAATACAACAGTTGATTTTGGAATAAGTTTGGTTAACATTGATATTTCCGGTCTTATATTAGAAGAATGTGCAGAAGATTTAAAAGGTGTTTTGAAAAAAACAAATCCGGCGATGGAGTTTTTTGACAGCGGAGTTGAGGAGCTGGATGATTTTAACCTAGCGTGGTTTGACTATAAAAGTTTTGCGGTAGACGGACAGATGTACAATATTATGTTTGTAGCAAATCATAACAAAAAAATGCTCCATGGAATGTTTAACTGTATCTTTTCATCTCGTATCGAGTGGCAGGACACTGCTCTCAAATGCATAAAAAGTATTAGGAAAACTAATGATTTGCAAGATAACTGAAATAAAATTATCAAAAAGGTGCGTGTGAAAAATGCGTGAAGCTGTGTTGCGGTTTGAGCCCTTTGATATACTATCTATACATAACGTAAAGGGTAGCCAAGAAGTTAATGAACATGGTGTCATTTCTTTTAGCGGGGTTATATCAAGTGAAAAGGAAATGGAGTATTTATCCATGTCATTTAAGCCTACTTGGGTCAAAGCGTTTACAGTCAAATTTGACGGAAGCGAAGAAATTTGGTTTGACGGCATACTCAGCGAATTAGAAATAGAATCAGGCGACGATGTAATTTTGCATGTTACAGCGAAAACAGGGTCTAGCTTGATGGATGTGTCTTTGCATACCCGCAGCTATCAAGAACCGTCTACAACCTATGATGATATTTTAAGTTCATACACAGATGACTACCCAAAAAGTAAATTTATAATGAAAAAAGGCAACGGCGAAGTAATAGATAGCTTAATAATGCAGTACACCGAGACAGATTGGGGTTTCACAAGACGGTTAGCTTCCCATTTTAATTCAGTTCTGATTCCGGATTTTAAAGCCGGCGGAGTCAATTATTATTTTGGTGCAAAATCAAGCGGCCCGGTCAGCACAATATCTACAGATATTTATAAGGTTATAAATAATGTAGAAGAATATCAAGAAAAGAGCAAAGCTGGAGTTGAGTTGAGTGCCCTTGATGCAGTTTGTTATGTTTATCGTTGCCGTGACGTATATTCCTTGGGCGATGGTTTAGCTTTTAACGGCAAAACTTTGTATATTAGCCGAATTAGTACAGCTTTTGACGGAGACCAGTTATATCATACTTATTATTTAAGAACCCAAGAGGGACTGCAAGTACAAAAGGATTGCAATTTGTGCAGTATCGGTGTATCCTTCTACGCTAAGATTTTAGAAGTAGAACGTGACAGAGTAAAAGTATCAATTAATGAAGATGAAAATAAGGGCGGATGCGGAACACGCTGGTTTGCGTATTCTACGGTTTATTCTACACCTGATGGCACAGGATGGTATGCCATGCCTGAAATTGGTGACGATGTTCGGTTATATATCCCCTGCGAAAATGAAGGTGACGGATATGTAATAAGTGCTACTCACTTGGAGTCATCAGAAAGTGACGAGCGCGTAAATCCTGACTATAAATCAATAATGAACAAATATAAAAAAGAAGTGTTGTTTACTCCCGATTCATTGATTATTACCAACAATAACGGTATGTCCATCCAGCTTTTAGATGAAGAAGGGATACGCATTGTCAGCGACAAAACAATCGAATTAATGTCCGAGGAGTCAATAAATATAGTCAGTACACAGGACACAGTTACAATCTTAGCACCTGATTCGATCCTGCTCCAACAGAGTGATGTTGTCACACATTTAAAAGAAAATATCGCTTTTGGCGGCGCACAAGTACACATTGATTAAACTTGTGAAACAATGTGAATACGGCAATATCATGTCACATGGATCATCACAAGGCAAACTTATAAATTATACCTGGGTCTGTTTCAGCTCTTATTTTTATATTTGCTAACAAGGTATTGTTTTGCCGCTGTCAATTAGCCCGTAGGACAATATGACTATGGTGTTTTTGTGTCTTTTTTGTCGCACATGTAACTTATAATGGCAAATACAGCATGTTGACACACATATCCTTTGCCGAAACTCTATTTAAGGAACTAAAGATATCAGCTTTTGATGGCGTATATTAACTGAATTTTTTACAAACTTACCTAAAAAGCATACATTCGTACCTAGATACTTGTTTTTTGATAGTTTCAGTGCTATTTTGAACTTCACGCGCAAAATATCAAATAAACAGGTCACGTGTTACAAGATGTTCAAATTTTGAGTTTGCAGCGAAAATACAAATTGTTTTGTCAATAAATGCCAATTTGCTGTTTTTTAGGGGATGGATATGGAAGATTATTATAAGTTATTAGAAGTTAGTCGCACTGCAACTCAAGCTGAAATTAAAAAAGCTTATAGAAGATTAGCAAAAAAGTATCACCCCGATGCCAACCCTGGCAACGAAAAGACTGCACAAATGTTTACTCAGATTTCTTCAGCATATGCTGCTTTAAGTGATGAAACTAAAAAATCTGTGTACGACCAGCAGTTAGCCGGCGGAAGTTCGCCAGACGATTATAAAAGGACTAGCCGTACACAATCTAATCGTGCTTATAAAATGTCAATGGAAGAACTTTTTAAAGGGAACAATCGAATTTTTGAAAATTTCTTTGGCTTTGATCAAAATGGTAAAAATGAGTTTGACGGTACAGATGAAAATATAAAACCTATGAAAACAAAAGATGTTATGGATGGACTTTTCGGGAAATTGCGTTTTTAACTTTGTGGCTGTGTACTGATTCTTTTCTAAGGGTGATAGTCTTTGTACGAAGATGAAAAAACGAATAAAACACGCAAAAATTTATTGAAGCTGTTGATAATTGCTTGCCTTATTGCAATTGCTTGCCTTCTTTGGTTTTTAGACAGTGGCATTATTCTTGTCCTAGGGCTAGCGGCATTAATTTTAGCTATCGCTATATTTAGGATAATTATTCAAATGATTAATAGACCAAAAACGATTACTTATCCTCCGTCACAAATCAGCAGGTTTGTGTTAATGGATCAAGATGGTGGTTATGAAAAAGAGTGGCATATATCCGGCGGAAACTCCTTTTTAATCGGCAAAAACACTGCGGAAAATGAAGTCGATATTGATTTAGGGGATACTCGCTATAGTGAATTTGTATCGCCTGAACATGCCTTTATAAATCATGTGCACGGCAGTTGGCACATAGAGGATAATGACTCAGAAAGCGGCGTAGGGCTTAAAAGAAAAGGCGAGGATTATATTTACTCTTTAAAGTCAGGTGTTCCATATAGTTTCAATGCGGGGGATGTTATCTATATATCAAAAGCAAAGTTATTGGTCTTATAGTAAATTTATTTTTGAGGAGTGTTGTTGTGGCTACAAAGAGATGCCCTGAAGGCCATATTTATAGTGAGCGGCGATATGGCAATGTTTGCCCTTATTGCAGTAAGACCGTCCTCCCTTCCAAGAGGACAAGCAGTTCCGATGATACTATCAACGATGCAGTTTATGCGGCAGATTTAGAAATAATGGATCCCGTAACTGGTTGGTTGGTCTGTATTGAAGGACCATCTAAGGGGCGCGATTATAAAATTCGGTCTCAGAAGAACTTTTTGGGACGCGCTGACGGCATGGATATTCAGGTACTGGGTGATAACAGCATAGCAAAGAAAAATCACGCTGCTATAGTCTATAATCCAAAAAAAAGAGTGACACTTTTGTTGCCCGGTGATTCTCATGGATTGGTTTATTACAATAGTGAAGCAATTTTTAGCCCTGTCGAACTTGCACCTTTTGACACGATGGAGATTGGCAGCTCTAAATTTCTTTTTGTGGAATTGTGCGGCAACCATTTTGAATGGTCTGAACTTGATGAGACTGCTGATAATAAGCAAGAGGCATAATGGTGGATTTATCTGTTTATTACGCTTTGTTGTTTTTAATCATTGCCGTATCGCTTTTTGTGGTTATGTGGTTACTGACAAAAAAGAGTTCCAGTGACAGATACAATCAATCTAGCATTCAATTACTAGGTGAAAAAGATTATCAAGTTGAATGGGTTTATACTGTAAGCGATAAACATTCTTCGTTTGCTGTTATTTCAAGCGGCACACAAGATACAAAAGCCAGCAGAAACATTTCTGTTTTTGCTGGAGAAGCTGTCAAAAACGCATATCTTGACTATTTCCACAAATCCGCATCTACCGAAAATTTTTTCAAAACAGCTATTGATAAGGCCAACAAAACAATTGCTGACAATGTTCTTGAACAAAATATTCGCCCAGATATAACTGCAATGTTGATAAAAGACGGTTTTTTGCACGTAGCCGATATACGTGACACCTTGCAAGGCGGTGCGGTATATATATACAAAAATGGTGCCTTGCGGGAGATAAAAAATAAAAAGCGCATTTCAAAATTGTTTATAACAAAAGTAAGGCTGGATGGCAGTGAAGTTGTTCTAATGGCGAGCAAACATGCAGTTAGTAGCCTTGACGAACGGGATATATTACTCTGTTTAAGGGGTAATTTTGAGCCGATCCAAAAATGTGAGCAATTATGCGATATTATTTTGAATAAAAGACTTAAAGAACAAGGCAACGTCACAATTGTAGTTGCCTATAACCAATGATAGACTTGATTTTGAAGTGTATGTGAGGCTGATGTTATGAATGCCACGGGCATGGGCCGCGACTTACGGCGACTAAGTAGCGACATAACAACTAAATATTTATCTGAAATTGGTACCCAAAATTCTAATAGGTGCTACTTTGGGTTTATCCCTATGGATGGATTTATTTGCTGGGCGGTTGCGGAAACCCATGATAACAGCGAAGTTAATAGCGCGACAATTGCCGTCCAAGCGGTGCTTAATTTGTTTTCACAAAAGCCGACTCTTTCAAAAAGGCGACTAAAATCTTATATCAATGAAGCAAACAGGGAGCTTCTGAAACAGAGCGGACAATACCAACGCAAAGCAAGCATTATGGTTGTTGCGAGTAACTATAAAAAGATGAGATACGCACAATGCGGTGATTGCCGTCTCCATGTTTTCAGAAATGGTGTCCTTGTAATGCGTAGCGATGACCAAAGCTTAATGGGGCAGATGATCAGCGAAGGCGTTATCCCCGATGACAACGAACAAGGAAAAGCAGAAAGCCGCAACTTATTAAGCTTTTTAGGGCAAGGACAGCGTATCAATATTTTTGCATCAAAGAAACTAGAGTTGATGGATGATGATGTTTTGCTCATGTCAACTTGGGGTCTATGGGATAGATTAAGCACATTAGAAATGCTTGATGCATTGGAGGGTGCCAAAAATCCGGAGAGTTATCTCGAAGAGTTGCAAGAACTTCTTTTAAGCAAACAAGAAAAAGGCATGGTGAGTGTTGGGCATAATAGCCGTATATTGTCCGAAGTGGAAAACTATACAGTTGCCGCTATATTTGCAAATAAAACATATATGGAAGCCAACAATACTAAGAAATATATAAAAATTGCACTTATGATACTTATTCCTGTGCTGATTATTGGAATAATTTGGGGCATCATTGTTTATAGGCGACATGTTATAAGAACCGGTGTGATAGCCGAGGTAGAGCAGTTTATTAACAGGGGCGATATACATTTTGCAGATCATAATTTTAACAGGGCTTTTATTGAGTTTGAAAATGCAGTTGTGCAAAGCAGAACTTTAACAGGGATAACCCGAAGGCGTATTGCCCGAAACGGTGTAATACAAGAATCTGCCGAAGCTCGGTTTAGAGTTGCACAGCTAGTTTTGGATGGAGAAGATCATTTTCATGCCGGGCGGTATGATGAGGCAAGAATACATTTCCAAAGAGCAATACAATCAGCTAGACTAGATGAAGAAGTTTATGACTTGCTTGACAACAATGTTATAAATGAACGTATTATACTTACTGAAAACCATGCTCATATACGGAGTTTAATGCTTCTAAGCAGTATACAAGCTGATTTTGGGCAGTATGCAGATGCCCTTGAAAACTTAGAAGAAGCGCGTGCCTTAGCAGTAAGGATAGGCAACAGGCAAGCTTTAGATACCATTCGCCTAAGTGTTGTGGATGTGAACGGACGCTTGGCCGCTGAAGCATTAGCGCGGGAGCAGCAATTAACCAGCGAAGAACAGCGTGCACATAATGAAAATATTCAGCGGATAGAAGGAATTTTACTTGCTGCAAATGATGCATTTGCAAATGGTGACTTTATACGAGGTCGAGCGTTATACGAAGAAGCAATACGTGAATATATTGCAGCCGGTGAATCGGCAAGCGCAACCGCAGCTCGGTTACGGCTAACAAATATGGAGGTTGGTCATCAGCAAGAACAACAGGCGGGCATTGTTCGTTCTATTGAAATGTTTATCATTGATGGAGACCGCGCCCTTGCTGACGGTGATTACGCAAGAGCCGCTACGATTTTTGAACAAGCGGCATGGGATTTTATCATGGCGGATGAACCAACTATGGCTGCGGCACTTCAATATAGGATAATTGATGCTAACGCCAGACGGCGAACTGACATGTCAGACCGTCTAAATACCGAAATTGAGATTGCAGTTTTAGAAGCAGATATAGCACTTGCTTTGGGTAATTTTGACAGGGCTATCTCAATTTTCGAGCAAGCAGCAAGAGATTATATTGAATCAGGTAATATCGCTTTGGCAACTGCGATGCGCTTTAGAATTTTGGATGCAGAGGCATTAAGGGAACAACAAGCGGTTGCAGATGTAATGACTGGAATAGAGCGGATAATAGTTGCCGCTAATATGGCAGATATAAGAGGTGACTACGATAATGCCATATATTTATATATAGCTGCGTTAAATCATCTTTTAAACGCTGAGGAGTTTGCAAGAGCGGCAACGATTCAAGGTGAAATTGTACGCCTAAGTGAGGCACTTAGACAACGTGAGCAAAATTTGCAAATCGGTGTTATTGAATCAAACATTATAGATGGGCAAATTGCAGCTTCTTTTGGAAACTTCTTTCTTGCATTTCAAATATTGGAGGAGGCGGCTATAGATTTAATTGCGCTCGGTGAACCTGAACGAGCAACAGAAGTCCGTAATATGATACTTGACATTCAACAAGGCCGCCAAGCTATATCAGACGCACATATTATAGACCAAGCTCGCCGATTAGAAACGCAAGGTGATTCAGCATTTTCAATTGGTGCTTTTAATCAGGCTATTTCATTTTTCAACCAAGCTCGGTCAATATTCCAATCATTAGATATGACTAATGATGTTGCACGGATAAATGGAAAAATACAAAATGTTAATGATAACGTAGCGAATAGGACTGTTGCGGCACAGGTTTCGGAAGCAAATTCTTTAGAAACAGAAGGCAACAGACTTTTGGCACTTAACAATTTTGCAGGAGCTAGAGATATGTTTCGCCGTGCGCAAGATATATTTCAACGTCACGAAATGGCATCAGATGTAACACGAATTCAAGGCTTGATAACAAGAACTAATGAGCTTGAAGCAGAAATGCGTCAGCGAGAGGATGAGGCAGAAAGAGGTCGCGTTACTTTTCAAGCTGAATCATTGCTTCAGCTTGGGATGTTAAGCCTGCTGGATGCAGAGGGGCAATCGGCGGCTGGTAATTATGCAGAGGCATTAGCCTTTTTGCAATTAGCATTGACTCAATTTACTGAGTCAAGGGCATTATTTTTGCAAATCGGCAGTTTTGACAGAGCTGTAGCTGTTCAAGATCATATTAACCAAACAAGTAGGGAGATTACCCTGTTGCCTTAACATTGAAATTATTGGAATAACTTTTGTTGGCTGGAGGTGAGTATTATGGCAAGTGATTCATATTGGAACCGTGACATCATTTGGGATCGGCTTGGTAAAATAAATGACCTAAATGACAGAAAGCTAATGAAAGATGTACTTTTAGATGTGCTTGATAACATTGTTGGGTACAACATGCGTATGTATAAAAATCTTGAAGAAAGACTGAATGCTGAAATTGACGACCACTTAGATGATTTTGCTATTTACACATCCCTTGAAAACGCTACAGACATCGACCCAGTAAGCGAATTTTTGCATCCCATGATAGAGGGCGATGCCAGCTTAACGATTGATTTGTCAGAAATGGCTGATGGATTAAAAAACGGCATCAAGCAAGTGATTGCAACTGTTTTTTTGGGATGCAAAAACAGTGAGATAGATCGCCTTTTAAGCGAAGGCAAAAGTTTTAACGGAAAATTAGTAACCGATAACAATAGCTATAATCTCAGTGTTAAAGCACAGTGCTGTACGAAATATACAAAAATGGTTGATAGCTTGTATAGGGTATTTCAAAAAAACAATGTGCCTTGGACAACCATAAATTTCCCTTACATTTACAAATTTGTTGATATAGTCCTTGATGCTCCGGTTAACTTAGGCGATGATGAGATAGTAAAAGAAATCACAGTTGACCTTGGAGAGTATGACCACTACAAGCAAGTTAACTTAATACCAATGTGGAACATAAAGCATATAGAAATGCCTGAAAGCTCTTTTCCTATGAAATCAGACAAGACCAATTATGAACTATTTCAAACTTACAATGATTTTTTAGTAGAAAAAAATCCCCGCATTGCACCTGCCATAGAAAAAATAAACTATGAGCATTTTTTAGAACTTGAAGATTTTGGTATTCAAAATGGTTATTTAGTTGATGCAAGCCATGCCGAGTGTCCTGATTATTTATATACCATGAGAAAATATAAAAAAGTCATAGATATAGACAAAAACGACTTGCAAGAGGACGCTATACTAAGTAAAAATAATAATGAGCTAGTCATCATCACTGATGAGGACACGAAAAAGACTTGGCCGTTATTACAGATCGAGAACATTTCAAATATGAAAACCCGCAATTTAAGTTTTGAAATGTTTACAAATAAGCGCGAAAGAGGATTTGTCGGCAGATATGCAGCAATAAAAGCATTAATTGTTCGGACTAAGGGGGAACTATCGAGAATTGCCCATTCATATGAACAATCAAAGGCTATAATGTTTCAAGATGTGGAGATTATGGATTTTTATGACAATCCCATTCAAACCACAGATTATAATGCTTTTGTTGATGATAACATCCGCCGTATCGTTGATAAAAAGGTCATGGTTCTAAAATTTAAGGTATTAGGTGAGGATGATTTCATGGCTTACGACAAAGTTAGCTTTATAGTGTCTGAATTACAAACTGCCTTGCCTGAATACAAATGTATCGGAGAGATTATCGAATGAATTATGTTTGGGAAGCCGCAATTAACGCACATAGAAAAGAAATAAAGCAAAATAGCCTGACATACTGTTTTGATGACGATTTCTCTCCATATATTGAGCTAAGCTTTGAAGACATAAACGAAGTTGGTATCCCCCTAGATATCTTTATTAATCCCTACTACCGTTATTATGAAGTATTCAAGACTTTACTTTGCCCTGATATGAGCCTTGATGATGATGAGTTTAAAAAAATGTTGTTCAATGTGGATTTTATACGTAAGAGCTTGGCAGATGAAGTGTTTAAAAGGATATTTTTTCCAAATTTAACAGCTAATGAGCAAGAATTTAAACAGCTGCTTACAAATGATGAATTTATCCGAAATAATGTGATCAATGAAATAGAACAAAGATTAATAGAAGCGGAGAAACATGGTAGGAAGTATATCAGCGATGAAAAATTATCAAGGGTCAGAAACAGGGACTTTAAACAGGATAACCCTGATATTGTCGCAATAATCTTTGACATTGTTGTGCATCATTTGATTCACGTTGATGTACATATGGGCATGAACAAGCAAGAATATCATATTAAATTTATCATTGATGATATGTACTGTGGCTATATGGGCAGTTATATACAGGAAAATATAGACATTTTCACAAGAGAAGAACAGTATGTTATCGCCAACTGCATTCTTGCCGTGTATAAAATCGGCGAAGAAATATTTTTATTAAAAGAATCAGTACGCCGCATCTTTAAGGGTTCTTATATTTTCTCTAATGCAGAAGAGCGTGATGAAGTGATTTTTTATCTACGGACAGAACAAACTTTGCTAAAGCAAAGAAAAATCGACTTCTTGCAATATCTCTTTTTACCGTTTAAATGCACATGTGACATTTACTGGTCTAAAATATTTGGCATTTTTGGAGATCCAAAGCTGATGGTGATGGGCGAAATAGTTATGTATTAGGGAGGCCGCAAATGGCTTACGAACATTCAACAGAAAGTAATAAACCCAAAAATGCTATTTATAGCCGTGAAGAACTTGAAGCCCTTACAACACTGCATCTTAGAGAGGTATGTAAACGTGAAAAATTAGTTGTTGGTGCAGCTTATATGCTGGATCGTTCTTATATCATCAATCTAATACTTAAACATAGAGGAATTAGGCTCAATACCTTTGTAAATGTGTGTATTCCAGATAGGTTTTCTTATGTACTGGATAACCTAAGTGCTAAACTTGATTTTGAAAAAGCAAGTGCCAGTGTCCAAGCCCCAACTTTGATAAGTCTTTACCGCAACTTAGACACTACTGTTTATGACAACTATCTTGTCGAAGGTGATATTATAAGCGAAGGGAATGCTCTGCTTTTAAATGAGAGTAGTAAAGTTTGCGGGATTTTGAACATCCACAAACGTGGTGAAGGCTTTTATATAACCTGTAAGAGCGATTTAATTTCAGACTCTATTCAACCGTCATTATATAGAAATTACAGTATAGGTTTTTTAGCTGATAATGGCTCTAGGTATTTGTATAGCTACTATTTTGAAACGCAAAAAATGCTTCCCAAAAAAGTAAAATGCTATGTTAAAGACATAACCGAATTTCGTTTTAGTGAAGCGAAAGAATCCGCAACCGCTTTAATCATTGATTTTGGAACAAGTAACTCGTCAGCTGGAGCCTACATTGATGAGCATATCAAAGATAAACATGCTCTCGAAGATTTGAAGAAAAATGGTATTAAAATAAATGAAATTAATAAAATCAGCTTTCTGAATAAAGATGGACAGGCTGCGGTTCTTTCTGAAATAGTCCCTACAGTTGTTTACGTTGAAAATTGCAAAGATCCCAGCAATATTGTTTATCAATTCGGGTTTGATGCCATAAGAAACGCAAAAAGGGAGCATTTTTCCGGTCAGGCATCCATATTATATGGGATTAAAAAATGGATTAATAGTTATGAGAAAAAAGAGGATATATCAGATAACGATGGTAATATAGTGTCTCTTGCAAGAAAAGAAATTATGAGGGCATATTTTTTGTGGATCATTAAAATGGCTCAACAGCAGCATAAGTGCCTATACACAACAATTCACATAACCAGCCCTGTTAAGCAGAAGCATCAGTTTCTTGAGATGTACGAAAAAATGTTACCTGAGTATAGCATAGTTCGCAGCACTGCTTTGGATGAAGGTATAGCGGTGCTTTATAACTCAATATCTGACCAGATTGTAAATCAAAAGTTTAAGGGTGGATATGAATATAATGCCCTCATTATTGATTGTGGAGGCGGCACAACGGATTTAACAAGCTGTGTATACCACATAACCGATTCCGGTATTACCCATATGCTTGAAATGTCCACCACTTATGCCAACGGTGAAACTAATTTCGGAGGAAATAACCTCACATTCCGCATTTTTCAATTACTCAAAATACTCCTTGCCAATTATTACAGCAAAAATGAATTTGTTGCTTTTGGCCGACTAATAGACAAGGATATTGATGTATACCGCCATGTGGATGAGTATGGTGCAGTTGATATATATTCAAAGCTTGAAGCCCTCTATTTAGAAACAGAATCCGTTTTACCAACCCATTTTGCTAAATATAAAGCAAGATATGCTGATGATTATACAAATGTAAAGAGTAACTTTTACTTTTTATGGAATCTCGCCGAAAAGATAAAGATGGATTTTTATGGGAATTTATCCGTAATTCATACCAATTTTCATAAGAGTGGTTTAACTTCGCAAGGACATAATAAAATTTTGTCGGAAGAAAGCTGGATGATATACATTTACAAGGATGTGAAAGAGCGTAATCTTATCAAAAACAAAACAACCGTGCGAAGTGTCTTGTCCCTCGAAACAAATTTACCAGAGGTTATTATTACAAAAGAAGAAATATCTACACTTATAAAGGCAGACATCTATGCCGTAATAAAGAAGTTTATTGAACCGCTATACGAAAATGGCACACTTAACTCAATTGATTCAATAAAACTTACAGGGCAAACCTGTAAAATTGATATTTTTAGGGATGCTTTAAAAGAGTTTTTGCCGGGTCTGCTAATACATTCCGGAAAAAAAGACAGGTCAGTAAACGACCTAAAGCTTACGTGTTTAGAGGGTGCCGCAAAATACCAAAACGCTAAAAGAATCGGGCTTATTGAGCCTAAAATCAAAAACGAAGCTCCGGTAACACCTTATAGACTTATCGCGTTTACCCATACAAATGCCGAAAGAATCCTAATCGAGCGGTCCGAAAAAATCAACAAAACATATGGGTTTATTTCCAGAACCATAGGCACAGAGACTGTTGAACTAATGCTTCTTGATGCAAATAACAGACTACTGCATAAATACCCCATTTCAACAAATATACAAGGGTTTGACAAAACAGACTATGCCATACTTACATCAGAGTTTGGGGAAAAAATTCCGCAGGATGATGTTGACAATATCGAAGACGATGAAATGAAAATTTTCACCTTCGCTTTTGAAGACAGGTGGGGATTTTATGTGCTTCCTATTGCAAGGTCAAATGGTCAGTTGCTTATCGGCGAAAAGGCATACAAGCCTTTTGAGGACGATGAGTGGGAGTTAAATTTTTTTGATGGGAGCAAATAACTTATGGCCGGGATACAGTTTCCTAAATTTAAGCGGGGCAGAATAATGAAAATCGGCATGTTAGAAAATATGAGAGATTTTCCACGGGATGCTTTAAAATGTGCAAATGAAAGTTTATCAGATGGCATTATAAGCGGATTAACCCCTCTTGTGGAGAAAGAAATAATAACCTTTTCAAAAGGAGTAATAAAACACAAAGGGGAACTTCTTCTTATTAGCGACCTTGACCCTATACAATATAATGCAACAGAAGTCGAGGTTTCAATAAAGCTGGTCTTTGGCGATAAAACAGAAACGCATGACTATGATACACAGCTCATTAATCTTTGCATAGACAAAAATTTGGAACTAACAGACTTGCAAATGGAACTTGGGCGGTTCAAGCTAAAAAAAGGGGCATATCTTAGAAGTGACTATCAAGATTTGTACGATTTCACAACAGAGTATAATACTATAAACATTGTAAACGTACTCTACTCGGGCTATTTGCAGCCCACATTGTCGCATATGGTATTAAAATATTTTGCCAGAGCTGCATTGTTTCATAACCCTCAAAACCAACTGGATATATCCTTTGCAATGTTATGTATGAACAATCTACGCATAGAACGTGAAGTGATTTTGCATTATATATGGAACCGTTTGGGTACTGATAGCTACCCAAACGATATTTCAAATTTAGAAATACACAAAAAGTTGGTCGAAGCTCTTGAGGTAGTTAAGAGCGAAAGAACACCACGAAAACGGACTTTGAGCAATAAACGCAAAATAATGCTGGACTAATTGGGGGTTGCTGATGAGATTCAAACTAACAATGTTAATCATAATATTTATACTTTGTTTTTCCTATAGTGTTCAGCTAACCACCTTGCATGGAATGGGTTTAAGTAACACAGACTCTGATGGTTATAGCATTTTGTTGATTATAGATGTGACAGGTTCAATGGCAAGCTATGACCCCGAAAATTTAGTAACAGAAATAGCCAAAATGCTAGTAGCGAGTGTTTACGGTCAAAATACCGAACTTGGCTTTATAGCGTTTACTGATAGAATTGTTTATGAATTTCCTATAATGGATATAGGGCAATTCGATTTCAGAAGGCATATAAAATCTCGAATTGATGCCCTCACGATTGCAGGGTCTACAGACATTGGTCGTGCCGTCAGGCACGGGGTAACGATGCTTGCCGATTATGGCAGAGCCGGCAATCAACCTATTGTAGTTCTGCTTACTGACGGAGCAGGAACAAACTTAACACATTCCAGAGTCGGTCGAACTGTTGAAGATTCTCATGTTGATATGGAGTATGCCATAGACCTTGCAAGACGGATTAATGTTCCAATCCATACGGTAAGTGTAAACATGAGTAGCCCTATGGATGTTGACGATCATTTATTGCAATTGTCAAATGATACCAACGGACGAAGATATTTTATACAAAATGCAAATGCGCTACCTTATATTTTTGGTGAGATACTATCGGAGATTTTGGATGTTCCGGTCTTACACAATACGGAAATTTTGCTAGAAGGCGGCAGGCAGTTGGTGTCAGTTGATATTATAGATTTTGATGCTAACGAGGTTAACATTATTTTTCACCATGATCCCGGAGTTGTAAATGATGTTGTGGTTTTTCATAATTACGCAGAAATCTATACGTCCGCGCGCTTCACCAGTATTACTGTTTCCAATCACCACGACGATGAAGTCCTTGTGAGCTTTTTAGGTGAGGCGGGTTATCGTGTGCATATCACGGCTGCCAATCACACAATGCGGCCTGAGTTTGATTTATCTATTTACTTGCCTGACGGCAATCCGGCCGCTCGTCAAGTTGTTGTTCGGGCAGTCTTGGATGAATCTTCGGTTGCCACTAGGCACGAGTTCGACGTTTGGCTAATACTCAGCCAACAAGGAATTGTTTTAGACAGAATACCAATGAGTAGCGTTGGAAACCATTTCGAGGCTACTTTTCAAAACCGTAACCCCGGATATACAGATATAACAGTCACTGCAACTGACAGGCGCGGGCGGCTGTTTAGCTTTGAAATGGAGAATGTACTTTTTACAAATAATGCACCCTTGGTTTTAAGCGGCTTAGATGTAACTGTGCTTAATCTGCCGTATACAGGTCAAACTCTTTTTGACTTAAATGATTTTTTCATTGATGAAGATGGAGGCAATCTTTCGTTTGCTTTAGTTGGAGAAAATGATGCTACAGATATAACTATTTATAATGATTATATGTTATCGGTATCGCCCTCATCAACACGTAACGAATTTATAATTGCCGCTTATGACGATAGAGGCGGCAGAACTGAAACAACCTTTATCGCGGTTGTCCCTTTTGCGGTTTTTTACAGAATCCATATCATTATTGGATTAATTGCGACTGTAGTAGTACTGGTTATGGTTTGTTTATACTTATTGTATAATAAAAACAAAACCCCGGTTATACTGCCGGATAATCAAGAAGTTAAATCTGTTTATACAAGATTTAATAATACCAGATTTGAAGGATATTTCTTAAATACCAAAAGCGGTAACGAGATACCGGTTTTATTTTGGAATGCATCACATATCGAAAATAGAAACACTGTGTCCCTTGGTGAATTGCTGCGTTTAATGGAAGTTGACGAAGACCTACCGGAATCAGACAGAATTTTCTTTAATGCAGGTAATAACAATTCAATTGTATTTAGCCATGATACTAATTGCATTGTTACTATTAAAAATCAAAATATACCAAGAAGCAAAAGGATTTTACTTCAATATGACGACAAAATCTATATTACCTTTGAAAACCATGCCACAGAACTTGAGGTGCGGTATAAGAGAACCCGCAAAAGAGGGTAATACGCAGATAAAGATGCCTATATTTAAATATATCGCATAAATACGGCTTTGCCGTCAAAAAAATATAACAACAATAGGAGGACGTTAAAAATGATGGAAGTAATTGAACAAACCAACAAAACAATACTTTTCGATGAGATAAATCCGCAAAAATTGGATTTATTGACATTGGTTGGTGATGTAAAGGGTATGGAGAGTTTGGAAGACGACAAAATCAAAGAGATAAACAGCTATTTGCTTGTTCGCTCTTTTGACGAGTTTTTAGACAAATTTGAGCCTACTATTTACAGCTTTTTTAATGCAGCAAATCAAAAAGTTGTATACACCCTCAAAAAACCGGAAGCAATACCCGAAGACTGTATTCAAGAGATACCTCTTAATGGGTATAACGATGTTGTTAAGATGCTAATTTCTATGATCCAAGCCAAGCGGTCACAAGGCCTTGAAAACGTGGACTTTAAATTTGAAAACATTCTTGCCCTTATTACACCAACAAAAATAATGGATGACATACGCTTCGCCCGTAAAGAGATCCATTATTTGCACTCAGAATATGAAAAATTGGATGAGGAAGCACCTTTGCGCCTTGATATAGGGGACAAGCTAAACATTAAGTTTGAAGAAGCCAGCAAACATTACAACAATATAATGGCTATGCTGCCGCTTGCTATTGATGACTGCAAGCAAAGGCTTTTAGCAGGACGAGGCGAAGGCGATGATTCAGATGGCCCGTTTATTGCCGGGCAACTTACTATGGGTGAAGAAGGAGAGCTTAAAATAGTTGAGCTTCCCACTGTTGCAGAATCAGCAGATGTGATGCTGTTAGAAGAAAGCACCAATAATGCTTTGATACAGGCATTTAAAGAAGATTATGAGAGCATCAACGACAATCCTTCTGCCTACCTATCTGATCTCGTCACTCGCGTATACTGCCCATTACCTGTAACAAATGCTGCTGTCTTAGACGTAGAAAAAGAAGTTGAAAAATACAATCACTATCTATCCTTCTACAAAGAAGCGAAAGACAGCTTTATTAAAACTGCAAAGCCGTTGATAGAGAAAATATTAGGCGTGTATATTTTCTTTGATCAGTATAAGCCTAGGAATAAGGGCATGGTTCCGTCTATGCTTATATGCAATAACACTCTTGACATGCTTACAAAGAGCAACAACTTACCAAGATTGCAAACATTTCTAAATACTGTAAACAATAAAAACGACTTCCGTGAAACAATATGGTTTGGCATAGTGGGAAATCTCGAATATGATGCCGGTGACAACATCAAGCTTACACGTCAGAGATTTGATGGTAATAAAAAGGTAACTAAAACCGATTTAAACACTATGGAGCATTTGACAAGTCTGTTACATGGGATTGTCGATTACCGTATTCAGACATTTTTCAGCTTTGAAACAGGCGAGAATACATCTTTTTCAACTTTAGCAATAAAAGGTGTTGACAGCTATATGGAAAAAACGCAAATCCTTAACCGCAAGGAATACAGCGAGTTTGCAATCCCTTGTATTCCAAATATGAGTATAGTGCCAAGAAATAAATCAGGCGTTGTTTTGGACAAACTTATGGTAGCAGACGAGCAAGGTGCAAAACTATCCGAAGATGAAAAAGATACGCTTAAACTATGGATACAAGGGGTTTATATTCCGGCTGCTTATGTATCTGCGGGCATCATGGCCGCATGTCAATGTCCGGAGTTTTTACAAACAGCCTTCAAAAGAAATGTATCTAAGGATTATCCTGGGGTTAGGTTTGATATAGAATCTGCGGACTTTGCACTTAAGGTTCCTACTACACTTGGCAAGGAGATAAGCGGATATACGCACAGTGTAAAAGAGTCTATCAATAGCCGTAATTTTGGGTTTGTTTTTTCAAGCGACAACTATCTTCTTGGAGATAAAGACATAAAGCAGATTACGGTCTACAAATCCAGAAGTATGAAAATGACTGAAGCAAATGGCTATGAGTGTACTTACATGACGTTAACGGCAACATATGTGCGGCGTATGTTAAGTGCCAAAACAAGCGATAATAAACATGATAATGTCGTGTTCTTCTTTAGTAACAACCCTGATAGCCAAAGAAGTAAATGGGCATCAAAATCCAATTTTGTTAATTCTATCACAGGACCTAAAGATACCTTGTCTCATAGGATAGAGCAAGAAAACAAAATATGTGTCATTGACATGGATTTTGGCGGCAACTCCATGAATCTTGAAATTGAATTAAACAAAACTGCAAAGGTTGGTTGATACAATAATTCTGAAGTAGTGGCAACAAAATTTTGCCAACTGATAGAGTTTTTGGGATTGAAAAGTAAACGAGGATGGGGCCGGTGCATCTTTGTTTACTTTTTTAATTATACGACTCATTGTTACCAGAAGGCAGTTCGTATATTTTTTTATTAAACTATCTTCTTTGACTTTATACTGTTTCAATAAACCGTTAGTAAGTTTTAAAATAAACTAGAGAATCTGTTGTGGATAGTGTCAATAATTAACACAGACAGAGCATCTTGCAAAATACTCTAAGTATTTTGGAAAAAATTGCCGAAGTATAAGTGTAGGCATAGCGACTATGATGTTCGACTATAGCCCCCACGGTTATCTACTCTGCAAGACTTATAAAAAATCTTGCCGAACCCCGCATTTGCGGAAAAAAGACAAACAATGGGGGTGCTTTGTGTGTATACTCCACAAGCAGCTGTATGCGCCCCGTATAATCTGCTCTGATAAGAACATCGCTTGGTTCTTGTCATTAGCTTGACATGTTGAGTGAGATTATATGGGGCATTTTTTTACTATCTCAATTTCCATATTACTCCAACAAACTTTAAAGGGAAGGATTAAATGACCTAGCTTTGAGATTAGTACAATTCTCGCCATCAAATTCTTGCCTTTTTCAACGGCATTAATTTGACAGGGGGGCGTGAATCGTGAAGCTCAAAAAATTAGACCCCCACTCATGCTCATGGATATACATACAACCGCATAAGTTACAAAAGCGATTACTTCGCATCAATGGCCGCAACCTCTGTAAAGGGGGTTACGGCTTTTTTGATTCGACAAAAATTTGGATAAAGTTTATTGCTCCAATATTTTCCAACGACTTTTGCAAATGCAACCCTATTAGCCGTGTGATTTTTATTTTCAAATCATGCGGCTTTTTATTTGTCCCACCGTGGGACAAGCCTCATCTCATACATAGCAACCCAAAACCATGCTGCCGTTCGCCGCCTTCCTTCCCTTCTGATTTTCCAAAAAGAAGGGAGTTGAGGGCGTGTATATCACGAAAAAAGCCGTTCATGGACGGCATCAAAAAATAAATGAAAATATTTTTTCAAAGCGGTCAGGTAATGTCCACTTTGACCTTTATGCTTTATATAAGCCAAACAGTTACGAGGTGAAAACATGACCGCCGCCGGCCGCAGAGCCGAGTTAGTCCGTGTTCTGCGTGGGCGCAAAAAGGACACAATCAAAAACCTTGCCTTTGCGTTAAGCGTATCCGAGAGAACCATACGGCGGGATTTATT
>Ga0123355_10003236_pt1 | contig 23270 bp, 18 predicted proteins | sample TergutEmb28metaG_3_FD_89872 | JGI IMG/M metagenome (GOLD analysis project Ga0123355, IMG submission 89872) | Embiratermes neotenicus P1 segment gut microbial communities from Petit-Saut dam, French Guiana - Emb289 P1 | ecosystem: Host-associated > Arthropoda: Insects > Digestive system > Gut ... | reverse complement strand
GGCTTCCAGCTTTACTTGGTATGCCCATGCTTTTTCGCTTAGAAGTAGATTTTCGCGTTGTTCGAGGTTGCTGTCTACCATTGCTATTGCCGCGCTGTGGTCGTCTAGGTCGCGGATTATTACCGGCATGGTAGAGATATCCTCTAGCTGGCAGGCTCGTTTTCGCCTATTACCGCAGAGTAGTTCATAACCACCTTCGGGGCGAGGCCGTACAAGGCCGGGTTCGCGTACACCGTATTGCTTGATGTTCTTTGCTAGACGGTGCATGGCTTCATCGTCGTTTACATGGAAGGGGTGGAACTCTGGCGGGTGGAGGTCGTTGAGAGATATTTGGACGATATTCTCACCATCGGTGTTTGCAACCCTTTTTATGTCGTCCAGGTTTGCGGTGATATCTGTAGTGGATTGAAAAATATCGTCAAATCCAGCAAGAGCAAGATTATCCGTGACGTTTTTCTTAGGCATCTTCGTCACCCCCATATGCTAATAAATCTTCGGTCAGAGCATTATAAGCTGCGGCTACCTTGCCATGTGGGTCATGGGTAAAGATGCTTTTTCCTGTAGCACTCGTTTCAGCGGCGCGGATAGAATGAGGTATGTGGTTTTTGAATATATGGATTTCTTCACCGTAGGCTTGTTCAATCATTTTAATGATGTCCTTTGTGAAGTTCGTCCGTTTATCCACCATGGTCAGCAATATTCCGCTGATTGATAACTCTGGATTTATGCGCCTACGAATCTGTGCTATACTTTTTAGGAGCAGTTCTAAGCCTTTTGCATCTAAGAATTTTGGTGCTACAGGGATTATTGCGCTATCTGCTGCTACGAGTGCATTAATGGTCAGCATATCAAGGGTAGGGCTGGTGTCCAATAAACAATAATCGTACAAGGGTCTTACCTTTTCGATATATTGTTGAAGAATTGCTTCACGCCCGATTAGCGTTGCGAGGGCTAGTTCAATGCCTGTTAAGCTGTTATTGGATGGCATGAGGTCGATGCCTTCATCGTGGTGGATGATACCTTCAGTTGGGTCGATGTCGTTTTCGGCTATAATATCCGAAATGACTGTTTTGAGTGTAAAGGGTAACTTGTCTGGCTCTTTTACACCTAAACTGACGGTTAGACTATGCTGGTTGTCTGCGTCTATGCACAGAACCTTTTTGCCTTGTCGGGCTAGCCCGAACGCTAGACTCGCGGTAGTGAAACTTTTGCCGCAACCGCCTTTCCTGTTGGTGATTACGATTGTTTTGCCCATGGAATCCTCCTGTTTTTTGGAGGCAAAACTTCCTGCTGTTTTACGTTTGATTTTTTAAGGGAGTGGAGTCTGCCCCGTTTTGTGGTTTGTAATAAAAATGGACTAACGCGACAACCCTTGATTTTGCTGGGGTTTTTCGGTTAGCCCTATTATTACACATCGGCAGCTGCTCAATTACATGCCGGGCTTTTGGGACACAATCGCTGTCATTATCTATAACTGTCACCATTGCCCCGGTAGTTTGGTGAAAGAGTATCGCACTAAAGGGGCAAATCCCGCCCCCGATACATAAAATATGGTCATCATTTGTAATATTTGCCAGCACAACTTCATTGTGTATAACATCGCGATAATACTCGGCCGCAAGGCGATATGTAACGCCCGCAGCTGTAGCCCAGTCTTCGATTTTTTTAGTAAGGCTTGTGACTAGCATTATATCCCCCTAAAATCACTAACTATAGAAATAACAAGACCCCATGGTTTATCAAGCCTCCAACCAATAACGCAACCGCCACAGTTGACAAGGAAATCGCAACCGCAATTTTCACCTTAAACTCTTTGGTAAGTATCGCAAAAACCGATAGACATGGCAGGTACAACAAAGACACCGCGCCACCAACAAAGGCCTGCAAGGCCGTAAGGTCTAAAGCCAAAAGCGGAGCCACTGACATCTCACGGCGCACAATGCCCAAAATAAGTGCAATCACCGCCTCTTCCGGTAGGCCAAGCCAGCGACTAACAACCGGCTCAGCAACAGTAGCCACTAGTGATAAAATTCCAGACTCAGCAAGCAATGCGGCGATTACAATAGCAATCAGCATCGGCACTTCGGCATCTTTCATAAAGTGCCCCATTCGAGTAAAAAGCTTGCGCCCATAAGACTTAGGGTTTGGCATAAGCAAGTTTGGGACTTCAATTAGAAGCGGGTCAACCTTACCTTTAACCATCTTGCCAATAACAAGGGTTACAATGCAAAATAATAACAGCGAAAACATCAGCATTGCAGGCAGCATCCACCACGCGTAAGCCGAAAGCAAGCTAATAATCGCGCCAGTTTGTGATATACAAGGGATGGCAAAACAAATCGCTGCACTTATCACAATACGTTCCTTACGGGAAGTAGCGGCGCGGCTTCCAATGATTGCAGGCACAGCGCATCCATAACCCATTATCATATGGATTAAACTGCCGCCCTGTATGCCAAGCTTGCGCATAATATTGTCAAACAGCACAGAAATACGCGGCAAAAAGCCCGTATCCTCAAGGAAAGTAAACACCACATAAAACATCAGTACATAAGGGAAAATAAGCGCGATAATCCATTCGAAACTAATTACAAAAATACCAAACTCTCCAACAAGGATATTTAACAATATCCCTTCCGGTAGCAGCGAAGTAAAGATATTACGGAAAAACGGAACAATTACCCCATTAATCAAAGGCAGCAATGCAAAAGCCCTTATTGCCCGGCCACCGCCAACTATCACGCCAATTGTCAAAGCAATCACCAAAATGGCAAGCGGTATGCCCGGAAAAGGCCTAACCATTGCCTCCCCAAGACGGTCAAGAAAGCTTGGGTGAGAATGGGACTTAGTAGTCACGCTGTTAGCGATTTTTTTTGCCTGTGTCCAGATATCGGCGTCAGTTGCTGTGTCTGTTGCTACATCTGATGACAGGATGTTGGTTTGGTCTACTGACGCCGTTGCCTGGTTACAAGACTTACCGCGTAGACAGACTGCACAGTTACCGCAGTCAGAAACAGGTTGTGGTACTTTATTTGAGACTGCAATACTAGAGTTTGACATGCCATCAGCTAAAGCCTCTGCCTCTATGCCAGCACCTTCGCATAAAATAGCCTCAAGATGGGCCTTTAACTCATCCAGCCCCTGCTTTTTTACGGCAACAGTCAAAACCACAGGCGCGCCAAGATACCGGCCCAACCCATCAGCGTCAACAACAATACCATGACGCGCCGCAACATCCGCCAAATTGAGGGTATATACCATTGGGATATTATATTTACGAATCTCAAGAGCCAGGTGCAAGTTGCGCTCTAGATTTGACGCATCCAGCACACAAATAACCGCGGCTGCACCTTCTTTAAGAAAGCTTGCTGCCACGGTTTCGGCCTCAGATGTAGGCGTAAGTGAGTATGTACCGGGGACATCAATTAAATTGTACTGGTTATCGCCAAGGGCAACCCGGCCTTCCATAAAAGACACGGTAGTACCAGCATAATTAGAGCTTATTGCATGTATGCCGGTAAGCTCTGTAAAAAAAATGCTTTTGCCTACATTGGGATTACCCATAAGTAGGATTTTTTGCGTAGCGGCGCGGCCACCACCCTTTTCAGAAGATGCTTTATCCATCATAAGTTACCTCGTTACCAGCAATATTATTTACAGCAATATCATTTATAACAACCTCATTAACCGCAATCTGCTGCGCGATATCCTTGCCCAGCGCAATAGAATAGGCATCCTCCACCCTAAGCAACACAGGGCCGCCCAAAGCATACCGGTTTTGAAGGGTTACATTCGTGCCAATACGAAGCCCCATGCTCTCAAGCAGAGGAATCTGCGGGACAGAAGCCACTTGTAAATTACTGCGCTTTTTGGCTTGATATAGGTTGATTGGCTGATTAGGCAGATGAGAACTAAGCATATCGCACCTCATTGAAATAATATTTGCAAGCAATATCTCGCAAAAGATATGACAAGTATACAAGTTTTTAAAAAGTTAGCATCAACTAACTTGCAATAAGTTAGCATAGGCTAACACCTTTGTCAACGCAGACCGTTACTTTTTACGTGGGGTGTTTTGGTTACTACCGCTTTACCCGTCGGTGTCATAAGAGAACTCTGTATAAAAATGGTCATACCGGATACAATACACATGCTTAACCTGGCAATCATACACATGGATGATTTGGTACAAACCTAGAAAGTAACACATACCCAACAGGAGGCCGACATGTACGATAAGCTACTAAAACGCCAGCAATCACTTTTTGCATCCGGACGCACAAGAGAAATCAAGCTACGCGTGCATTATTTGCAAAAACTCCAGCGGTGGATAAAAGATAATACTGATGAAATTATGGCGGCCTTAAACAAAGACTTAAACAAGCCGCCCTTTGAGGCAATGGCCACCGAAATTGGCGTAGCCCTAGACGAACTTCGCTACGCTCTTAAGCATATACGCGGCTGGGCACGACCAAGATATACCACAACCGGCATAAAAAACTTCCCATCCTTCGGCCGCATACTACCAGAGCCCTATGGATGCGTGTTAATCATCTCTCCTTGGAATTACCCATTTATGCTGACAGTTTCCCCGCTAATTTCTGCAATTGCGGCAGGAAACTGCGCAATAGTCAAGCCATCTGAGATTGCCCCGGCCACGTCGGCTTTGATTAGCAAAATGTGCGCCGAAGTATTCCATCCGGCACATATAATGGCCGTTGAGGGTGGTAAAGAGACCAGCCAAGCCTTGCTTGCACTGGACTTTGATAAAATTTTCTACACCGGCGGTACAGAAGTTGGGCGTAAGGTGTTGGAAGCTGCCGCAAAAAACCTAACCCCGGTAACGTTGGAACTCGGCGGCAAAAGCCCCTGCATAGTAGACCAAACGGCCAATGTGCAGCTTGCGGCAAAGCGCATCGTATGGGGCAAGCTGCTAAACGCAGGCCAGACCTGTGTAGCCCCGGACTATATCCTGGCACATGAATCTGTAAAAGACGAGTTAATAGCGGAAATAATAAAGGCCATTACCAAGCAATATGGCAGTGACCCGGCAAATAACCCACAGTATCCAAAAATAATCAATGAGAGACACTTTACCCGTATCAACGACCTAATACACAACAAAGCCATAGTCCACAACAAAGACTTAATATGCAACGATGACCTTGCATACAGCGAAGACCTAAGTTGCAGCGATGACCTAAGTCGCAACGAAAACATTGTTTTTGGCGGCAACAGCAATCCGGCAACCCAACAAATTGAACCTACAATTATCATCAACCCACCGGCCTCATCTCCAATAATGAATGAAGAAATCTTTGGGCCTGTTTTGCCAATTATCACATTTTCAGCGCCTTCGGACGCGGTAATATATGCTCGTGCAAAGCCAAAGCCATTGGCACTGTATATCTTTTCATCATGCAAATCTGCCCAAGAATACTATTTAAATAACATCCCCTCCGGCGGAGGGTGTATCAATGATACAGTCGTACACCTATCTTCACCTCGGCTGCCCTTTGGCGGAGTAGGACAAAGCGGAATGGGAAGCTGCCATGGCAAGGCTGGGTTTGATGCTTTTACGCACTATCGAAGTGTATTGCATAAGTCAAATTTGCTTGATATCCCGTTAAGATACCCTCCGTATTCGAGTTGGGCACTAAAACTTATAAAGCGTTTATAAAAGCAAACGCCAAAAACTGGGCCTTATACTCGGCAAGTTTTTGGCGTTTGGCATACATATCACAACCAAGGGTTGCTGAAAATCAGCGCCCTGGGGGCATTGCGCTTATTGATATCGATTACTAATAATATTTACCTATAGTACCCCAAAATAGCATTAACCATGCCCCACGCAAGTTCGTTTTGATGCACGGGGTTAATCATCCATGCGAAGTCTTGGATATTGTTCATAAAGCTGATTTCTACTAAAACAGATGGTGCCCATACCGGGCGGCACACAAAGAAATTGGCTTGATGCACTGTGCGGTGACGGGTTGTTAGGGGGTTAATATAGTGGAGGTTATTCATAAAGAACTCCGCGGCGGGAAGGCTTACGGGGTTTCTATACCACATAGTAAAACCGTGGATATTGGTAGCATTGGTGGTTTCAGCGGTGGAGTTGGCGTGTATTGAGATAAACATATCCGGCTTGATGCCGCGGCTTATATCTACCCGCTCTTGAAGGGCGTAGAAGGAATCATCGGTATCGCGGATTATAGTAACGTCCGCGCCAAGATGCCTTAGCCGCTCGGCCAGAAGATGCGCGTTTTGCAGCACTATTACGCTTTCGGACATGGTTGCGCCCATTGGGCCAAGTGCGCCTGGGTCGTGGTCGCCATGGCCCGCATCCAGTACAAAGCTAAAGCCAGTTAGGGGATAATTGCCCTCTGCAAGTTGGCGGCGGCGGCGTAGTATTAGACGCAGTTCGTCGTCTTCATGCTCTACATAAAAGCCTTCCAGCCTTGCGCCATGCTTTAGGGTCATAAAATAGGCTGGTGCGCCGTTGTGGGTGCCAATGCTTATCTCGTCAAAAAGGGTTGCGCCCGGGGTGTAAAACAGCGGGGGCAATGTGTCTTGTATCCCCATGGTTACGATTAGTTCACGGCCATCAAATTCTGCGTAAACTACCGGGAACATATCTATGTTCCATATAATTGTATCTTGATGCTCGCCATCAATGTAGCGGCCTTCTGATAGATGACCGGCTAAGGCTACTTGTGGGGCGGGTTCATTTGTTTCGTGCCAGGTGCGTACATTTGTAGATTCCAGCCAGATACCGGAGGCTAAACGTGTCCAGCCGTTACGTTTTGCAATTACTCTATCCACTTGGCCACGGTGTATCATCCAATGTGACCCGCCAGTGAGGGCCGCGCCGGGGAAAACCCATGCCGAATCAACTATTACCTCGGCGTACATACGGGCTTCATAGCCGATTTGATAAATGCTGCCTGCCGCTGTGGCGGTGGCTGTGATGCCGTTAAATGTCATGGTATATACCGGGCGGCCAAGGTTTATGGCATTGTCGCCCTCTACTGCCAAATATGGGACAAATTCGCCGGTGAATAATGCCGGGACTAGATTATTTGCGGTACTGGTTAGTGCAGGGTTGGCTTGGGTTAAAGTAATTACTTCCCCAGCAATTTCAACAGAAACAGTGGCACCGGCAGGTGCTGTTGCACGTAGCTGCACTGGATAGCCTGGGCTAGTCCATTCGCTTGTGGCCGGGGAGACATCCATGACTGTTGCGGAGGTCATTGGCGCGGGTGTTGTTACCGGTGCTTGGGCATTGGTTACGACTCTTGTAATGGAGGGCTGCCCTTCCTGGGTAAATGTAAAGCTGTTGCTGCCTGCAACTAAGGGCATAAATACGCTGAAAAACCCTTCGCTTGTACGGTTGGTTACTAGCTGACCGTTTACATATAGTGGTACCCCTGCTACACCGCTGCCAAAGAAATTAAAACCGGCGGCGTCGGTTACATTAAAATCCCTTGAGGGCTGTATTACCATCAGTTCGTCCATATACAGCACAGGTGATGGGCTTGGGATAGGTGTTGGTACTGGGATATATCGTTCAAAGAAACGCCCTACCCCATCACCTACAGGGCCTACCATATGGGCTGCCCTAAAGAAGATGCTGCCCCGTACTTCGCTGGATTCGGCATTACGCTCAAGCTGGCGTTGGATTTCCCCGTCCCAGTTGTCGCGGCCTAGGACTTCCCGGTAGATGGCAAGACCTATATATAGGTCAACGTCGGTATCGGCGGTCAAATCCTCCCACCATGAGAGTACGCGCTCGTAGTCGGCCCTATGATAGCCGATAAACCAATATATTTGCGGCACTATATAGTCAACAAGGCCTTCAAGCACCCAGTAACGGGTGTCGGCATAAAGCTGATGATAGCTTTCCATACCTCTTGTGTCGCTGCCGCGAGGGTCTGTATTGTTATTTTTCCATATTGCTGTAGGGGATACGCCAAAGCGAACGCTTGGGTTTATTTCACGGACGATGGCTTGAAGCAGGCCAATCATTTCGTTTACATTGTGTCGACGCCAGTCGTGGAGATCCATTCCGCGGCCATGGGTTGCGAATGTAGCCGCATCTGGGAAGTCTCGGCTTGGGTAGAAATAATCGTCTAGGTGTATACCGTCGATATTGTAGTTATTCATGATTTCCGCAACGCCGTCGGCTATAAGCTGGCGTACTTCCGGCAGGCCTGGGTCAAAAAACAATGCGCCATTATATACGATGACTAAATCGGGGTTTTCCCTTGCCGGATGGCCTGGGGCAAGCCGGTTTACATCTGTGATGCCTTCCGTCCGGTGAGTTACGCGATATGGATTAAGCCACGCGTGGACCTCTATACCAAGGGAGTGGGCGCGCTCTATCCAATATGCAAGTGGGTCAAAGTTATCTGGCGGGGCTTGGCCTTGGGTGCCTGTTATATGAATAGACCATGGGAAGATTTCCGACCGGTACAGCGCGTCAGCGGCAGGCCTAACCTGCACAAAGACGGCGTTCATTCCAAGCTCGTATGCGCGGGCTAAAATCGTGTCGATTTCGTTGCGCATTTCGGCGGCACTCATGTTTCTGCGGGAGGGGAAGTCCAGGTTATAGGCCGAGGTGACCCATATCCCTCGCATCTCGCCACTGCGGCCGGGGGTTGGTATTGCCGGGTTGGTTTGGCCTAGGGTAATTGCATTTGGGGCTATGGCAAGGACTGCGACAATTGCGCATAGGATAAGTACATATTTTGGCTTTAGATATGGTTTAAGGCACTGCTTTATCTTTGTCATTTGTGACCTCGCTTTATGGTAAAGTGTCAGATTGTGGACACCTTTATTAACATGTTCGTTTTTGGGGATTTTATGCAGATATTTTTCGTGAAAATTATATCACGGTGTCAGTGGAATAAATAGTTCAATATTGTTATTTAAATCCTAAGATTTTATTAAATGACTTTGAAACCTTTCCCCAAAATGGAAAAACCCGAAATCTCGGGCTTTTCTGGTGTTGCCAGGATATCAATGTATAAATATGGTAATTATATGCCGATAACAATCGGTTCATCTGGCCGTACGATTCTTGAGAAATTAGGCATAAGATAAACCACATCATATAGATAGTCATGAATTGTAAATTCTTCATAAAACACTCCAGGCGTGAACGCGCCATCTAGGCCGATGCGCCTCATCCCCGATGTCCAACTGGTAAACCAAAACTCATTGCCGGCTTCGTCAAAGTATCTTGAGCCAAAAACTTGATGGACATGGAAAGGCACCCGCTCAACTGCCGCAAATGACAAATGCCACGAGTTGCCCTCTTGGCGGGTTTCGTATAGGGTTACGCCTTCCGGCAGTCTTTCTGCTGTGCCCCTTGGCAGGTCTATTCGTACCCGCTCCATATCTTTATCAAGCCATATAACTTCCTCTATAAGCAGGGTCAAGTGATTGCTTTCGGCAAAAAATGGGCTGTGCAAAATATGTGATGCCATCATCGGTGAATCGTATGCGCCAAAGGCAGTTATACCGGAGGAAATTGCATCAAAACGGCTGCCGTCGACCTTTAGCACGTAAAATTGCATAGACCTTAACCATGCTGTGTTGTTGGCGCACGCGGTGAAGTTTACCCGCATATGGGTTGGGTAGATTTCCACTGTAGTTAGTTGCAGGCTTTGGCCATCTATCACAAAGTTGTGGTTGACGAGTATTATCTCCCCTTGCTCTGTGAAGGTTGGGTCAAACTCTAGGTTAAACTTGAATATGGTGTACTGGTGACTTGACGGGTCTTCGCATTCGTGTTCTCTGTTCTCGTATTGGGCTTGCGATTGTGCAGGTGCAGGTTGCGCCGGTATTGGCACTACCTCTTCTGCATAGGGCGCATTGTAAGTGGTTATCCGCGCTTCAAAAATTAGATGGCTTGGCATTTGCATATCAACGAAGTTTACCACTGCCTGGCGAAGAGACCCTGTCTCATTAAAGTGGTCTCCGTGCCCCATCTCAAATATTGATACCGGCAGATGATGATTTTCATCAGTACAAAGCACAGATACCCAACTGTTTATATGGCTGTAATCGGGTGACTCGATGGTGTAAAAAATATTTAGCTGTCGCTGGTCGACGATTACATATTCTACACGCATGGTAATATTGTTGATTGTCTGCTGCTGGCCGATTCGCTGGATAAACTCATTTTCAATGGCGTCGGTAAGGGAGGGGCTAAAGTTTACAGCGGCGGCAATTTGCCTAATTACAGGTATGCGTTCTAGAGCGTTTACCATGGTGGGTGAAATATTTACCCCAATGGCTAACATTAGTATCAGCGCGACAAATATCCCTGGGGGCGTTGCAGCATATCTTATTAAAGCGCGTTTTCTTGCGCGTGGCTTGGTTTTTGCTGACATTTGCATCATCTCGTTTGGGATACTTTCCAGTTCATGCAGCATGTCTTTATATTCTTGTTGTCTATTCATTATTTGCCTCCTTGTGCTTGTCTGCCCGCTTGTTTGTCGGTTTGTTTGTCCACCTGTTTGGCCGTATGTTCATCCGACAGTTCCAATCTAAGAAGCTGTAACGCTCGCCGCCCACGGGTAGCCACTGTGCCTTGGGGGATGCCAAGGCTTTCGGCTGTTTCTACTATCGTGAACCCGGTAAAATATCGCATGATAACAACCTCTATAAGCTCTTGGGGCAATTTTTGAATCGCGTCTTTTAGTGGTAGCGTGTCATAATCCTCTGTGGATGGCTCTAATGCGGAGTTGTATGGTACCTCGCGCTTTAACCTGCGTAGGGCTTTTTTGCACTCGTTTATTAGTATGCGCGTTAGCCATGTTTCGAAGTATTCTGGCTGTCGCAGTTTTTTTATGGATATAAATGCCTTGTACTCTGCTTCGTCTACTGTGTCTGCCGCTAGGCTTTCGCTGCCAAGATACAGATATGCTGTGCGGTAGAGCCGTGGCTTTATTTTACCGACACGATTGGCAAACTCATCTGGTTTCATCATGTACTCTCCTTTGCATTTGGTGCTGCGTTGACTATTAGATTCACAACAAGAGGGTTTTTATTGGGTGAGAAAAAATTTTCTACGATAACTCAAAAAACCCAGCATCTATGCGGCATACACAGGACAAACGGATCGGAGTTGACAAAGTTGTCAAAATTTGAAGCTGGATAACAATGCCAAGATAGCCAGCTTACTACGCATACTACATTTTGAATACATATCACAGATAATATTAGTTTACACTTATTGATTTATGTGGTAAAATATCCAATAAAGATATTTTTTGGAAAAGAGAGTTCAACACAAGTGCTATTATGTAAGGGGGGGATGCGTATGTGGATTAACTATTGCAAGCACATGATGAATTCAACCTTTAACACAAAAAATACCAGCCTATTTCATGTATGACTGGTGAAATTACTTGATAGTAGGAGACTTCATGAAAAAAAAGATGTTTTGCGTAACTATGTCTTTGATTTTCGTAGTGTGTACATCTATAGCTGCTTTTGCTTTAGAGCAAGTTGGTCCTAATGGTGAATGTTATACACCGGAGGAACTTTATCACGAAACAGACATTGATGTTGATAGCATAATTGAGCTTCTCATTTACTTGACAAACGAGCATGGGTTTGAACTCAGTATACCTTATCAAAGAAATAATCCAACACTGTTTTTTGACCTTCGTGCTCACATACTGTATAACTCAGATAGACTATCTCAAAGCTTTGTGTTTGAACAATTTGAACTTTCGGTTCCACCACAATACTGCGGCACCGAACATGTTTTTGCTATGGATGGATTTGATTTTGTGTTTATGTGTTGCAGTAATCACGATGATTTATACGAAATTAATCCTTTTGCTGGGTGCCGTGGCCCCTATACTATAGGAGCAGGCAATGTTAGGTGTGTGTTTGGACCTTTAACAACTCTCCCACCAGCTGCACCTGGTGGTATACCACTTTTAGCAGCTCGCTGTCTATGGATAAGAACTACTATGACAAAGCGTTGTCAATCTTGTGGTGTATCGTCATGGTATGTAGATCGTCCAGGCCATGATGGGTGGCGTATTTTTGGATAAAAATCACAACATGAATTGATAAAGAGGCTATATTATTGCATAGGGATGCAATGTCATGTTTATGCTAAGAAGAACACCCCATAGGAATTATTTATGATTCTGTGGGGTGTTCCACTTCTTTAAGAGACATCACCTGCCTATTTGACGGTTATATTAAAGCAAAATATAATACATAAGCTTAATTCATTCCAACGAGGTGCAACATGAATCAATCAAAAAAAACCAGCCGCGGAGTAGCCGTACTGATACTATCCGACATACTCGAAGGCGGCGCATACGCCAATATCGCCTTACGCAAAGCCCTTCCCGAGTCTGAACTAGACTCTCGGGACAGGGCTTTTGTTACAGAATTGGTTAACGAGACATTGCGCAATCTTATTGCGATAGACTATGTGATAAACCACTTCTCAAAGCTTACAGTCTCAAAGATGAAGCCCTATATACGCAATTTACTTAGGGTATCGGTATGTCAAATCAGATATATCGAAAAAACCCCAGAAAGTGCCGCGGTCAACGAAGCGGTTAATCTGGCAAAACGAAACGGTTACGCTGGCCTTAGCGGCTTTGTAAACGGTGTACTTAGGGCAATTGTCAGAAAACCAGATGACCCATCAGTACCGCAAAAAAGTGGCTGGGGACATATGGCACTGAGATATTCATATCCCCCATGGCTGGCAAAAAACCTTGTAAAATGGCTTGGGCAAGAAAACGCGCTACTTTTTTGCCAAAGCAGTCATATGCCCCCGCCTGTAACGGTTTTTGCAAATACAGTAAAAACAACACAGCAAGACTTAACCCAGTTGCTTCAAGCCGAGGGTATAGAATGCACACCCATAGGCGATAACTTCCTATCACTAAAAAACACAGGGGACATAGCACAGCTTGAGGCCTTTAAAAATGGCCTGTTTTTCGTGATGGACCCCGGTGCAATATGGGCAATTGAAGCCCTATCCCTTAAGCCAGGCCAGACGGTTATTGACCTATGCGCAGCCCCTGGGGGCAAGTCCTTCGCATCAGCATGTTACATGAACAATACCGGCAAAGTCCAGGCTTTTGACCTTCACCCCCACCGCACAGGCCTTATAAAGGAATCCATTAAGCGCATGGGGCTTACATGCATCACACCAGTAACCAAAGACGCACAAATCCACAACCCGGCTCTGGATAACACAGCAGATGCTGTACTACTAGACGCGCCATGCACAGGTTTTGGCACAATAAGAAAAAGGCCTGAAATTAAATATAACCGCAAGCTCGCAGATATCTCCGATTTAGCCAGTAAGCAACGGGATATGTTAACAATAGCCGCAAAATATGTTAAACCCGGCGGTTTATTAGTATACTCTACATGTACTGTAGCCCAGGAAGAAAACATCGACAATGTACGCTGGTTTTTGCAAAATCACTCATTTATAATGCACCGGCAAACCATTAAAGATACAAATGATATAAGTATTATAGAAGAAGACGGCTGCATACAAATATTACCCGGCACATTAAACGACGGATTCTTTATTGCCGCAATGAAAAAGACTTGTTAACCCATTAAAAGATATCTATAATATAAGACGCTGTATTCAAGGCGAATTATACGCTTTTTGTAGCGATAGGAGTAACCAATGTACGCAACCGGCCAAACTGCCGTAGGACTAGTCCGCAGTCACAATGAGGACGTAATCTACTATTCCATAGACCCTGTGGGTTCTTTGCCAAACCTGTTTATAGTCGCAGACGGCATGGGCGGCCACAACGCAGGCGAGGTAGCCAGCGCGAAGTCATTGGAATATAGTCACGAGTTTATAGCAAACACATATGGCCATCCGGCCAATATCGACGGCATACTGGATATACTGGTAACATCAGCACACCATGCCAATAAAAATGTCTATGAACTTGCCGCGTCAACCCCAGAATATCTTGGTATGGGCACAACTTTTACGGCCTGCTCGATTATCGGCGATAAAATGGCAATAGCCCATATTGGCGACAGCAGGATTTACACCATAAACAAGACCGGTATCACACAAATCTCAACAGACCATACCTATGTAAATGAGCTTGTAAAGGCCGGCAAAATACCACCGGAAGACGCCCACGGCCACCCCCAAGGCAATGTACTTACACGTGTACTTGGCTGTGACCCACATACAAAAGCAGACGGCAGTATTCACAGCTTAAGTGATGTGCAGTCTGTATTACTATGCTCTGACGGGTTAACCGACATGCTGCCAGATGATGCTATTTTTGATATTGTAAATAAGCAGGCCTCACCGGAAGACATTACAAATGCCTTAATAGACGCCGCCAACGCACAAGGCGGCCGAGACAATATCTCTGTAATAATCATTAACGTAAAGGGTGAAGTTAATTGAGACTACAAGCGGGGCAGATTATTGCCGGACGCTATGAAATAGACAAAGTGCTTGGACAAGGCGGTATGGCAGTGGTTTACCGGGCTCTTGACACCAAGCTTGACCGATATATAGCGCTTAAAATACTACGGGAAGAACTTGCCGCAGACCAAGAGTTTGTAAAACGCTTTCCCATCGAAGCAATGGCGGCGGCGGCTTTAAGTCACCCAAATATCGTAAGCATCTACGATTATGGGCAAGACCAGGCCGTCTATTATATTGTCCTAGAGCATGTAGACGGCTCCAATCTAAAAGAGATTATTAACCATCACGCGCCATTTTCCAATGACGCAACCCTTGGCATGGCACTACAGATCGCCGACGGCCTTGCGGCGGCACACTCTGCCGAAATTGTACATCGTGATATAAAACCCCAGAACATATTAGTAACAAACTCATCCAATGCCAAAATCGCGGACTTTGGCATTGCCCGCGTTGCCAAAAGCGGCACAATAACCGCGTCAGAAAGCATGGGCAGCGCGCAATATTTCTCCCCAGAGCAGGCGCGTGGCGGCTATGTTGACCATAGGACAGATATCTACTCTTTGGGTATTGTTATGTTTGAAATGGCTACCGGCCAGTTACCATTTGACGGGGATAATGTTGTCACCGTCGCCCTTAAGCAAATAAATGACCCTTTACCGGATATGACAGAAATAAACCCAAATATCTCCCCCGACATAGTAAGAATTGTAAAGAAAGCCACCGACAAATCCCCGACAAAACGCTACCAGCACATTGAGGACATGGCCGAGGATTTAGTCCAAGCACTAACAGACGCAAGCGATAATATGGCAAGAAGCGGTGCCAGAGGTAATGCCGAAGGTGACATCCCCCATTCAAATGGTCCAATGCCAAATGATTACCCCGCCTCAAATGACCCTCACCATGAAGACGACGATTACGGTTACCCAGACGAAAACGAAGACAACTACCAATATGACCATGACGATTATTATGACGAGCCAAGGGAAAACACCTCCCAGCCGGATAGGAAGTCTGTGCGCACTGCCAGGCTTATTGGTGTTGGGCTTGGGCTGATTTTCGCGCTTCTTATACTGCTTGGCTCTTGTGCTGTTTATAACCGGTTTAGAATCGTCCGTATTACGCCGCCGGATGTTGTTGGCATGACCGTAGACGAAGCCACAGAGGCCGCACGGAATGCCCGGCTTGGCATCTCTGTTATGGAATATATCTTCCATAACGAAATCCCAGAAGGACGGATAATCTATCAGTCCCCTACCCCAGAGCATACAGATATGGCACCGGGCAGTGATATTCATATAACAGTAAGCCTTGGCCCCTCGGTGTACACCATGCCGGATATCTTAAATATGCATATCGACGAGGCACTTGAGTTGCTTGATGAGTTACCTATTCATGTGCTTCAAGTAGAGGATGACCACGACGCGGCCGCCGGTACTGTAGTGTTACAAGAACCGGAAGCCGGTACCCCTGTTGGCGAAGGCACAACGGTTATCGTTTATGTATCACGAGGTGAAGAAGAGGAAGACGACTATGTACTAATGCCAAACCTACTTGGTCTCACCGCCGACGAGGCGCAGGATCTGCTTGAAGAGGTATCTTTGTCTATTGATGTTGTGCAACATGACGAAAGCACAACCTTTGCGCAGGGCATGATTTTTAGCCAATATCCAATGCCGGGCACGATTATCGAGCGCGGCTCCGTTGTAGGAATCACAATAAGCACAGGCACTGTTTTGCCCCCTACTCCATCGCCTTCGCCAGAGCCAGATGAAGACTACGACGACCCCTATGCCGACCCGGACGAAACAGACCCAGATGCAGGTACAGATACAGGAAATGGCACTGACTCAGATGACCCGGACAACCAAACAGACGAGCCGCTGCCTGTTTCAAGGGTGCTGAACATTCAGCTATGGTATATTCCGGAAGGCACACCCGAGGTGGGTATCCGTGTAACCAGACAGCCCGTAGGTGGTAGCCTAACTATGGTCACAGACTCCCATGTAAATGTAGCCGACTTCCCGCTGCCGCTTAATATATATGGCAATGGGGTAGTAGTTTACCGGGTGTACGCCGTAACAGACGGGGTTGCCCAGTTTATCCGTTCCTATGAAATAAACTTTGATGAATAAAGACCCCGATAAAGATCTCATGATTGAAGGCCTAATCACAAAGGGCGTAGGCGGCGAATACACCGTTGTTACAGACAGCGGCGTTTATATCTGCACAGCCCGCGGCGTTTTCCGCAACAGGCAAATCACGCCATATGTAGGCGACCATGTGGTCATTGATACAAATAAAAAAGCAATAGACAGCATAAAGCCCCGCAAAAATGTCCTAAGAAGGCCTCCCGTTGCCAACATCGACCAGGTAATAATCACGATGGCAGCGGCGGCTCCGGCATTTCATGCGGGGCTTCTTGATAGATTTCTTGTGCTTGCGGCTTATGAAAACGTGCCTGCCGTCATTTGTATAAATAAGTTTGATTTGTTTAAAGGCAAGGATTTTTGCCAGCCTTATATTCAAGCAGGGTATCCCCTTGTGAAGGTATCGGCAAAAAAAAATATTGGCATAGATGACCTTGCCGGCATAATGAACGGCAAGCTTAATGTCTTTGCTGGGCCTTCCGGTGTTGGAAAGTCCAGTCTAATCAATGCCATTGTACCGGGTGCGACAATGGAAACCGGTGAAATCAGCGAGCGGCTTGGAAGAGGCCGCCATACCACCCGCCATGCTGAAATTTTGACCACCGAAAGCGGATATTGTGTGGATACACCAGGGTTTTCGTCTCTGGAGGTGGATGATATACCCACGAATGAACTTGGTGGCTGCTTTATTGAGTTTCTGCCATTTTTGGGACTGTGCAGGTTTACAAATTGCCTTCATGATACAGAGAGGGATTGCGCTGTTAAAGAACAGGTTGGTGAAGCTATTCATCCACAGCGATATAGTAGTTATCTGGCCTTTGTTAGGCTTACGCGTGGGGATGATAGCGGTAATAACAGCGGTAAGGGGCGTAAAACTCCTTCGTCAAAAACCAGATCTCGACATAATTAAGGACTCATCCACGTGTGAGTCTCATTTGCTGTAGGCTTACAGCGGCGAAAACCGCGAAAGCGGGTTTGAGGCTTTTTTCGCACATGTTCCGGCTGATGTTGTAAAGCCTCTGGTGGGGAAAATGCTGTTTAGGTTCGGATTTTCATCCGCCTAAACAGCGTTTTCCCATCGCCAGAGTCTTCACAACGCCTGCACAGGTGCAAAAAAAGCCTCAAACCCGCTCCCGCTGTATACCGCTTGTAAATCTATATGAAAAGCGTAGCTTCGCTACAATCAGACGATTTGCCAATGTTTTGGGTTGCCAAATGGCTGCATAATCGCCTTTGTCAAAAATGGAAAAACCCTAAATTCCGGGGAATTTTGTATGTCAACGCTGGATATTGGATATATATTCCATGCATAGTGGCTCTGTAATATTTCTTTGTTCAACTAGCGGCGCACACCGCGAAGCTTCCTAAGGTCTGTTTGCTCTATTGTGCCGTCGTCATAGTGGAAGATAATCGGCTCACGGCTGGTTATAACCCCGGCGTAGAAGCCCATCCAGCCGTAGTTGCATTCAAATCGCAGGCCATCCAGTGCCTCGTTTACCCCTAGGATAAAATCATGTTGTACATGCCCTGTGTCACCGTCAAGGTATACAACGGTAACTTCATGGGGATTCACATCGCTTATTACTGCCGGATAGTAGTAGCCGTCGTGCCATGGTGCGAAACATAGCTGGTTTGGCCTTATATCCTCCCTAAAATCCTCGTCAGTGGTGTCCATGTTTTCCATTCCGGGGGCGAAGCGTACAGATGTCTGGGTGTCGTCTACCCACATTGCACGCTGTTGTTTAACTAGCTGCCGCGCGCGTCGGGCGTATGTCTCGCCTATTTTCGCGCCGTTTGCATTGTATAGTGATACTTTGTTTTCCACTTAAGTCCTCCTTGTTTAATCATTTTTAATCGTTCTTTTTATCTTGCTTTGCGCCTTGCGGTTTTCTACACTGGCAACCGGCCATGCGTATTGGGTGCCTCCCCTTTGCGCAAAAGAGACTGCGTGCGTTTGCTGTACATATAGCTACATGCGTTTTATACGAACACTGTCTCCAATAATATTTAACGATTTTTTCATCAAAATGTCTACATTTTCTGTTATTGTAAGAATATTATTCGTAAAAAACTCCCCTGGATTTTTCGCCATAACTTAGCGTATAATTCGCAAATATTCCCGGCGTGGTGGCGTTTGTAAATAGCATCTGATTATTCGTCATAGGTACACTTCATAGGTTCAGCCATAGACTTAATACAGTCGCGGACAAATAGGGGTAAATAGGAGGAAACTAATGTCGCAAGAGCACCCAATATCACAAGATTATCCAATATCGCAAAAGCACCCAATATCACACGAGTATATCGAAATAATCAGTGCAAGAGAGAACAATTTAAAAAACATAAGCTTGCGCATACCCAAGAAAAAACTTACGATTTTTACCGGCGTGTCTGGTTCTGGTAAGTCGTCTGTGGTGTTTGAGACTATTGCGCAAGAATCCAGCCGGTTGCTTAACGAAACTTTCCCGGCATTTGTGCGAGGGTTTTTGCCAAAGTATAGCCGCCCGGATGCAGATGAAATTAATAATATTCCGCCGTCAATTGTTATCGACCAGCGACGGATTGGTGGTAATTCTCGGTCGACTTTGGGTACGATTACAGATATCGACCCGCTTTTGCGTGTGTTGTTTTCGCGTATTGGTACGCCATATATCGGTGGAATGACGACATTTTCATTTAACGATGCGCTGGGCATGTGCAAAACCTGTGAAGGCCTTGGCAAAGTTGTTGCTCTTAATATTGAAACTGCAATTGATATGACTAAGTCACTGAACGAAGGTGCCATTTTACTGCCCGGTTATGGCGTGGATACATGGCTTTGGAAGTTCTACGCTCAGTCTAAGTTTTTTGACAACGACAAGAAAATCAGTGATTACTCTCCCGAGGAGTTTCAGAAGCTTGTATACGCCCAACCGGAAAAAATCCAATTGGAAGGCCTTGATATGAATAACACCTATGAAGGCCTTGCCGAACGCTTTGCCAGGACGCATATACGAGGCGGCGGCGAAAAATCTGAGAAAACTAAGCAAAAAATGAGTGCCTACACCAAAATTGACAAATGTAATACCTGCGGTGGAAAACGCTATAACAAAAACGTGCTTAACTGCCTGGTAAACGGCTACTCAATTGCAGATATGACTGCAATGCAGGTGGACAAGCTGGCCGAGGTTGTTTCTGGCATCACAAATCCCGAGGTTAAAACCGTTGTATCTGGGCTTACTGCCCGGCTTCGTGACCTTGTTGCTATCGGTCTTGATTATGTAAGCTTAAATCGCGAAACCGCAACCCTTTCCGGCGGCGAGTCCCAGCGGGTGAAAATGGTGAAAAACTTGTCGTCAAGCCTTTCAGACATGCTGTATATCTTCGACGAGCCGTCAATTGGCCTGCACCCCCGTGATGTCCATCGTCTAAACGAGGTGCTGTTGCGTCTTCGCGATAAGGGGAATACTGTCATCGTTGTGGAACATGACCCGGATGTGATTAAAATTGCCGATTATATTGTGGATATGGGGCCTATGGCCGGTTCTCAGGGGGGCGAAATCATGTATGCCGGGGATTTTTGCGGCCTATTGGCATCCGGGACGCTTACGGCCAAGTATCTTGACGCGCCGCTTGCGGTAAATGTCTCCCCTCGCCCATTTGACCCGGCAAAGGTTTTTGTTACCACGCCCAGTAGCTTGCATAACCTTAAAAATATTAGCGTATGCATACCCCAGGGGATTTTCACCGTTATTACGGGGGTTGCCGGCAGCGGTAAGTCTACCCTTATTCACCGGGTATTTGCCAAAGAGCATGAGGCAATTGTCATCGACCAAAGCGCGGTATCGGGCAATTCTCGCAGTAACCCGGCAACATATACGGGGATTATGGACTATCTGCGTCAGGAGTTTGCAGCGGCAACAGGCCAAAGCGCGTCATTATTTAGCTTCAACTCCGATGGTGCCTGTCCTGTATGCAATGGCCTTGGGGCTATCCAGACAGATTTAAGTTTTATGGACGCGGTAAAAAATATCTGTGAAGAATGCGGCGGCAAACGGTTTAAAAAAGAAGTGCTTGAGATGACAATGGCGGGTAAGTCTATCGCGGATGTAATGGAGATGACTATATCTGACGCCTGTGATTTCTTTGAAAGAAAGGAAATACGCGCAAAGCTTAAAAGCATTGCAGAAGTAGGCCTTGGATACTTGACGTTAGGCCAGCCTCTCAGCACCCTCTCCGGTGGTGAGTGCCAACGTATCAAGCTTGCAAAGGAGTTAAACAAAAAAGGCAATCTTTATATCATGGACGAACCAACAACCGGCCTTCATTTTTCTGATATTGCCAATATATTGCGTATTATTAACAGCTTGGTCAAAAAGGGTAATACTGTGGTTACCATTGAACATAACTTGGATATTATCCGCCAGGCGGATTGGGTTATTGACCTTGGGCCTGGTGCCGGTGCCTTTGGCGGAGAGATATTGTTTGAGGGTACACCTCAGGATTTGCAAAAATGTGATAAATCCCTTACTGGGAGGTATGTGTAAGCATGGGGGATACAAGAAGAGCGGTGATATTAAGCGGTGGATGCATTACAGATTACGGGTATATCAAAAGCTTGATATACCCGGATGATACGGTCATTTGCGCGGATAGCGGTTATAACCATGCTGTAAAAATGGGTGTGCGCCCTTATGTGGTTGTGGGGGATTTTGACTCTGCTTGGGAGATACCGGAGGATGTCTACAAAATACAATACCCTACGAAGAAGGATTTTACTGATACCGAGATCGCAATCGACTATGCAAGAGAGCGTGGGTACAAGGATTTTTTGCTGCTTGGCGCAACTGGAACCAGGCTTGACCATACTCTTACAAATATCGCTTTACTAACGGGCTTTGTGCGGCGTGGTGAGACTGCCGTTATCATCGACGAGCATAATAAGATTATGCTTACCGACTCCCGGGTTAATATCAGCGGTACACCGGGTGATATAGTGTCACTTGTGCCCCTTTCAGACTGTTATGGTGTATGTACATTAGGCCTCGAATATCCGTTAGACGAGGCAATATTGCGTGTTGGGAAAGGTCTTGGGGTTAGTAATGTTATGGTGGGTGAAAGTGCGAGTATTTCGCTGGCTGAGGGGCTGCTTTATATTATCCTAGCGAAAGACTAATAACCTTTGTCAAAAATGGAAAAACCCCGATTCATGCGGCCTAGGCCGCCCTCGCAGACTATGCGTGGCAAAAATATCCAAATCGACTGGGTGCAGGAAAGTCTATTGCAACAATGGCCTCGTATTTCGCTTACATATATTTGTGCATCTTCTTGAGATTTTCGTATTCGGTTACAAGCTACTGATTTACCGAGTAAACCCTCGCAAGAGGGAAGATAAACCTGCGGTTAATTAGCGCGACTTCGGCACCGGGTGCCATTGGGTCGTTTCCGTTTACTAGAAAGCCTGACTCTGACACGGTTCCCATTGCCTCTATTGTGATGTGTAGGGCGTAGCGGTCTTCCATTTGGGCAAGTATCGCGCTGCCGTCTGTGCGCTGCATTATTTCTGTTGCTGGGCGGCGCTCTACATATATTATTCTGCCAAGGGGTTGGCGGTCGTGTTGTCTAAAAACAAGGTCGCCGACTACTACCGCGTCTTCGGCAATTACGCTGCGTATGCGGTTTACCTCAAATGTAATGTAAAATTCGTCGTCGGGGCGTAGTATCGCGCCTATTTGTGGGGCGGCCTGCCTGTATATAAAGCCCGCAACAAGCCCAAGCACCGCCAGCACTATTATAATATCTACTATGCTTACTCGGCCTTTTATTCTGCCATGATTATCTACCATTGTTTGCCTCCATTATGTGTTGCCGTAAAAGCTTTTTCCAAAACGACAAAAGGTGTGTCTTGCCAGTTTTACTCCATCCAATCCAAGTTGGTGATAAAGCCTATCCCACCGAAATCTCTACTGCGTATGCCTACCTGCCTGTTTACCGCAACCCAAAAGTTGCCTACATTTGTGGCGTAGTCGTCAATGTTAGCCCAGGCTTCGATTACTATATAGGTAAACTCCAACCCTTCTACTTCCACCCGCCTAATAATGCCTGCGTCTTCGTCTGGGGCGTCTGCCATAAAGGGCAGCGCGTAGACCTCTACTACGGTACCTATGCGCCAGTCCATCGCGCCGCAGTATGCGGGTAGGCCAATCTCTATGCCTTCGTGGAAGCCCGCAGGACGCTCGCCCAGCTCGAAGGTATAGCGGATTAGGCGGCCGCCTTCGGCTACTACTGTTTGGGGCTGGGCTAGTAAGTATGCCCCCCATATCAGCAGTACGACCATGGTTACCAGCAGTACATCTATTGGGTTTATTATGCCGAACAATCTGTATTTTCTCATATTGCCTCCTTATTGGATTATTTCTTATTGGATTATCTCTTTGTATGCGTTTTGTGTTTCTTGGATCATCTTTTCTATCGTAAAGTGGTCGTTATAAGTTTGTATCGCACCCTTGGAAAGTTGCTGGTATAGCGATTTCGTTTGAAATTGGGCATCGTCTGTCGCCAAGAACGCGCCTACTGCCGCGCGTTTTGGCTCGTCCTCAGTCCATTTCAAATCGAAACGCTTATCTAGCTGCTTGTCACCCATTAATTTTTTGATTGCGCTTGTCATG
>Ga0123355_10003235_pt1 | contig 23273 bp, 18 predicted proteins | sample TergutEmb28metaG_3_FD_89872 | JGI IMG/M metagenome (GOLD analysis project Ga0123355, IMG submission 89872) | Embiratermes neotenicus P1 segment gut microbial communities from Petit-Saut dam, French Guiana - Emb289 P1 | ecosystem: Host-associated > Arthropoda: Insects > Digestive system > Gut ... | reverse complement strand
GGTTTAGTTTTTTCTCGGGAAAACTACTGCTTATTGTGATAACAATTTTGATACTTAGCCCGCTTGTTGGCCATATGATAGCCCGATCGGCCTATACAAGCGGCCACAAGCTTTCTGATCCATATAAAGGCGAAGCAAACAAAGAAGGAGACGACCTATGATTTATCCCATCATGGTCTTTTGGATAGCCACAGCCCTGATGATATTGCTGGAACAAAAGGTAGGCAGGGTCATCATTTATTTTGGCGTCTATTCGCTGGTGGCTGGTGCTGCTCTACTTATTTTGGGCGCGCCTGATGTGGCCATGGCCGAAATTGCAATATCCGCCTTTGCTACCATCTTTTTTGTTATAGGCGCCGAGAAATATTATAATCTCGCGCAGGGATTGGACATGAGCGAGGAAGAGAGAGAAGAAAAGAAAGAAGAGAGAAAGAAGAAAGGCACAAAGATTCTCAAATTTGGTGCTCCTCTGGTCTTTACAGCCTCTATATTTGGCCTGGTGCTGTATTTCGCGCCAGGATCGGAGCATAATTCTTATCTAAAGGTGCAGTTTGTAACCCGCTTTATGGAAGAAATGGGCGGCGAAAATGCCGTTACCTCCATATATTTGGGCTATAGGGTATATGATACTATCTTCGAAGCATTGGTGCTTGTGGTGGCCGTGGTTGCCGTGCTGCATATGTCCTGGTTCGAGCGTGCATCCATAGCCGATGGCATCCATAGCGATATAAACCGCTCTGGCCTTGCTATTTTCATTATTCGCATTATCACGCCGCTAATTCTTGTGCTGGGCATATACCTTATTGCCAATGGCTTTTTAACACCCGGCGGCGGATTCCAGGGCGGCGTTGCTATAGCCACTTTCTTTATATGCCGCTATATGATTTATAATATCTTCGACCTACCCATTGGCAAAATCCTGCGCATGGAGGAATTGGTATTTGTAAGCATAGTCCTCTTTGCCATTGTAGGCATCTTTTTGGGCACAGCGGCCTATGTGCCCCAGGGCTGGCTGGTGTATTTCCAAAACACCTATCTTGTTATAATGAATGCCCTAATAGGCCTAAAGGTGGCCTGTGGCTTTACCCTGCTGTTCTACAGGTATGTAGGCATAGAGCGTCTGGAAGACTGGCGCACAAAAGAGGAGGGCGATAAAGAATGAATCTATCCGAAATATCTGCAATAGAAATTTTCGCCCTTATTATGTTTTTCATAGGTTTCTATGGGCTTATCACCAACAAAAGTGTCATAAAATCCATTGTTTTTGTTAGTATTTTGGAGATGGCGGTTATTATCTTTTGGGTTGGTCTTGGCTTTAGGGTTGGCATGGTGCCGCCTGTGCGCCATTTCTTGTATGAGGACATGGCATATATAGCAGACCCCCTGCCCCAAGCATTGATGATAACAGCAATAATAATCGGCATGTCTGTAACCGCCGCAAATATTGTAATGCTGATAACCCTGGTGCGCAAGGTAAAATCCACAGATTGGGACACTCTGAAGGAGAAAAGCACATCATGACCAAAGATGGTATCAATACGTTGGCGCAAAGATTCATAAACGAATCGGGCTTGGATATATACGAAACCCCCATATTCGCCTTTGGCGCGGTGGATGATGAGCTTTATAACAACTATAAATCCGTTGATGTAATTGGCACCCACTTTATGAGCCCCATCGAATGGCTACCCGGCGCAAAGACCGTAATATCCTTCTTTTTGCCATATACAGATAGAATCAAGACCGCCAACGCGGTTGACAGCAAGTGGCCCGCCGATGAATGGTTATACGGACGATACGAGGGGCAGCAACTGCTAAAATCACTATTGGAGCATCTAGAAAAAGCAATATCGGCTGCGGGCTTTAAATCCCTTGCCCCTTCCAACGACCCCCGGTTTAAAACAGGCAATGCCGATGGAAGTATTAAAAATACATGTAATTGGTCCGAACGGCATATTGCCTATGCTTGCGGACTAGGGACTTTTGGGTTATCCAAGGGGATCATTACAAAAAAGGGCATGGCGGGAAGATTCGGCAGCATCCTAACAGAGCTGGATTTGCCCAAAAATATCAGAGAATATGGCGATATCTATGAATACTGCACCATGTGCGGCCTATGTATAAGCCGATGCCCGGCTAATGCTATATCACAAGGGGGCAAGGAATCCGCCCTTTGTGCCGATTTTTTAAACGAAGTATGGGAAAAACACAACCCCCGCTATGGCTGCGGAAAATGCCAAACAGCTGTACCTTGCGAAAGCGAAATACCGATGAAATAAACTTGTACAATAAAACCGGAGGCAATATATGCTTACCTATTTTGTAATAATTCCAGTTTTGCTGGCCATTTTCCTATATCTGTTTTCCAGTGCGAATGTGGGCCGCATAATTGCCTTGGTCGCGCAGCTTGGCCTTGTGGTTTTTTCCTATTACCTTTTTACCCTTAGTCAAGATGGCGATGTTGTTACCATGGTGGGCGGCTATCAGGGTGTTATGGGCGTTGTGCTGCGTGCGGACACCATGTCGGCTGTTTTTATCCTGCTCACAACATTTATGTTCTTTGTTGCCTCCATATATAGCTTTAACCAAGAAAACGGCAAATTCTTCTGGCTGCTTATGTTTTTATGGCAGTCATCGCTAATCGGCATCTTCCTTACCCGGGACTTTTTCAATATCTTTGTACTTATAGAGGTTGTAACCCTTGTTGTGGCCATTCTTATTATGTTTAACCGCGGTACTCGTGCTATGTATGATGGCATAATCTATTTGATGGTAAATATAGTCGCCATAAAATTCTATCTCTTTGGCGTGGGCTATGTGTATATGCTTACAGGCGTGTTGGATATGAATTTGGCTGGTCAGGTTCTGCGCGAAAATCACCCCGCCACGGCGCAAATACTGCCCTATGCTTTTATAATGGTTACGGTGGCTTTAAAATGCGCCCTGCTGCCGCTGTTTAGCTGGCTTCCCAAGGCCCATGGCACACCCGGTGCGCCGCCTGCGGTTTCCGCGCTGCTTTCCGGCGTGCATATTAAAAGTGGTGTATATCTCTTTATACGTTTCCAGGATGTTTTCGAACCCATAGCCGCGACGGAATTTTTCATGGTTCTTGGCATAGTAACCGGTATTGGCGGTTTTATACTGGCTATGTCTCAATCTGACATAAAGCTTATACTGGCCTATCATACTGTATCCCAGGTGGGTCTTATCATGACCGGCCTAAATATGGCCGACCCTATATCGCAAACAGGGGCATTATACCATGTCTTTAACCACGCCTTTTTCAAGGGTGGGCTGTTCCTTAGTGCCGGTTTGCTCTATGTGGCCTATGGCACGCGGGATGTTTATAAAATACGGGGTGTGCTAAAGCGATACCCCTTGTTGAGCATAGCTACACTAATGGCCGTCTTGGGCATTACAGGCGCGCCGCTATTTAATGGCATGATATCAAAATATCTTATAACCTATGGCGCAGATCCTATTATGAATGGTGTGCTTATATTCATGTCGTTGGGCACGATAATTTCCTTTGTAAAATACTCCACTATGCTGGGCGGGCAGCCACCCACAGAGGTGGCCGATGTTAAAATAGCCATGCACAAACAAATCGCTGTGCTTGCCCTGGGCTTTATGTGCCTTATAGGCGGCATTTTTAGCGGCCAATTTGTCTATTTCTTGTTTAGGGTGCAAACCGATGTAAGCTTGGGCGGGTATTTTGAAAAAGCGGGTATTTTCGCCGCCAGTTTGGCCGCGGGCTTCTTTATCTACAAATATTATGTTTCCAGAAGCAAGCTTTTCAAGAAAATAAAGGCCTTTGACCTTGGTTTTAGGGCTATATGTGTTTCCGTTGGGGCGGTCTTTGCTATCATACTGCTGGCGGTTTATTTCGTTTAGACTTTTTGCCCCAGAAGCCTTTTTTCTTTTCTTCTTCTTTCCCGTTTTTCTGATTTTCCGTCAAAATACCAATGATTTCTCTGTGTATGTCCCCTGCATGTAGGCTCTGGGCGGTTTTAACCTGCTCCTGCGCTGTTGCTAGAGCCGCGTTTAGCTCCTCTATCTGTTTGCACAGATTTTCAATCTGCTTGTCCTTTATAGAGATATGCAGATTCAATGTGTCCATTTGCCTATCTTTCCTATCAAGCTGCTGTTGCAGGGTGTTGATGCTATCGTGAAGAGCGTTGATGGCGTTTGCATCAATATCACCAATTCGCGGCAGGGTAAAAACCCCTTGCACCCTATGAAATTGCTCTTTTATCATGCCTTCACCCTCCGGGTATACATATACAACACCGCCAACTCTTGTCGTCAAATCATTTAAACCGCTTGCCAGCGGCTCCTTTTTCATTTTCTGAAAAATAGCCTGCTTTGTAACGCCAATTTCCCCTGCCAATGTCTTTATGGTCTTCATGTCAATCAATCCTTTGTAATATAGTCGCAAGTAAATCTTTGCCAATTATACCATAAATATGCATAATTTCAACATAAAAATTTCAAGAAAAAGCTTGATTTTTCCACAAATTGCTTTATAATATATTATGTGTATGGGTATATCTACATACACATATACAGATATAAACATACATATACACATATACAGGAGGACTTTACATGAAGGAGATAATATCAATCATCAACCAAAAGGGCGGCGTTGGTAAATCCACCACGGCCCATGCGCTGGGTTGCGGCATGCTTATGCGCGGCCATCGCGTGCTGTTTGTAGATTTGGACGGCCAAGGCAATTTAAGCCAAACCTTAAATGCAGATGAAGCCGACTATACCATATTGGATGTGCTGGTTGGCAAGATTTCTGCAAAGGACGCCGTATATGTTGTTGATGACAAGCATATTTTAGCCTCTAGTCCATCCCTTGCCGGTGCGGATACACTCATCGTAGAGGTAGGCAAAGAATTTCGCCTAAAAGAAGCCTTGGAGTCGCTACATAGCGAATATGACTATATAGTCTTGGACACGCCGCCGGCCCTTGGCATACTTACCGTCAACGCGTTGACGGCTTCCACCAGCGTTATCATCCCCGCCCAGGCGGATATCTACAGCTTGCAAGGCATAGACCAGTTGATGGGAACAGTTGATACCGTAAAGAAATACTGCAACCCGGAATTGACCATAAAAGGCATATTGCTGACCAGATACAACCCGCGCACGGTGTTGACGCGGGATATCACGGAAATTATACAATTTAAGGCCAGAGAATTGGGCGCGACATTCTATTCCAACCCTATTCGCGAGAATATATCTATCAAAGAAGCCCAGGTAAGCCGCACGAGCATTTTTAGCTATGCACCAAAAAGCAATGCCGCCGAAGATTATGGCAGCTTTCTGGAAGAAGTGCTGGAAGGGGGTATAGGCGCATGAGCAAAAAGAGCTTTAGGGACAACCCTGCATTGCAGTTTATGAGCAGGGCAGAAGAGAGCAAAAAGGAAGAAAGACAGGAAGAAACAAGGAGAGAAGAGATAAGGGATATAAGAGAGGTTAAGGCAGCCACGGATAATTTTAGGATTGTGCCTATAGCTTTTGAGGCCAAGAGCAAGCGTTTTAATATGCTTATACGTCCCTCTGTGTATGCAAGCCTTAAAGAAATGTCGCAAAATAAAGGTACAAGCGTTAATGACCTGATAAATAAAATCGTGGAAAATTACATAGAAAACAATGACAAATAATGTCAAAAAATTCATATGCCTCTAAAACGCGTTTTAAGACGCTCTAGAGGCATTTTATTTTTTCAGGGTAGTTTTATGTCACTTTGGGTCATAATTTCAAAAATACTATGCTTAAAATGCATTTAAAGGGCATTTGGATTTATGCTTGTATATGCCCTGAATTTTTCCTTGCTTTTCTATTTCGAAAACTTAGGACACCTACACGCATGGAATTCAACACCGCCAGTAGGGCTACGCCGCTATCTGCAAATACAGCCAGAAGTATATCTGCCAAACCAAATACAGCCAATGTTAATACACCAAATTTCAGCATCATAACCAGCACAATATTTTGGCGTACAATCCTCATGGTTCTCTTTGCAATACCTATCGCCATTGATAATTTGGATACTTCATCGGTCATAATAACCACATCGGCAGCCTCCACCGCAGCATCGGAGCCTATGCCGCCCATGGCAATACCCACATCTACACGGCTTAATACCGGGGCGTCGTTGATGCCATCACCCACAAAGGCAATTTTTTCGCCGGGGTATTTTTTGTATAACTGTTCTACCATCTCGACTTTTTCGTCTGGCAGCAATTGGGCATACACTTCGTCAATGCCCACTTCGGCAGCTACAGCTTTGGCGGTTTCTTCTCTATCACCGCTAAGCATGACTGTTTTCTTGATACCGGCTTCTTTAAGCTGTTTTATGCCTATCGCAGAGTCACTTTTAATAACATCGGATATCACTATATGCCCCATGTATTGACCATCCGCGGCCACATGGACTACACTACCGGAGCCTTCAAACTCGTTGTGGGCAACACCAAATTGCTGCATCAACTTCGCATTCCCAGCCAAAACCATTTGGCCATTCACTATGCCTTTCAACCCTTTTCCATGTATTTCTTCAAAGTCCCCAGAATCCGCCTTGGCTATTTCTATTTCTTTTTTTTCGCATTCGGCGATTATGGATTTTGCTATGGGGTGGTTAGAGAATGTTTCTATGGATGCCGCAGTAGATAGCAGTTGTTCCTCGGTGACTTCTTTTTCGGTGATGACCTTGACTACATTGAAAACACCTTTGGTTATGGTGCCTGTTTTGTCAAATACCACTATGCCCACTTCGCTTAGGCTTTGCACAAAGGTACTGCCTTTCATCAGCACACCTTTTTTGGACGAAGAACCTATGCTGCTGAAAAAGCTAAGCGGCACAGAGAGATGCAGAGCGCATGGGCAAGAAACCATTAGAAATATTATACCACGCAGTATCCACTGGCTGGGCTCCGTATCGGGGAACAAAAACCCGGGCACAATCATAAGCAATACAGCCGCTATGGTTACTATAGGGGTGTATATTCTGGCAAACTGGGTAATAAAACGCTCTGTTTGCGATTTTTTTGCGGCGGCATTTTCCACCATATCCATTATCTTCGAAACTGTGGAATTGCTGTAATCCTTGGTCACTTGTATTTTTAGCAGGGATGTTAGGTTTATTACACCACTAAGCACTTCATCATCTACGCGGGCAGACCTCGGCACGGATTCACCTATAAGGGACGAGGCATCCACTTGGCTTGACCCTTCTATGACCACACCATCCAAAGGCACTTTTTCGCCGGGTTTTACAAGGATTATGTCTCCTATCTTCACATCTTTGGGATCCATTTGCACAATTTCGCCATCTATCATCACATTGGCAAATTCCGCTTTTATGTTCATCAGGTCGCTAATGGACTTTCTGGAGCGATTTACCGCCATGTCCTGGAAAAACTCGCCAACCTGGAAGAAAATCATAACCAGCACAGCCTCGTAATACAGACCAATAGCTATAGCACAAACGGTAGCAATGGACATATGGAAATTTTCGTTAAAGACATCGCGCCTTATTATGCCTTGCATAGCCCGTATAAGTATATCCGCGCCAAATATAACATAACTGGCTACAAATAGCCAATTTGCCAAAGACCAGCTGCGCCCAAATATCTCATGAGCCATCATGCCACTTAAATCAATTACGCCAAAATTTGTAGCGAGCAGAGCAATGAGATACAGAATGCCGCCTACAAGATAGCGTGCAAGACGGATCTTTAGGCCTTTATCCAAGCCACCAAAGGCTCTTTTGGGAGGGTTCACATTATCGACAATATCAACACCCATGGCTTCCGCCTTTTCCCTCACTTGGCAAACCAGCTCAATTTCCTCTATGTTCTCGTATTGTATATTAAGTTTGTTCGTGATTATACTGATATCGGCATTTTTAACATTTTTTATTTTACATATTTTGTCTCCTAGGTTTTGGGCGCAATGGGCGCAATCCAAACCTTCTACTTTCAGGATAATATTAGACATACCAATCACCTATTCATAAATATTTATGTGAAGCAAATGCTCCAAGCTTTGATTTAACAGATTTTCTACATGGGCATCGTCCAGCGAATAAAATACCGTTTTGCCTTGTTTTCGGAATTTTACCAAATCGTTTTGTCTTAAAATCCTTAGCTGATGGGACACAGAGGATTGACTGATTCCAAGAGCTTCTGATAACTCACCGACACAGACCTCGCTTTTTAGCAGGGCATATAGTATCTTTAGGCGAGTAGACTCCCCCAGCACTTTAAAAAAATCAGCTATGTCGTACAATACCTCCTCACTTATCATACTCTTTCTAACTTGTTCTATCCTCCCAAGAGCTGTACAGCAGTCATTAGGGCAATCATTAGGACAGGCTTTTTTATCACTCATCACAATACCCTCCTTAGTTATAGTAATATATGAGCATATATTCATATATTACTATAAACATTTTCTCATGTCAACATATTTTTTAAAAAAAGAGTGCAAAAAAAATTTCACCATCAAATTTTTGGATTATTTCGTGTTACGCGCGCGTACATACATTATTTATCTTGTTTTATACTTGTTTTATACTTGTTTTCCGGTGCCGCAACACCGCGCCAGGAGCGGATTGCAGACACAACTTAACGAGATCCATTTGCAAACTTAACGAGATCCATTTGCAAACTTAACGAGATCCATTTGCAAAAGTGTGAGAATATAGAATATACCTCGTTAAATAAGTGTGGATATGTTTATAACATGTGGATAAAATTGTGGATAACTTTTTAGGTTGATTTTATGGGAAAAACAAGACCATAAAACTGCTAATTAACAAGGTTTGTTTGCAAACTTAACGAGACTCATTTGCAAACTTAACGAGACTCATTTGCACTATACCTAGAGACTCTTGACATTCTCGTTAAGTTCTAATATAATTGTTGATATCTTGTTATTAATTATGTGGAAAAGTGGAAGGAGGGCTGGAATAATGCTAAAGCTAAAAGACAATTATGTTGTGACAAAACGTAATGTTTTGAATGAAATTAGAGCAAACACCATGTCATTGCAAGAGCTGCGTTTTTTTAGTATTTATCTTAGTAAGATAAACCCATCTGACAAAAAAACAAGAGTTGTGCGTTTTCCTATAGAGGATTTTAAGGCCATCATGGAAATAGGCAGGGTGAACATTGACCACATGAAAGCCATAACCAACAGCCTACTTAGCAAGGTTGTCAATGTGCCCAACGATTCCGGCGGCTACACAGGTTTTCAGCTCTTTAAGCAATGCATAGTGGATATGGATGATGACGATGGCTGGTATGTAGAAATTGATGCCCACGACAAGGCTCTGCCTCTAATGTTTGAATTCAAAGACCGCTATTTTTCATACAAACTATGGAATGCCCTGCGCCTAAAAAGTGCCAACCAGCTGCGCATGTACGAAATTCTAAAGCAATATGAGCGTGTAGGCGAAAGAGTGATACCTCTTGTTGAGCTAAAAAATCTGCTGGGCATAGAACCCGAAGAATACCCTAGATATGGCGACTTTAAACGCTGGGTTTTAGATGCTTGCCAAGTTGCTTTAACCGAAAACACAGACCTAACATTTACATACGAACCCTACGGGAAAAAAGGTCGCGGCGGAAAGGTGATTCAGCTTAGATTCATCATAAAGAAAAACGAAGGCTTTATAGACCCTGTTTCGCTGGTAGAGTTCATGAAGCAGAGCAAAACAGAAAAATCTATAGGCAAAAACAAGAATTATGTTGCACCTGTTGCAAAATTGCCTTAAATAACCTATAATTAAATCAAGAGGTGATATCGTGGATAATTCAGTTGCCAAAACGAAAGAAGTGATGGATGGCATCACAAGAAATATCGAGACAGTAATTTTGGGCAAAACACAAGAGATAAAATTAATACTCTCTGCGTTTTTATCCGGCGGCCATGTGCTTTTAGAAGATGTGCCGGGCACAGGAAAAACCGTGCTGGCAAAGGCTTTGGCTAAATCCTTTGAATGTGATTTTTCCCGCGTGCAATTTACGCCGGATTTGCTGCCATCAGAACTAACAGGCATTAATTTTTACAACCCCAAAAGCGGAGACTTTACCTTCCGCGAAGGCAGCCTATTTAGCAATATTATACTGGCAGACGAAATAAATCGCGCAACACCCCGCACGCAATCAGGACTACTGGAATCCATGGAAGAAAAGCAAATTTCGGTTGACGGCACAACATACATATTGCCCGCTCCTTATTTTGTTATAGCAACCCAAAACCCCGTGGAAACACAGGGCACCTTCCCCTTGCCGGAAGCCCAACTGGACAGATTTTTGCTGCAATTAAACCTTGGCTACCCCACAAAAGAAGAGACTGTGCAAGTTTTAAAAAGATTTGCAGAAAAACAGCCGCTAAACGAGATTAAACCCGTATGCGACAAGCAATTGATACTAGATTTACAACAAAGCGTAAATCAGGTTTACATACATGACGATATATACACCTACATAACAGAAATTGCCCAAAAAACCCGTGGCCACGAGGCTGTAGAGCTGGGCATATCCACCCGGGGCATATTGGCCCTGGCAAAAATGGCCCGCTCTTATTGCGCCATAAACGGCCAAGATTTTGTTACACCAAAGGACATGCTATATCTTATTCCATATGTATTTGCGCACAGAATGATGCTAAAAGGCGGCATACGTAGCCGCCAGGCAGCTACAATATCTATATTGCAAGAAATTATAGAAAACACCACCGCGCCTGTAGAAGAGTGGAGGCAAAAGTCATGAAAAAAAGGCTTGCAATTGCCATAATTTTAATATTTGCCGCACTGATGCTGGCTGGATGTGCCGCAGAATCCGCCGTTGTACCATCTGAAAGAATTACGCAAGAAGAAGCCATGGAGTGGATAGCGCACCAAAATGTTATTATTCTGGATGTGCGTAATTTAGATGAATTTAACATGGGCCATATACCCGATGCTGTATCGCTGCCTGTTGACGAAATACAAAATGCCGCACCCCGCATGATGCCGGATAAAGAGCAAATTATTTTGGTGTACTGCCAAACCGGCAGGCGCAGCGCAAATGCCACTACTATGCTTGTTGAAATGGGATATACCACAGTATTTGACTTTGGTGGCATCGTAGACTGGACAGGCGAGATTGTGACCCCCTCGCATTAGATGGAGAATCTAAATGATTATTTTATTCATGGGCCTGGTGGTGCTTGGCCTGATAGTTTTGCAAAACAATGTGTATAACAGGCTTTGGGATAAAGGGCTATCTCTGGATATTAGATTTTCTTCCAAGGAGGCCTTTGAAGGCGACTCCTTGTCTTTGCATGAGGAATTGGTAAATAACAAATTCCTTCCCCTGCCCTGGGTTTTTGTTAAATTTAATGTGTCGCGCAATTTGGTATTTGAAGGCGAAGAGCAGCGCAATACCTCCGATGCCCACTACCAAAGCGATTTGTTTAGCATAATGATGTATCAAAGCATAAGGCGCAAAATGAACTTTGTTTGCTCCAAGCGCGGGTTTTATCGTCTTCGCAACGTTACGATGGCATGCAGCAATCTGCTTTACAATCGCCGGTTTAACAAAAATGTGGATTGTGTATCAGAATTGACAGTATTTCCTAGGTTGCTTGATGACCACGAAGACATCAATTTGATTTATAGAAATCTAGATGCAACCATACTTTCCAATAGCCTTATAAACCCCGACCCTTTTGAGTTTAGGGGCATACGCGAGTATCAACCAACAGACCCCATGCGGGATATAAACTTTAAAGCCACAGCGGTGGCGCAGCAATTGATGGTAAATATTCATGCTCCAACATCATCAAAACGCCTTGAAATTGTGCTAAATATGGAGCATAACCGACCATATCCCGAATCCGAGCTTTACGAGCAGACCATACGCTTGGCGGCAACAATAGCCGAAAGATATATAGAGCAAGGTGTAAAGCTGGGGCTTTATGTTAATGGGAAAGATGCCCTAACAGGCGAAAATGTATCTGTGGTAGCGGGCGAAGGCGCAAGCCATACCTACAAGGTGTTTCAGGCTTTGGCGCGTATTAATCTTTTTCTTAAAACAGGACATATCTCGCCGTATCTAAATAATTTACAAAACAACGGCGAAAGCCCCGTATACCTGATAATTTCGCCCTATTGCGAGCAGGATTTTTTGGATGCTATAGAGGGCATGAAAAACAGAGGACTCTCGGTATTTGTTGTAGTGCCCACACAAAAAGGTATGGATGATAATATTGGGATAGTCGAAACAGACACAACTCGCATTTGGGAGGCATTATGACAGAAAGACGCGGGCTATTAATGGATTTTTTATCAAATCTGGTGGCTTTTATTGTGCTTTTCAATACTTTTGCCATTGCATATGCAATGGCTACAGGCCGCGCCGCGTGGATTTATTTGCTTCTTGCTATGCCCTTCGCCCTTCTGGCCGTTCTGCGCGCGAAAGTAAAAAGCATGGGGCGTTTTATTGGGATACATATTCTGTTTCTTGTGCCGCCCTTTTTAGTTATATCAAACATCTGGCTATTTGTGATAATTATGATAACCACTCTTTTTGCGGTAATCTATTCTATGTACAGAAAAGCCAATGACGAATGGTATATGCAGGGCTCTACGGCTGTTTGGGTTATAGCTGTATTGGCGGGATTCTCCTTGTTTTATGCATATTTTTTCCCCGAACTAGCAGGTATTAGTATATTGCTAAACATGAGCAGCCTGGTTTCCCTGGCTGCCGTGGTGCTGTTTATACATCTGGACAATAGGCAGTTTAGCCTGGGTTTGGTAGGTAGCAGCACAAATAAAAAAGCCGCAGAAATGTCACCGGTCAGCAATATCCTTATCGCTGTATTTTTAATAATTATTGTGATTTTTGCCGCACTGTCTGTGCTGTTTCCAAGCGAGACAGCGGTAATGGTTCTGGGACGCCTTGTGTTTAGCATACTTTTGCTGCCTTTCCGTTTTATAGCTTTTATTTTGGGAAACATAGCAGGAGATGTAATACAGCCTGATGAATTGCCGCTGGAGCAATGGTTTATAGGAGATGGCGTGCTGGAAGAAAATGGCGACTACTGGGAAGAGGCAGGCAATTTTGCGGCCATATTCAGCATTATAACGGGTGTTTTGATCGTGATTGCCTGGGTGGCTTTGGCCGTTATGCTTTTGGTTGCACTAATTTATGGTTTATACAAGGCCTTTAACAAAAAAGACGAGGACGGAAAGCAGTCGCTTATGCCCAATGATACCATGAGCAGGCTAAAGTTTGTATTGGGGGACTTTAAAGAGTTCCTGCCGCGCTTTAGGTTAGGTGCAAAACATCCTGTGCGCAGGGCATATATCAAAAAAGTAAATAGCCACATAAAACAGGGGCTTGAAGTGCGGCCAAGCTATACACCGGAGGTGATAGCAGAAAAAGTACGCCCCAAAGAGAATATTGATGATTTGACCCAAAGATACGAAGAAGTGCGGTATGGAAGGACATAGACTTTCAGGGAGGGAAGAGTATGAAGCAGGAAGTTGAAAAGAAAAAAAGAAAAAAGAAAAAAAGCCCGATACTGTATATTGCTATTTTGCTTATGCTGGCATCGGCCGGAGCATTGGGCTATTTTGCCTATGACTATTTTTTGTATTGGCAGGATGGCCGCGTGGCACAGGGGCAGACCAATACTGTGCGGGATATGTTTCAAGAGCAAATGGCCAATATGAACCAGCTTGTAATGGATACAGTGCAGGCAGGCAGCACAACCCATGGTGCAGATGGACAACCCACCATTAAAACCATAGCTTTCGATACATCGCCTTTAATCGAAGCTAGAGAACTGACCGAAAATCCTGATATCGTAGGCTTTTTATTTGTGGAAGGCACAAATATTACCAATGTGATATTGCAAGGCGACAACAACTATTTTTATCTTCATAGGGATATGTTTGGCAATCATAATATTAATGGCTCGGTATTTATGGATTTTCGCAATTCCCCGGATTTTACAGATTCCAACACCATATTATACGGCCATAATATGAACAATGGCACTATGTTTCATAATGTGCGGTTTTATATGGAGCAGGAGTTTTTCGAAGCACATCCATACATCAAAATCATCACAGATGATATGCTGTTTATCTACGAAATCTTTTCGGCCTTCTCTACACGTGTAGATCGGGCATATAGAATGGATTTTGACTATATACAAGTGCTTTTTGAAAGCGAAGAAGAATTTGGCGATTTGGTAAACGAAATAATGCGCAGGCGTGTTTATGATACAGGCGTTGTGGCCGGTCAAGATGACAGAATACTTGTGCTTTCTACCTGCACCAATGTTCAGCGAAATACCAGATATGTGGTGGCGGCAAGGCTGGCGCAGGTGTTTATAATTGATAATTAGGAATTAGGAAATTGGAGGCATTTATGGACTATTACAAGGTTACAAAGATCTATCCTTGGCTTTATGCCATTTACGATCCCGGGGATGTGTATATGTATTTGGTTTTGGGGGATGATGCGGCTGTTGTTTATGATACCGGCTATGGCATTGCGCCCATTATGCCTGTAGTGCGGCAGATTACGGATTTGCCTGTTACATGCGTGCTAGGCCATGGGCATATAGACCATGCCAATGGGGCATATCAATTTGGCGAAGCGTGGATTTATGAAGAAGATATGGAGCTATGCCTGCGCCATACAGGCAAAAAGGCAAAGCGCATGGTGCTGGATGGCGCGAAAGAGCTGCTGCCGGGTTTTGACGAAGATGCCTATATTACAAGCGGCGCGGGTGTTTTGAAAAAGATGGATATCGGCCAAGTGTTTGAGCTGGGCGGCAGAAGCCTGGAAGTGGTAAAGATGGAGGGGCATACCCATGGCTCCATCGGCCTGCTGGCAAAACAAGACCGGGTGCTGCTTACCAGCGATGGCGCAAACCCGCATTTGTGGTTGTTCTTGGAGGAATCTACAAGCATAAGCACCTATATTGCCATGCTACAGCGCAATATGCACCTGCCATTTGATACATTTTTTATTGGGCATAGCGATAGGGCTTTTGCAAAGGACGAATATTTTAAGAAATTTATAGATGTGGCCAAAAATGCCAATATGGCCCAGGCCACGCCATATTCGCGCCTGCCGGAAAGAAAGGGCATGCTGTATACCGAGGGGGATGTAAACATTATTTTCAGCGAGGATAAGTTGTAATAAAATCTTAATGCAAAAACGACAAATAATGCAGAAAAAGGTATTGACAGCTGTTGATTTATGTTATAGAATATAGAGGATTGATGTTTATAATATTTGATGCTAAAAATCTAATTTAGCATCAAAAATACAATATATCCTAGGAGGGGATAATTATGAAAAAGAGGAGAATAGCGTCATGTGTCATAGGAACGGCCATGGCTGCGGCTTTTGTGTTTGCAAGTCCTGCTAGTACATATGCCGTGCCCGCTAATCCGTTTGCCTTTGTTTTTCAACAGGCGGACGACACCGAAATCTCATTAAACTTCCGGGGCGATGAATTTTTTGCCTGGTGGGAGGACCAAGATGGGCACATTGTAGCCTTTGATCAGCAAAGCGGAAACTGGCGTTATGCCTATGTGGTGGATGGGGTAATTACACCTGTTGGCCAAAACACAGGCAGCTTTGATGGTGATACCGCAGATTTTGCAAGAATAGAGCGCGATGCACTTTTGCCTCTAATTGCAAATAGCTGGCGTTTTGATCCGGGCAATCCCATGGTAGAATTTTTCAACGGCCGCGTGCTGGTAGACCATACGCCGTCTGTTGTTCAAGTTCAACCTGTGCAGCCCGACCCGCAAAATCCAATAATCAATATCACCCCGATACAACCGGGGCAACCGATAACACCACCTGTAATACCATCTATACCAAGTATTGTAACACCACCTACCGTAACAGGTGCACCGGGACCGGGGCAAACACCAAGTACCCTACCACCGGCAACCCCTACCCCATCAACCCCTACCCCTACTCCGGGGCTTGTAAGCAATATGTTGGGCGATGGGTTTGCGGCGAATATAGACACGCCGCCGGTATCTGCTCCGTTGGCATCTACAGCGGCAGGCAATACAGCGCCCCATATACAAACAAATCAGCGACTGCTAATTGTGCTTGTAGAATTCGAAAACATGTCGCTTATGCGTGACTCGGCATTCTATCACAACAAGTATTTTAACACCACACCGGGCGCGGTCTCTATAGCTAACTATTTCAGAGATATGTCCGGTGGCCACGATATTTTCATACCTGCGGGCAATGTGATTGGCGGCGGCACATTCCGTGCGGCTCTGCCGGAAGCAGATATGCCTTGGGCACAAAATGGCGTGGATGTAACAATTACACCAAGCGTACACAATGGCATAGTAAATGTTAAATTGCACATGAACCACCCCATTACCGCTTGGGCTACACCAACAGGTCATCAATCTGTAAGAGATGCCATATCCCTGGCATTGGTTGCAATTTCAGAAAACACCGATTTCAATTTTGAAGGCGTACACATTGGCTCTGTATTTGCTGGCGGCGAAGCTTCCGACAACTACAACCCGGGCGGACAAGTTTGGGGCCATGCATGGCAGTTTAGAGGCTCTGCTGTAGGGCAAACCGGCTGGCCACGCTATATGGCTTATGGCGAAAGACAAAGAGACGGCCAAATCATGGGCATTGGCATTGCAGCACACGAATTAGGTCATGTCTTGGGTCTGCCGGATCTATACGACCTATCAGGACAAACAGAAGGCGTTGGACCATACAGCCTTATGGCTTTTGGTAGCTGGGGACGCGGACCAAGTGATGCGGCAGCAGGCCACAGACCAACAGCTTTTGACCCTTGGTCATTAATCCAATTGGGTTATGCCCGCCCAACCATAGTGTCATCCGACACATGGCGCGGCAATATAAACAGCCTTAACACCGATAACTACAATATCCTAATGGTAACAAGCCCTGCCGGCCCATCGCAATATTTCTTGGTGGAAAACCGTCAGATGGACAGCACATGGGATGCAGGTTTGAATCAATGGATTACTGCGGCCAACAGCCGTGGTGGCATAATGATATTCCATGTGGACGACGCCATACGCTCTGCAAATCCGGCAGATATGATGCGCAACAACAACAATCGCCATCACATGATGGTAGATGTGCGCGAGGCTGATGGCTCGGGTCTTCTGAACTCATCTGTAGTAAACTGGGGAGCAAAGCAAGATCATTTCTTCTCGACTGAGGGCTTTAACCAATTTAATGCCGACAGCAATCCTAATAGCCATTTCTTCACAGGTACAGGCAATCCCGGCAGCAGAATTGTTGGCACAGGCATAGAAATAATAGTACACAGCTCTCGTGGCGATGTAATGGAAGTAGAGATTAACCTAGAGCAAAGCGGCGGCGCAACAGCCCCGATAATAGGGCCACCGGCCCAAGGCGGTAGTGCGGCGGCAGCCCCTACATTTTCGGCAGCTGCACCCGGTGTACCACAAGGCGGCGCACCAGCAGTAGCAGGCGCAACAGCGGCGGCGGAGCTAAACCACACCAGAATACGCAATCAAGTATTGCTAAATGCAGAGCTACCAACCCTAACCCTGCCACAGGGTATGCAAGAGATAGTGCTTTCGGCACAAACGGTTAATCTGCTGGTAGACAATGGAGCTGATTTGGCTATAAACTCTACAACGCACAATATAATCTTTCCAGAAGCTTTGCTGGCAGAACTAAGCTACATGGGTGGCAACTACATCAGCATAAACATCCAAGGCGTGAGCATTAGCGTATCGTCGGATGGTCTGCCGCTGGCAGGATTGCAAAATGTTTATCAGATTTTTGAGAATTAATGACAATAGCTAAAAAACCGGGACATATGCCCCGGTTTTTTTATTGCAGTGCTATTTACTTAGAACAATTAATCCGATATAATAGCGTGAGAGTATTTCGCAAAAATCGCAAAGGGGCGATAAAATGACGCAAAATTTGAGATTAGGAATAGATATAGGCTCTACTACGGTAAAATTGGCATTGCTGGACGATGCCGGGCAGGTTGTATTTGGCCGATACGAGAGACATTTTTCTAATATACAAGAAACCTTGCGCAATTTGTTTGAGGCAGGCCGACAGGAGTTTGGCGATGCCGTGTTTTGCGCGCGCATAACGGGCTCTGGCGGTCTTACTATTTCCCAGTGGATTGATGTGCCCTTTGTGCAGGAGGTTGTAGCTGCAAGCCGCACCGTGGAGACCCTAGCACCGCAAACCGATGTGGCCATAGAAATTGGCGGCGAAGATGCAAAGATAATATACTTTACAGGCGGCATAGAACAGCGCATGAACGGCATTTGCGCGGGTGGCACAGGGTCTTTTGTAGACCAAATGGCAACCCTGCTGCAAACAGATGCGCTGGGGCTTAACAAGCTGGCCGAGGGCCATGAGGTTATCCATCCCATTGCGGCGCGGTGCGGCGTTTTTGCCAAAAGCGATATACAGCCGCTGATAAATGAAGGCGCAGCAAAAGAGGATTTGGCGGCATCGGTTTTTCAGGCTGTGGCCAGCCAAACCATATCGGGTTTGGCGCAGGGCAAACCCATTAGGGGCAATGTGGCCTTTTTGGGTGGACCCTTGCACTTTTTGCCCGAATTACGCAAACGCTTTATAGCGACATTAAATCTACAAGAAGACAATATAATAATCCCAGAAAATTCCCATCTCTTCGCCGCTATGGGCGCGGCATTTATGGCCGGAGGCAGCATAGAAACCATAGGCTTTGAAAAACTACTACATAATCTGGAAAACAATAAAAAAATTACCCACGAAATCGCCAGGATGGACAGCCTTTTTGATAGCCAGGAGCAGCTGGATAATTTTATGGCAAGGCATGAGCAGGCCGCCCTACCCCGCCGAGATTTGGCTACGTACAGCGGCAAGGCATACATAGGTATAGATGCGGGCTCTACCACAACAAAACTGGCTGTGATATCCGAAGATGGCGAGCTGCTACATTCTCATTACTCGGGAAATATGGGCAGTCCGCTAAAAGTGATAATGGCCGCGCTAAAGGAGCTGTATGCTGTATTGCCGCAGGGTGTTACCATAGACGGCTCTTGTGTAACCGGATATGGGGAGCATCTGGCCAAGGCCGCGCTAAATATAGACCATGGCGAGATTGAAACCGTGGCCCATTATAAAGCCGCCGCGCATTTCGAGCCGGATGTGGACTTTATACTGGATATTGGCGGCCAGGACATGAAATGCATGCGCATTAAAAATGGTGTGATAGATAATGTGTTGTTAAACGAGGCCTGCTCTGCGGGTTGCGGCTCTTTTATAGAGACCTTTGCTAGGTCGCTTAATATGGAAGTACCTGATTTTGCAGAGATCGCACTATTTGCAGAGAGCCCAATAGATTTGGGTTCAAGATGCACGGTTTTTATGAATTCTCGCGTAAAACAGGCTCAAAAAGAAGGTGCAGAGGTTGCGGATATCTCTGCCGGGCTTTCCTATGCTGTCATCAAAAATGCCCTGCACAAAGTTATCAAAATTACAGATCCAGCAGAAATGGGCAAAAAAATAGTGGTACAGGGCGGCACATTTTACAATAATGCCGTGCTGCGCACCTTTGAAATGATAGCAGATGTGGAGGCTATACGTCCGGATATAGCGGGCCTGATGGGCGCCTTCGGCGCAGCTCTAATAGCCCGCGAACGTAGGGGCGACTCTATGTCACCCGGCCTTCTAAACGCCGATGAGCTGGACAAGCTAGTGATAGAACCCATAATGACCCGCTGCAAACTATGCGAAAACAATTGCCTATTAACCATAAACAAATTTAACGGCGAAACCCGCTTTATATCCGGCAATCGCTGCGAAAAACCCCTGGGTAAGATGGCCATAGATGCATCGCAAAAAGGCGAAGATCTATTTGAGTATAAATTCAATAGAATTTTTGGCTATGAATCTCTTGGGCCGGAAGAAGCGCGGCGGGGTACTGTAGGCATTGTTCGTGCCCTAAATACATATGAAAACTATCCGCTTTGGCATACATTCTTTACAAAACTGGGCTATAGGGTGGTTCTTTCGCCCCATTCTTCTCGCGCTGTCTACGAAAAAGGGCTGGAATCCATGCCAAGCGAGTCTGTTTGCTATCCCGCAAAGCTGGTGCATGGGCATGTAATGGAATTAATAGAACAAGGCGTGGGCATGATTTTCTATCCTTCTGTGGTCTTCGAAAAGCGCGAAGTGGCAGAGGCGGCGGATTGTTTTAACTGCCCTATTGTTGTAAGCTATCCAGAGGCTATACGGGCCAATGTGGACGAAATACGCACATTGGATATTGACTATCGCAATCCATTTATTAATTTGGATGATAAAAGGTCTATGTTTGCGGAATTATGCGCAGAATTTCCGAATATACCAAAAAGCGAGATGCAAGCCGCTTTTGATGCGGGCTGGGCAGAAATGGACAAGTTTAAAGCCGATATTCGCAAAAAAGGCGAAGAAATGTTGGCCGCTCTGGAAAATACAGATAGATATGCCATTGTGCTGGCCGGACGGCCCTATCATATAGACCACGAAATACATCACGGCATACCCCAGATGATAGCCGCCTATGGCGTAGATGTGCTTTCAGAGGACAGCATAGCCCATTTGGCCAATGCTCATAATAGTGACGCAGGGCCGCTTAATGTGAGGGATCAATGGGTTTATCATTCGCGGTTATATGGGGCGGCAGATTATGTGTCTACCCATCCTAATTTGGAATTGGTTCAGCTAAACTCCTTTGGCTGCGGGCTGGATGCGGTATCTACCGATGAAGTGCAGGATATACTGGAAGCCGCAGGCAAAATCTATACCTGCTTGAAAATTGATGAAGTGAACAATCTTGGCAGCGCGCGCATACGCATACGCTCCCTTTTTGCGGCATTAGAAGAACGCAAGAAAAAGGGCATAGTCTCCCACCCTCCAAAGCCACGGCCTAAGCGGGTTATTTTTACAAAAGATATGCGAAGCAAACACACTATACTGTGCCCGCAAATGTCGCCTATGCATTTTGATTTGGTTAGAGAAGCATTTAATGCGTCGGGTTATAATATTGTGATGATGCCGGATATTGATAAAGAAGCCGTAGACATTGGCCTGCGCTATGTAAATAATGATACCTGTTATCCTGCTATTATTGTGGTTGGGCAGTTGCTAAAGGCCTTGCAAAGCGGCGAATATGACCTTGATAATGTGTCTGTGGTGATGTCGCAAACCGGCGGCGGTTGCCGCGCATCTAATTATATTGCTTTTATACGCCGAGCCTTCCGCAAGGCGGGGTTGGCTCATGTGCCTGTTATATCGGCCTCTACAGGCGGACTTGAGAAAAACCCGGGTTGGACATATTCTTTTTCGTCCATAAAAAAGGCTGTAAAGGCTTTGATTTATGGCGACCTGTTTATGCGAGTGCTATATGCCACGCGGCCATACGAGGCCCTGGCGGGTAGTGCCGATGCCCTGTATGCGTATTGGAACGAAGCGGCCAAAGCCGATGTGCGCAATGGAAACACAAGGTCTTTTAAGGAGATATGCGAGAAGATTGTGTATGATTTTGACAATTTGGAACTTCTGGCTGTGGTGAAGCCTAAGGTGGGTGTTGTGGGGGAAATTTTGGTCAAATATCACCCTACCGCCAACAATGACATTGTAAATCTGATAGAAAGCGAAGGCGCAGAGGCTGTTGTGCCTGACCTTCTGGACTTCTTCTTGTACACTTTTTACAATTTTAATTTTAAACATGATCATTTGGGCGGTAGTCGCTTAACAAAAATGGCATATAATATGGGCGGAGCCTTTGTGGAGAGAAGCAGAAAGCATATGGTGGCTGCATTAGAGAGAAGCCGCCGCTTCCATGGCCCAAAACCCATAGACCAATTGGCCAAAATGTCCGCACCCATACTGTCTATGGGCAACCAAAGTGGCGAAGGCTGGTTTCTGACCGCGGAGATGATGGAGCTGCTGCATACGGGCGTACCAAATATCATATGCACCCAGCCCTTTGCCTGCCTGCCAAATCATGTTACGGGCAAAGGGATGATAAAGGAGCTAAAGAGGCATTATCCTCAGGCTAATATTGTGGCCATAGACTATGACCCCGGTGCAAGCGAAGTAAATCAACTTAACCGTATAAAGTTAATGCTGGCGCAGGCAGAAAGGAATCTAGAGAACAGGAGAAGCATGGCTAAAGAAAGCAAGACCTCGCCCTTAGTACAAGTTTAATAATATATGTATGTGTATGTACATGTACATGCATATACATATATCTGTATACACATACATAGACAAACAAGGCCGGGAGATTTCCCGGCCTTGTTTGTTTGCCTATTTTGTAGTTTGTTCCACCTCTACATCTCGATCCTTCTTCTTTTTCGCTAATACTGCAGCTAATAGTGCTGTCGAAGATAGTACCAAGCCTATAGAAGAAACTATGAGGCCTGTGCGGCTTTGCTCGTCTCCTGTAGGTGGATTAGGAATTTCTTGCCATATGATGCCTGGTATGCTGGTAGTTACCTCATATTCTTCTGCAAGCGTGATGGTATCCCAATTTGTATCAGGAGCCATAATGCTCATCATAAAGTCCATAAGTTCATCTTCATCCAAACCATTTACATCTATACCGCTTGCCTCTAGAATATCAATAATACCGGCTGCATTAAACTGCGGACCTGGTATACCGCCATTCTCTACCAAGTAATGGAGCACCTGGGAAATCTCATCGGATATTGTGCCTTGATAGTTGTTGTTGACCCCATCATCTAACACAAATACCGATTCTTCGCCTGTACCGTCTAGCAATGAGCCTTCATCCCCTGTGTCTGGGTCTGCGATGGTGATATTGACATCAGGTATCACAGTACCAGAACTGTCATCACCGCCATCACCCGGCACGGTAGGTCCATCATCTCCATCTCCATCGTTATTATCTGGCACGGATGGATCAGGCGATGGGCCAGGGGTTGTTACTGGCGTGGCCGTGGGTTCAGGTGTTCCAGTAGGATCCGGCGTGCCCGTAGGATCTGGTGTAGTCGTTGGTCCTGTTGTTGGTTCAGGTGTTGGAGTTCCAGTAGGATCCGGTGTTGCAGTCGGAGCAGGTGTTTGATCCGGATACTGAGTACCTGGCGTTCCTGTCGGTCCTGGTGTTACAGTCGGTACTGGTGTGCCAGTTGGATCCGGAGTAGCAGTAGGATCTGGCGTAGCCGTTGG
>Ga0123355_10003234_pt1 | contig 23277 bp, 34 predicted proteins | sample TergutEmb28metaG_3_FD_89872 | JGI IMG/M metagenome (GOLD analysis project Ga0123355, IMG submission 89872) | Embiratermes neotenicus P1 segment gut microbial communities from Petit-Saut dam, French Guiana - Emb289 P1 | ecosystem: Host-associated > Arthropoda: Insects > Digestive system > Gut ... | reverse complement strand
TGAAATTTCTCGGACTTGATGTGTTCGATGCAAACAGACCGGCAAGGCTGCATATCACAGCTCGTGATTGCCTTACCGGTCAGCGCGACCCGGCTGGGTGCGCCGCAGCAAAGGCGGCGTGCCGTATTCCGGGCGTGCTTGAAGCGCGCATCTACCGGTCGCGATCTTACTTGCTGCACCGCCGCCGGGATGGCACGAAGTACTGGGAGCGGTTCCAAACACCGGGAGCGCTTCGCAGCGAAATGATCGCCATTGACCGTGGCGGTCGGTTTGAGCCTGATGATTACGAGCTTAAGTGCGTGAGCAAGCGCGACCGTATCGGTGCCGACTACAGCCGAGACCAGCGCAAGCGGCACGATCAAGGAAAAGGCAAGAAGCCCTATCGTGAGCACAAGATCGTCAAGAATATCCGTCCGGTTGGCCCTCAAGGGCGCAATAGGACGGACGTGTGAAGCCCAGTAGCGGGATAACTTCACCAGCAACCGCAGCGCCAACGGGCTCGTGTGAAAGGCACTACAAGGCGTGGTTCTGAGGCTGTGTGGGCCTGCTACATGGGCGGTGCATTTTACCCACGCTGGCTAAACCAGTGAAACTACGCAAGGCGCTATAAAAAAGGGGCCGCACACTCTCGCTAAAGTGCGGCCCCAAGTTCAAGAGTCAAGGAGAAGCAAGCAAGTGTCGCATATAAGACTATGCGTCGGGTTCTTTCAAGTCACCCTCGTTTTCTTCGATCCCCTTGTCCGCGACATTTTCCCACCAGCATCGGTCTCCGGTATCATCGTCGCTAGTCGGCTCCGGCATAGGCTCCGGCACCGCCGCGATGCCCATCTGCACCGGTTGCCGAATCTGCCATAGTCCTTGAGCATCATAGAGCTTTGGATCGTCACTGACGCTAACATGAACGTGTGCCGTGTGCGGATTCTTCTGCGTGTAGCGCTGCCAAACCCAAGAGCCTCGATGAAATATGCGATGGTTAGAGATCACATATTTAATCCGGGCATCTTTAGTGATTCGTAAGTGCTCCGCAAAGCGGTAGCTGTCGAATCCGCTGTTAGGGTCATGAGTCAGGTCAATTGCCTGGACTACACCCGCCCGGTTAGGATTGTGGTCGGATTTGCGCTTGCGATGAGCGGCGTCGCCTATGGCCCCATCACTGCGCTTGCTGCGATTGGGATAAGCGTTGTCGATCTGCATCCGTAGCACTTTAAGGCTGTGCGCAACTCGCCAATTGACCATGTGGAGTTCTCCATGCCATTAGGATCTAATGTCGGCGCTAATATCAGAGAATTGTATCATCACGGTTCTCGCCCACGTAGTCGCCGTCAAATAATTGCGATTGCGATGTCTGCGGCTAGAAAGAAGCGTCGCGGGCGTCGCTCGCGTCGGTGAAATGGTAAGCGGCAGTCAGTTCCGCTTGCGGCACAAACCACGCTTCCGGCCGGTCGCCATGGTCGGCTAGCCATTCTTCTTTCATGGCAAACTTGCCGATAATATAACCATGCACGGTGTAGTCCGGCGCGCTCCCTGTCACTAAAAAGTAAAAATGTTCCGGGTTATCATTTTTGCGGACTATCAATTCATAATGGTCCTTCGACCGAGTTCTGACTTGGATGTTGTTGCCGATATCGGCACCGTGAAAGTTATTGACGCGAGGCTCCCAATACATATTGAGCGTCTTGGCGACACAAATTTCGCCGCATACGCCCTCAATGTCCCTATCCCATCCTAATGCGTCCATATCCAACCCGGCAGCGGGTTGCATTTTGTGCCGCAGTGACGATACGCGGCGCATCATCCCTACGGTCGAGGCCACAATCAATTCGTGATTGGTGAGACGGATTTTCATCGTCGCCGCCCCATAATCTTCTCGGCCGAAATCCGTGTTACCATTGCGAGCTTGCGCGCCTGTTTCGGTGTTGGGCGATTCTCGTTGTTTTTCCAGCCATAAAATGTCTGGCGCGATACGCCGATACGAGCCGCCTTGGCTTTGACGCTCTCGCCCTTAACCTTGGCGAGAATCTGATCCATCGGTAGCAATAGGCGGTTGCGCAACTCAATGGCGAGTTCCTTATCGCTACCGCGTGTGACTAGAATGAGAGCTTCCGCTAGTTCTAGTGGTGCGCGAGCTTGTCCGTTTTCCATTTGACACCTGTATGTAAGGTCTTATATATACCTCGAACGAAAGGAGAACGCAATGTCTAGAATAGAAGAACTCGGTAACCTTCTAGTCGAGCACATGGAAGCCGATACTGAGACGGTAAATCTCATGACGGACTATGTCCGCAAGGTAAACGACTTTCTAGAGGGTCTTAACCGCCGGATCACGGCAATAGAGGAGGAGCTTTTTGCCTTCAGAGAACGAGACAATGACCCTCGCAGAGTTCCGCGAGGCTCAAAAAAGACTTGAGGAAATCGTACTGAGAATGTGGGGTTGTCGAGAACAAGCCTACGCTAACGACCCGGCCCTACAAGCTGAGTACCAAAAGGACCACAACGAGTTTATAGAGGAGCTTTCCATCGGTGGCGAAAAATACGACCCCAACGCCGGAGACGCCGACTAAGGTAGACGTTCCGGCAATCGCGAGCATGTTGACCTTCATCGAGAGGGCGGCGCGCGATCCATCCTTCGACATTAACAAGTTCAGCGTCTTGCTGGATCGGCAGGAGAGCTTGCTGCGGCAGCATCAAGCTCAAATGTACGATGCCGCCTACACTGAAATGCAGGAGGAGCTAACCGACATAAAGCGGTCAGGACGCAACCCGACATTCCAGAATCCTTACGCCAAACTTGAGGATCTGGATGCCGCTGCCCGTCCTATCTGGAGTAAGTACGGGTTCTCCGTTCGCTATGGAACAAAACCATGCAGCCGGGAAGGCTGGATGACCGAGACAATCGTTATCGCCCATCGAGGGGGACACCGCGAATTTATTGAACTGTCCGCACCGATTGATTTCCAAAACAGCGGGTATCGCAGTCGTACCCCCGTACAAGCGGTCGGCAGCACCATTACCTATCTGCGGCGCTACTTGCTGCAAATGGGGCTCAATCTTGTTCCCCACGATGACCCAGATGACGATGACGGGGAGGGTCAACGCCCCCAGCGTAACGGACCAGTAAGCCATCAACGGGAGGGCTCTCATGAGAACTTCACCGCCTCGCCTTCTGACGAAGAGGCAAGTTTCAAGGCAATTGCGATTGAAACGGCAAAGGGCGGCCATAATGCGCTTTCCGAACTCTGGCGGAACTCGTCCAAGCGTAACAGGCAGCGCATATTGGATTGGAAAGACGAATTGGCTAGCCATTATCCGGCGACTGATGAGGCGTATCTCAGCCCGGAGGAGCTAGCCAAGCAGGTCAATAAAGGAGGTGATGCAGCTTGACGGTAGACGGTCCTAGAACCTTACCGTTGTAGCAATTCCGGCAGGGATCATTGGCGACAAGGTGACAGTCTAGGTGGTTTGGTCGCCGCACGGATGTCCCATGTAACCACCCTGCCGGAACCCCTACGAATCACTTTACTTCCGGGCTGCCAGCCACACAAGCGGTATGACTACCGCACCGCAGTAAACGGCTACCGGTAGATACTGGTACATGTCCTTGGTGCCGAGAACATAAGAGGTCAGGAATATAGCCCCCGCCACGCCCACTAGGAGGGTCAGGCGCACGGCTAAAACCTGCGCCAGTACATTAACAGCCCCCATAACGCCAGCGCGCCACGCGGCCCTCGTAATGAACTCATGGGTCGGATAATTCGCTGTCGGTGTCCCCGGCGTCAGCGCGTTGGGATTCGACAACGTGGAGGTCGGGGTGATCGGCCCAGATTGCCCGTTTAATGGCGGCTGCGTCGGGGTCTCCGGTGTCCTTCTCTCCCCGACGAGCTGCATTCTTGAAGGCGGCTTCGTACCCCCGGGCGGCTGATCCTGCATCGGCATGGGAAATCTCCTTGCGTAGAGCGACCAGCGAGCCGAGTAGCTGTCGTGCGGCCAAGAGTGCGCCGCAATAGTCTTTCAACTCAATGTCCATGTACGCATTATCGAGCCGATTGAACAGCTTATGGCAATGGCTCTCAAAGCTCTGGATAAGGGTGTCAACGCTCGCCATTGGCTAACCATTGCTGCGCTAGATCATTGGCCTTCGGCACAAAGCCCGGATAATTCGAGGTTGTCGTTGCCGGTACATTGGACTGCATAGCTTGCCGCACAAGCCATTGGAGCCCAGAGCCAAGCCTGCCCAAGAGCATATTGAGCCGGTCTCGGTCCAAGTTCCGGTCCCCATAAGGATACCGCACATGCTGGGGAGGGGCTTCCTTCGCATCCGGTGGCTGCGCCATGTCTACTGAGTGATGAAAATGGGCCTTCTCTAACTCCTCGCCCGGAGATTGGATGGAACTTGGCCCCTCGCCGCCGCGACCGGCCTTCTGCGCCACCGATGGCGGCCCGCCACCAATCCCGCCGACAGATTCCGTCATGCCTTGGATAGCCTCATGAAGCTCACTGTTTTCCCTGTCCATCTCTCCACTGGCTCCCGGCACATGTTCCGCCGGAAACCCGAGATACGGACTCCACCAATCGGTGATAGTGCCTTCTTCAGCTTGAGCCATCTTCTTATTGCTCTATTCGATCTGGTCCCGAAGCGCTGCTGCTGTCATAGAGTTGCTTTAACTCTTGGAGCATTTGCTGCATTTCCGGGCGCTCCGCAATCTGCCCTGCAAAAGCACCCATTCCGGCTGGGCCAAAATGACCCAAAAGCCTAGCCAGTAATGCCGCTCCTTCATATCCAGCAAGGTAACCGACATGATGGCTTAGTCCCAAATCGCGCAAAACTTCGTTCACCAAAACACCGCTTATAATCGGGTGTCTGCCGATAATCTCTGTTACCCCCGGCAACAGTGTCCCGCCAAGAACGCCGCCGACTGTAGCTGCGCCCCGACTTCCCGGACGTGATTGCAGATAGCCAGCAAGGCCGCCGAGTGTAGCGTTTTCAACAACGCCACCGCCAGGAATCAAGGACAAGACAGCCCCCGGCGCTCCTTCCCCTACATTTTCTGCCCAATCGTCACTTCGATAATTAACGAAATCCTTCTCGCGCTTTATTGCCCCGGCAACTCCCGGAATTGCTTTTATACCGCGTTTTATCAGGTCATTCGGAGTATCTTTACCGCCGGATAGCAAAGCTTCAGCGGCATTGACGCCAATGCGCCCGCTGGCGCGAGCGGCACCACCATAGACCCGCCAATACCAAGGTAAGTTAGGATCGTCATAAGCCGTTTGTCCCGCTGGAGGATCTTGCGCTGTTTTTGTCGTTCCGGGTGGGGTATCAAATTCCTTAATTAGATTAGGGTCAGTTATCTCACGCGGGCCGCTCGATTTTGTCGGAGTGTCCGCCTGCTTGGCATTAAACTCGTTAATCAAATTTGGATCAGTTATCTCTTTGGGCATTACTCTAGGCTCATTAGCTTGCCGGTTTTCGGATCTTTATAAGCCCACTGACCATTCGATAATCGGCGCACGCTTGTCGGCTCAACGCCGGAAGGTAGCTCCCTGACGATGCCTTTAAATTCAATCGGAACCTTGCCTTTGTAGGTCGTTATATTGCTGGGACCATCTAATGCCGACACGGTTTGAAATCCATCGTGCGTTTCCGGCGAATAAAATGGCGAGTTAACTTGCTTGTTGCCGGTGATCGCCTGAAACGCATCGTTATATCCCTCAAGCCTGCCATCAAGTGAGTTAGATTCTGTTGCCAGCGACGAACGCAATTCAGATGGGGTCGCGTAGGATTTCAAACCCGCGAGAATATCTCGGTATGCTGTAGTACCAGCATTAGGGAAGAACATCTTAGCCGCCTCTTGCGAGAATACCCGTAACGATTGAGCCAACGGCCAATAAGGCGAATCTAGACCGATAGCATTCTGCGACACTTGCTCTATAAAGTTTGCAGGCAGGCTCTTGTTGCCAAACCGCTTCTCTACAGCGTCAATCTGTTTAAGAGTTCTCGCCAAGGTCGGTATTACCGATTTGGCATAGATCATCGTTAGCGATTCTTGTGACTTGCCATCACGGAACGGCTTCAGCGATTCAAATTTTGTCGGGTCATAATTTGGGTTTAGTCGCTGAGCAAACGTCTCCAGCATTCCCTTAACCGCCGACAGTCTGCCGCCCCAGCCTTCGGTAGGCGAGCCATCAAGAAACTCGGCCATGCGTATTGCTTTCTCGGCAAATCCAGCATCGGTCGCGCGTAGGGCGTCAGCTAGCTTTACGCCCTTGAGGTTTTTATCCTCCATAAGTGCTGTGAGCTTGTTATTTATGCGACCGACAGTGGCCTCAACATTGGCGCGATCTTGTTTGTTCTGGATCGAGCCATAGTCCGGTGTTTGCCCCTCAACTATAGAACGGGCATGAGCTTCAGAAGCTCGTCCGCCAGCGACCAAGCTGCGGTCGGTGTTGAAGATCCCCGTTGTATTGGGGAACATATTGCCCAATGTATTCGGTGCCGGAGCACCGGGCGAGCTGTCGGTGCTCTGAGCCGGAGCTTGCGCTGGCGATGCTTGCGTCGCATCGGCAGTTGGGTGCGGTGACGGCGAAGGCTGTGTCCCGCTCGACACCGTGGGCGTTGCGGCAGGTTGTGCTGTTGCCGGTGCGGCAGTTGTCGCTGGCGCTCCAGAGATTTGCGACGGGGTTGATGCCGCTGTCTGCGTTGGTGGCGGGGTTGTTGTATCCGGTCCTTGTCCGGTCGTTTGCTGTTGCGTTTGCGCTGGTGCCGCTGCGGGCGGGGTCGTGTCCTCACCGGTATCGCCAGCATCCATACTAGGCGCATCTTCCTTGCCACGCTGCGCTAGCGCCTTGTTGGCCGTCAACCAAGTAGTGTCACGATCCTTAAGCAGCGCTTCTACGGCAGTATACGGGTTAGACGAGTTATATAGTACGTTGCGCAGCACAACATCATCAGGATGTGCCGCTAGATAATCATTCCAACGATCCCGAAATTTTTGGGGATCTTGCGCGTTTTTTCCAATAGCACCCGCCTCTGAGAGAATATCATGCTGTTGCTGCATTTCCTCCGCTTGGACTTGTAGGAACTTCTTACTGTGGATTTCGGCTTGCGCTAGCTGATAGCGCGCATCATCCATCCGATTAGCGCGTTTGGCCTTATAATATGCGGCCCAGTAATACAGCATGCTAGTGGCATTCTGCATTCCGGCACCGGACCATGGCGTGCGGCCCATATTGCCCATGATCTGGCCAAACATACTCGGTCTCGGCATGTACGGGCTTGGATCAACTCCGGGGTATTCGTTCGCGCGATCCAAGTGCAAGTCAGGGCGACCCCATTGCGAGGAATCTCTATTCATCGCCTGCAAATAGCTATTGTTGTTAGATGGCGGCAAGCCATACCCGCCGGGTCCAACAAGCGGCTGCACTGTAGGCTGATCGTTGATATAGGATGCGTCGGTCATTGCATTGCGTATTGGTTATTGCCGGTGATTTGCGCGTACCATCCGGGGAAACGTCGTGCTAAACCGCGTTCGCCCCAGCCGGGAGACGAGAAATATTCTCCACCATAAGATGAGCGCCTTTGAAATTTTCCTGTTTGCAATTCGTTAAGCCCCCATCGGCCACTGGCGTTGTCGGTTGCGCCGCCAGATATGTCAGAACCGTGAAGCACATTACTGATGGCTTGGTCCAAAAGTTTATTTATTCTCGGATTTCTCGCCCATGAACGGTCGCGGGCGGTGCCGTGGCTGGCGTCGTAATAACCACCATCGTGCCCCCCATTATAAGTCCAACCTGACGCTGCTCGTGATGTCAGTGGAATATTGCGCATGTTTGCGCGATTGACCATACTCTCTAAGACAGCTTGTGGGCCGCGAATGTCACCACGCGCCGCAGATAATCCCTGCTCGTTCATCATAACATCTTTGATGTGGGCTCGGATCTGAGGATTACGTAACAACGGAGCAAAGCGCGCTCGACTGCGCGCGATACCCGGGTTAAATCCAGCACGTCCGTACCCGTTAACATTGGTTACATTGGACGCTGTCGCTTCTCCGGGAACAGAAGTTGCGGGCGACGGTGTTGCAGCGTTCCCGCCGCCCGCCTGCGACGCTGGAGGGCTATACGCCGCAGTTCCGAGTGCGGTATTCGGTGCGGATGGCTGGGTCTCGGTCGCTGGACCTTGGCCTTGCAAATTCGGATCTCGGTGCGGTTGAATGCCGGGAACGGCCAAGCTAGGCTGCGCCGTAGTCGATCCATAGGTTGCTGCACCGGGACGATCAAATGCCGTATCCCCGCCGCCCCCAGCCGGTGGCTCTCCGTCTCCCTCAGATGGAGACCGCTCGCCCTCGCCCTCTCCGGGCTCGCCAGCACCTTCGGATGGCACATTCGCAGGCTCTTGGCCGGGGGCTTGCCCGCCCTGCCCGCCGCCGGGGGCGTTAGACATTCCGTTTGCAAGCCGCCCCACCATGCCGTTAATGGCGTTGATGAGGTGTGGATTTGCTCCCATCTGGCGCAGCATTTGGTCGATCTGAGGCAGCATCTTCTGGAGTTGCTGACCTAGCTGCGGGATTTCTTGTTGCGATGGTCCTTGGCCCTGTCTTTGGCCGCCCGGACCATAGCCAATATTCGCAACCTCCCCGGTCTGATCGTCTCTAAGCCGTCCGCCGCCGATATTCGTCCAAGTGTGACCCTGATAGTCCTTCACCTTGCCGCCAACCGGCGGCAACCCCTTCTGTGCCGCGTTGGTAGCTGCCGCATGGCTTGCCGGTGATGCAGGTTTCTCGGTAGCTGGTTGCCCTGTTTTTGCCGGATCAGTCGCATCCGGTGCCGGTGCATTCGGATCGGCTGGGCCGCCAGGAGTTCCGGCTAAACCGGATGAGGTAGCAGCACCCGCCCCCGGTGTCGGCTGATTAACTGTCGCCTGTGTTGGCGGTGGTTGTGGGAAATCGCCCTGTCCGTAGGTCGAAAGCGGCTGAATAGGCCCGGTATTGGACACGTCCTCTTCGGCACCAATGGGAGGAGACGGTGCTCCAGCGGCTCCCGTAGCAGGAGTAGCAGGAGTAGCAGGATTAGCAAGATTAGCAGCGCTACCGCCGCCATATGGAAATGGCATGGTCATCTGCGCCGATGAGGTGCCACCACCGCCAGGATACGGTCCTGCCGGTGTCGTAGTCACCTCGTTGGGTTGGATTGGCGCAGAGCTTCCGGGTACTTGGTCGGTTGCCTGACCTTGCCCCATGTATTGCTGGGCAATCTGATCAAGGTTGGAACTCGGCACGGTCGATTGCGTCGGGCCATATGCAGAGAACGTGCTCGGACTGCCTATTCCACCCGGACCCTGCACATTAGGAATGCCCATGCTCTGCAACCAATTACTGGTCGCAGAATCTTGACCACCTCCAGATGCCGCCGTTTGATCACCTTGCGCCGATGGCGTATTATTTTGATCGGTCGAGCCGTATTGCTGACCGCCCTGCCAATCTGTTCCTTCAAGGTTGTTTGTGCCGCCGACTTGACCGCCTAGATTCATTGGGCTGCCGCCGCCCATGAGCATCTGGCTGATGGGATCTCCTATCGCTCCGAGATCACCGACATCCCCACTGCCAAAAGCGCTAGAAAAAGGATCAACGGTACTGGAGTCGAATCCAGTATTGAACCCACCACCGCCAAAGCCGCCACCACCAAAAAGACTATCAGTAAGACCTCCAAGAAGATCACCACCGCCGCCCGAACCACCTGTCAATCCTCCCGGCATATATCACCCTATTAGGTTCCCACCGCCACTGCCAAGCGCTGGATCTGTATTTTGATTGCTGGTATCGCCGCCTGTGCCACCGCCCGGTTGGTTGGCGGCAACCTGACCGGCGACTGCTGATGCGGCATTGTTAAGGTTTTGTTGCTGGAGATTGAAATTCTGCGCTGCTTGAGCGTTGGTCAGTCCAGCCATATTCATCGCGCCGAACTGATCCACCAATCGCGGCGTCGAGTTGTACATTCCGTAGTCTGCGTATTGCGCGCCGACTTGTTGCGCCGCGAGTTGAGGGTTGACGGGCGGGGTAAACGAACCACTTCCACTTCCACCGCCTTTATTACCCCCTGCCGACGATGCAAGAGACGCAATCGAACCGATTCCACCTAGACCTCCCGGCATAGCCCGCTCCTTAGATCCCTGATATAGCGCGAGCTAGCGCGCTGGCATCCCAAACGCTTCGCCAGTGGCCCGAGATCGAACGAGGTGTCAGACCACAGGTGCCACCGCACGGCATTGCGCTGTCTTCCCCACTCTTGGGTCTCGTTGAGTAAACCGAGTACCTCCCATATTGGACAGCCAAGTTCCGAACAGGTCGCCAAGACCGCGACCTCAAGCTCCGTGGCAGTCCACGGGAGGGCTTCCAAATGGGCAATGACAAACGCATGTGGACTACGAATAGCCCGATACTGTAAAGGATTGCTTAATACGATATTGCGATACCACGCCTGCATGGTGCCGTGGTCGAAGTTGTAGGGATATCGCTTCCGTATGAGTTCAAAAAGCCAAGGCTCGTCTTCCCTTACCAAAAGGGAAATACCCACTCTTCCGCCAGAGGCAGGGTACTCATCGCATCCAGATGATCCGTGTGGTTCGCGAAAAGCCACCACTTTGTCCTATCAGGATTATCTAGCGGTGTGTCCTGTAGTGGGGGATTTGACGATAAAGCTAACCCGCCAAGAGGCACAACGGTTTGTTGAGTGCCATCGGGCTCTGTCACAGTTATTAGACCTAACCCGGGCGCGAATGTTGGCAATGTCTGGCTCATATCCCAGTGAGCTTGCTGGTGATTAAGTAAATATTTACCGCCTATCTGTTGCGGGTCAATGAGGTAAGGCAGCACGGAAAATCTGGAAAGCGGCGACATGGCTGCCCAAAGCTGACGGTGAGCCATTGCGTGCTCGAAACTGAATGTGGCCTTCTCGGTCTCTGAAGTGCCCATACGCAATAGGGAACATAGGGCCATCTATCCACCCATACCGGACCATCGGCATCGCGCCATCCAGTGCGGCCAATAATCGGGCCACGCTGACCGATACTGTCAATACCTAGATCGCCGCGATCTCGATCCCGCATAGTTGCGTGTCCGCTCGGAAATCAGTTTCACCGGAGGGTCAACTTCTGGATACTTTTGACCCATCCTGTCTACGGGCCGTAGCTCTAGACGATCCATACCCAGATCGGAAGAACCGTCGCCGCCCATAGTTCTTCCCCTTGGACCCACGCCCGGTGCGGTCCCGGTCCTCAAAGGCCCAGCGAGTTTTCGATTTGACTCGAATAGACCCATAGCTGATTGGAAGCATCCTTCCGGTTCGCGCTTCACCCTTGGCCATTCAGACTGCCTCGCCATCTATTTTCTCCGATGGCGGCGCGACCGTGCCTTGCGCAGGTTCCTGCGCGCCGCCCGTTTCTGTCTCGTTGTTGCTCGTGCCATTGGTGGGTTCTTGCACCTCCCTCCGATTACTCCGGGACAAGGATAGGACATGGTTGAGCGCCATCATCGTGATTTCGATGGATGGCGCTCGATACGGGGTAGAATACTCCGACAAACGTGTCCAACCCGGTGGTAGCCGATAGGACATCGTGGAATCCTTCGGAGTTCCTTAGTGCCGCCCACCATGACCGGATCTGGAGCGGGGAGTCGCGTTATGTACAGAACGGTGCCCGATTGCGGGCCTGCCCATGCCGCTATAGCCGGGACGGTTCCAAGGACGAATAAAAGGGCGACCAAAGAAACGACCGCCACGTATAAAGTCGCTGAATGGAAGCCTGTGACCTTCGCCAACACAGTACTCTCCCTCATGTACGAATCCGGGCGGACAGTGCGCCGGAATCACCACTTGGGCACTCACCATAGAGGTTGTCCCAAGCAGAACCATCGCTGTCAGTGCGTGTTTCACGTGAAACATTCTTCGACTCCCTTGTTGGAATGCCCTCTCTATCTAGGACTTTTGCGACATCCTCAATACTGCGGCAGATATAAGTACTGACGCCAACCTCAAGCAACTTCCTATGAGTATGTCGCTGTTGCGGAGTCGCATACATTTTGGGCCGCTTTATCTCAATGCCAATACAGCGGCTTTTGCCGCTATAAAGTGGTCCGCTCGTTGGCACCCAGGACCAGATCATGATATCCGGCATTCCGGGTTTAAGCCCGCGTTTCTTAAGGTTCGCAGCCGCCACGCGGTTAAGCATGTAGCCCCCGGAGGGGAACGTGCTCCAGAACGATCTTCCCGGCACCAGCACGGTATCGAGGTATTTCGCTACCGAGACATGGATTTGGTGCTCGCTCGACGGCTTGATGCGCTTTTTAGATCCTCCGGCCACGTCTGCCCCTCCGAACGTGCATGTGCCGCCCATGGCGGAACTGTGTACGTCGGAAGATTGGCACCTCTGTCCGGGGTTGTATACCGCGAAGCGCATGCCCAGCGGGGTCAACGCGGCTACGGGGGCCTAGACCACCACCATTCCTGGCCATGGGTTACCTCCGATGCTTGCGTGCCCGTATCCGTCTTGCGCGACGGGTTTGCTTCAATCGACGGAGTCGCGCCATTAGCGTCTCCGTCGAGGAAAGCGCATCCGTCCGTGACGGCGAACACCCCTACGTCCTCTGCGGGCCATTAGTACCTCCGTCCGCGTCTAGATCTGCGTCTGCGTGCCATTTTACCGTCTCCGGCGGCGACCGCCACGGCGTCTACGTCGTGCCATGTGTTTATGCTCCAAATAGGGTCCGCTCCTCGTTGTAGAGGAACAGACGCTCGATGACAAAATCGGGGCTGTAAGAGATTAGGTCGATTTCGGCAGAAAGACCCTTACCGCTCAAGGGCGGATCGGAGGGCAAAACGCCGTAACTACCTTCGGTATCTGCTAACAAGCCCTGATAGGGAGGTGCTATCGGGACACCGCGATTGCCCACCATCGTGAAGTTAACGTCATCTGTGCCGTTAACGATGTTGCCACCTCTGGTGGTTACGGAGCCGTTGATATCAACTCCCTGACCGCTATTGTCATGGATTTCTGCTAGCAACCGCTTAAAGTCCTTGATAGTAACTTGCGCCTTTCCGGTCCCTTTCAATGCCTTTGTCGAAAGCCTCTTCGGCATAGTGCTGTGAGGGTGATCGAATAGACGAAACAGAAAACGCCCGTCAGTTCCATAAGGTGTGATGACACTGTTGTCCTCGTAGCTGGCAATGTTGGTGAGGTTGATTTGGGTCGATGGTTCTGGGTCACTGCGGTAAAACTGGGAAGCGACGCTCCAGAATGTGCCATGCCACATAAGGAGAAGGTTCCGCTTTACTCCCCATGGGTCAACGAACGTGCCGTTAAACAACATGACCCGGAAGCCATACATCGTTGCCGGAGCCATAGTCGGATAGTATGGCGTGTTGTCCACCGTCACGTAGATGTTTTGGACCTTCTGCCCGATTTCTTGGGCATCGCCACCCTGCATGAAAAAGACACCGGCACCGTTATAGAGGGTGAAATAACGTCCCCAATGCCCAACTGGTCGGGGGAACCTCTGGCCAACTTGAGGATCGACGTTCTGATAATTGAACAGAGTGGTAAGGGCTTGCCCTGTCGCTGTTCCACCGGTCATCTGTACGTTAGAAATCATGTCGGTGGAGGAGTCACCGAAACAAAACAAGTACCCAGAACTAGCGGCGAGATCGACGTAATCGTGGACGAGTTTGTCACCGAAGTAGGCAAGGGTTCCGCCACCGTCTACTGCGGCGAAGTCACTGCCATTTCCCGGCTTCGAGAAACTAATGACATTCTTACCGGCGACCCACAGTCTGTTCTCATATATTTCCATACAATAGATGCCGGGAAGCCCCCATGGCATCACGGTAGTGCCGGGTGCTGGATCTTGATCGGCGTTAGTCAGCCAATCTGGAGCATCGTCCCCGGGTCCGAAGAGGTTGGTTCCATCCCACGCCCACAGTCCGCCCGGTGAAAAGTTAGTTGGGTTGGGGTCACTCGTTGGATTTCCGCTGGCGTCAAGAGCCATCCCGCCCGGTGAACCAAATAGGACACCGCCAACTTCTCCAGTAACAGACCCAACCCAACGTGGTCGCCAAACCTTAGCGCTCGCCCAGTATTTCGGCATATTTGCGCCAGTAACCGGGTCGGTCGTGGTAATTGGGTTCCAGACTTGAAATCCGAGTCCGCCGATATGAGTAACCGTGCCGGTATCAAGATCCACTTCATCAATGCACCCATTGTCAATAAACAGCCATCCCATACGACCCGGTGGGGGTTGGCTATAATCTGGTGTCCCCTCTGGTACATTGCTTTTACCGTAATAACCAAAGAAAATGCGAACCACATGATTGCTTGGATAATATTGAGTCACGTCATAGATGGGATCGGATGGACCCCAACAGGTGCGCAGATTTCCCGGACCTATCGCAAAAAGGTTCTCGTTCCAAAACTCCTCTTGATCGTCTATCGAACCGCGAGGAGATTGCTGGTTAAGGCCAGAGAACTTTTCTAGCGTAAATACGTCAGGCTGATTGTCGGACTGCGTCGGCATTTAATTTCTCTAGGAAGTATCTAGAACCCGGGCCACCTGAGCCCTTGATCCGGTATCCAAGCCGAAACAGTTTTTCGTTCGCAAAATGAACCAAGACAGAGATAGTGTTAGGATAATCAGGGCCACCATTAGGGTCAGCAGCGTAAAGGCAATCCATGAGTTCAGCACGGGTCACCCCATCTGGCCTGTTTGCTATTATATCTACGAGGCGCTGCCTCACTGACCCTCCCACCGGTAGCTCTGGCGGGAAGGGCCGTCCACAACATTCGCATACCGCTGGTCGGCGTTCCATTAGGCGCTCCTCATGACTGCCCCATAGGGGGTTTGGATCATTTGCGGGCACACCACTGACGCAGCCATCGGCATATCGCTGTTGAACAACTGTGCCATGGCTTGCGCATCTTCGCGCCGCTGCTGTTGCAGCAAACACAACACGGCGCTCCAATAACTGACCGCGTCGGTCCACGGGTAAACGATGGGCTCCGGGTCTCCGTCAGATATGAGCGGAGCCGGGATCAGGGTCAGATCGACCTCCATCGGAGCCCGTTGGCTCGGAATGGGAGCTAAATACAACTTCCCACCCGGCCCCGCACCATACTGCGAATACCAACCCGGTTCCGATATTGTTCCCAGAAATGTGCGATTGAAGATGCGGAAGCGGGCTTGGAAGTCGGTAAATGGTATTTTCCGCCACATCGGTTTCCATCCGCCACCCATTATTATCTGGCCGTCTGTTGACCATCGGCCGCCGATAGCAACACTGAGAGATCGCACGGCAAGGATGTCGGCAGATCCCGGCACCTCACCGTGGATCAGCGGTATCCAATCGGAAAATGGATAGACTTCTTTGTCGGGAAACACGTTGGTGCCGGGTGGCATGCACCGAATACACCCGGAGACGGCTGCAATTCTTCGTCGTGCCTTATTGATAAATCGGTGCATAGTGGGCAGTCTGAAGAACTGCCCACCAGCGTCGTTAAGCAAATCCTGCGTATCGGCAACATACTGCGCTAACATTCATTAGCGCCTCGCACGCGGCTCTGGTTCGCTATGAGCGGATGCTGCTAGTGGCGCTGAAGCCGGTCCTGCCGCTGGACCCGGCCAACCGGGATGCGGCGGCCAAGGTGAAGCCGGGATAATAGTGACCGGACCATTGGGATTTGTCGGCGTCGGAAGCTGGACGATATTGAAGTTGTCCGGGCGAACGACAACGGTGAACGGATAAAACGGCGGCGTTACCGGAATTGTAGCGGGACCGCCCGGACCCCACGGTGGTGTTGACAGGGTTTGACCCGCCGGTTGGAACACGCAGCCGCCTAAACAGGTCGTTGTCATCTCGATCTCCTACTTGTGCGGCGGCGTCGATGACCGCCAAATTTGCCAGAACGGACCAGTTGAGCAAAACGAGCCCTCTGGCCCGCTTTGCCGGGGGCGTGGATGTTGCTTCGTATCCACCCCCCAAGTGATTGACCGCTTCTCCGGGCGGCGGCTCTCGCTGCTCCCGGGTGTTTCACTGGTCGAAAGTTGCTCCGGCGTCGCGCCACGTTTAGAACTCTTGGCCACCAGTGATACCTTCCAAGATCATGCCGGTGGACGGCTTGCTGCAAACCAGATTAAGCGCCGTCAACGTGAGACCAACACTCGCGATCTGCCCCTGCGGAATCGTGCTATACCATCCTGTCCACGCGAAATTTGCGTCTTCGTGGATGACCATCGTGATGTATTTGGAATTGAATCCGTATAGCGTTCCCTTGGGGCAGTTGAGATCAAAAAATATGGGGGTATCCCCCAACAAAAGACCCCTGAAGCCTGAGTTAACTGGATCATCTTTTCCCCACCGGCTTGAGGGATCATTATTATAACGTTCAAGGTGCATAAAATCGGTCATGAGCGTTGTCCAATCTTCTATGCTCATGACCATGAAATCGAGCGCCTCACCACCGGCATGCCGTGCAGCGCGCAGCAAATAAGGAATAAGTCGCTCGCGAGACAAGATGTCGCCAACGCCACGTAGCTTGAGGCCACGCCAGCGTTGGAATTGGCCGCGATCAAGGCCGCCATAAACCCCTTCGTCGCCGTAGGCATCTTGCAACCCAAACATTTGCAGCAAGTTGCCGCCGTTGCCATTGGGCGAAAAAAGCGCATCGGCCAAACGCTCGATAGCTGAATTTTTCATATCATTCAGCTTAAGCATTAAACGGCTTGTTACCGCGATGGCATCTTGTGTGACGAGTTGTTCCAGACCAAAAGTCGTGACGGGCGTGGCCAACGCGCACATGTTGAACTCAGCATTTACAGTTGCGGCCACATCTGGAGGTATCTGAAAAGCTCCTGCCGGTCCCATCCACGAGCTATCAACATAGCGACCTGTCTGCACTGGTTGTGTGTACGGACTGACGCCGCCGCTGGCTCTTATTGCGTTTCGTAGAAGCAGAGCGAGTAACGGGTTCTGCTTGTACATCAAGACAACGACCATTTGGGCAAAAACACGCCTTACAGTCGCTTCCAGTTCGTAGCCAATAGGCCCACCGGGGATTAGGCCGCTGCCTAACTGCGCCATAGGTTATCTCCCACCTCGTTGGCGTGCTTCATCCCTCCGAATGGCACCCATAATCTCGTCGCGGCCCCATGCTTCAGGGTCCGTCACGATTTGCTTGAAGGAATCCGTGTTTTCGTGATGCCAGCGCGTTGAATCCCACGTCGGCTCAGAAATTTGCGGATTTTTAGCTGCAAAGAGCGCCGCTGCCGCCTCATAGTCGGGGATATTGCGCTCAACCATCATATCCTCGACCTTTTTCATCGCTTCTTCAGTGAATCCATATTGTTTTTGGACCGAAGAGCGATTTTCTTTGAATCTTTCCTCATCATCGGCCAACCGCTTGGCCTCATCCGCATCTTTCCGCGACTTCTCCATCTCGGCAAAGCGGTTTTCAAACCGTTGCTCGATGTCGTAGTCGGGGATTTTCATGTTGGGGTACTTTTTCTTAATCAAAGCCTTGGCTTCATGATTAAGATTCGGGTCATTAAAGAGAGATTCAGCGAGGTCGGCGGTCTGCCGCTTCGCTTGTAGGTAGGCATATTCCTCGTCGGAAATGTTCCGGGGCATCAGCGTCGTCTCCCGCCGCCCTCAGAATTACTTTTTCCGATAATATTTGGTTGAAGTGGAATGCCGCCTTCGGGTTTCGGCACCACGCTGGGGATAGCTCCCCACTCGCTGACCTCCGACTGCACGTCCACTTGAAGAATGGTACGTGGTGGAGTTTCCGGGGGTGACGAAATGGGCGGTTCGTAGCTCCGATTCTGTGCCATAGTTGTCTACCTCTTCTTGCATTGCCTCGCGGTATTCCGCGTAGGTGTCGCGCCATTGCCGATTAATCAGAAATGGCCAAACAACTCTCATTTAAGCACCCGGTAAGGGTGTGGATGGGCTCGGAGGTTGCGGTGGTCCGCCGCCACCTCCTTCCGCTCCACCACCGCCGCCTTGTTGCTGAGACATGATCTTTTGCAGCATGGCGTTGCGGACTGTCTGCCTGAGTAGATCCATCAGGCTTGTTTGTTGGGTGCCTGCCGCTGCCTGACCGCCCTGAGCAACGTGCCTCGTTAGTTGCCTGAGCGCGTTAAGGGCCGCTGAGTGCATCGGGGTTCCTGTGCCCAACAGCGGCAAGGCATTTTGTATAATGTCGATGGCGTTCTTCAGTTGCGTAATGCCGTCAGCTTGGTTACCGGGACCGGGGGCTGATGCCTGCGGTCCTTGTCGGTTGCGTGCGAGTGCAGCCAACATCGGGCCGCCACCCGGTGGAGGACCGCCTGCGCCTGCCCCCGGCCCAGCATCAGGAGGTGGGGGACCGCCACTACTGGGGTCTCCACCCATCTGAGCATTATCAACATTCGCCATTATTGAGTTCTATGAGGCGAATGCTAAATCAAAGACTAACGCTTCTTGCCGCCACCGGCTGCGCGAGGGGCTTTTCCGGTAATAAGTGCCAATTGGGTCTGTTGCTGTTTCTCTTCTTGGGCTTCCTGAGCCTGCGCCTTCTGGCGTTGCCGGAGCCGGGACAGCAATAGCTCGGCACCGGGAGGATGGAGCATATGAATAAGATCTTCGGCGTCGATTGCGCCAGCGCGAGCGAGACCGATGGCAACTTGACGGTTGTCTTCTGCGAAGGCGGGGGATGCCGAGTGACTATCTACAATTACTTGGAACTTGTCCGGGAGTTGGGCGAGCGTAAAATGGGTGCCCTTCTCCGTGATATACACGCTGGGGTCCATGGCCTGCATGAGGCGCATCCCGAGATAGCCGGTATCAGCTAGCTGCCTTTCGAGACGGGCGGCTTGACCAATAAGACGCGGCGAACTAGTGCGAACAAGGGTTTGCGCGTGGGCCTGACTTCGTACACCCTGATCGCCTTGGCCCGCCATAACTGGGGTGAAACCACTGCTTTCGTCGAACATTTTCCATATAAATTCGAGTTCTTCCAGATAGTTGGGCGGCGGCGGTTCGACCATGGACTGAATTTTGGCATTCGGGTTTGGGTCATTGATGTAACCGCCCTCGCTAATGGCCTTGAAGTAGATCTCTTCCGTTACGTTGGTGTATCCGCTAAGAGCCTTCGGGTTCGCTGCATTGCGATCCCACATGATTTTGAGGTCTCTTAGTCTTTTATTAATCAAATCCTGTAGCATCTGCACATCTGCTACATCGGATCGGCCCCAAAAATACCCCGGCGTGGGTTCAGCCTGTATTTTAACGAATGGGGACCGCCCCGGAATCTTGGAAAGGTTGCGCCTCGTATGCTCGCCCTCAAGAAGAATGTCCGGGTAGATCAACTGCAACGCAGTGTAATCGCCATCCCTATCGGCGTCTTTGACCCAGATTTCGCAAAAGCGGACTGTACGAGAAATCCTACGTTGTGGTCTCCACGGAGTAGGAACCGGAAAAACATTGACTATCCCGGCGGCCGATGGGGGATCGCCATCAATATTCCCCAAGGGCTGCAAGCCGCCTACGACCATCTGGTGGAAATATGTGGGTTCTTCTTCGTCCCGCTCGGATTGGCGCGCTTCCATGAGGCGGGAGAATATTTCGTTCCGACGCGGATGACCTTGCTCATCGAGCATCGCCATCAGCCGGGAGATGGTTGGAAATGTGACATGACAGAATGCTTCTTGCTCCTCAAGGCCCAGAACGGTCTCTGCGAGCACGCCGAAATTCTGGGGGTGGACCGGATGGATCTTGAATCCTTCAAGTGCCGGTTGCACCTTAAGCAAGTGACACCCGTTGACGGAAGCCCAGATTACCGCATTCGCGAAAGTGACATCGGCATCACTCTCCCGGAAATCCGCCGTTAACTTTTCTGACATCAACTGAGCACGGTCGAGTACGTCATCCGGCTCTTGAGAGTCGAATACGATATTGAACCGCACGTCGGTGGGTTGCATCAAGAACCCGGCCTTACGATCAACGAACGGCTTGATCTTGTTATGGATCGCCGCTCGGCTGTCGTAGCTGCCGGTATAGTAATATTGGGACGCTCTAGTGTAGACCATGGCCCGCTCACCAGCGGAAGCCATGCACTCGTCTACAATTTCAGTCGCCCACTCCTGAACGTGTCTCGGTATCCGCAGCATCACCGTTTCTTATTGTTATATTGACGCCGCCAGTTGACACACTGACGTTCTTAATCTGCGTAAATACTTTATCCAACGACAGAGCTAGGTGTTCAATCGAATTGGCCACGCACAGCCATGCGTAGCCAGGGTCTACGTAGGATGGCGGCGTATCGCGAACGAAGCCGCTCTCGCCCTCTTTGTAGGTATTAGTCACCAGCGATCCTTCATTCTGCGCTTGCTGTTTTCGATCAAGTCGGGCTGAGCCCCGGACTTTAGAGCATTTTGTAGGACATCTAGGCCACTGCCATATTGCTGCCGAGTCTGCCGCCCAACGGCTATAGCGCCCTCAAGAACTTCTCGGTTGCCGTTCCATGCTGACGGAGGGAATACCTTAGCCTTCTCTTTATACTCGACCTTATTTCTCACTCCTTCTTTTCCTTCGATCCACATATTTGAGACGCCATAGTCTTCCGCTGCGATTCTCTCAGCTTCCGCAACCGCTCTGGCCCTTGTAGAGCCCACAATAGCTGGAGGTTTGTAATCCTGACCCATTCGTCCCGCAGCGCATTTGGGACATTCAGGGGGCGGGGCCTCCCAAGATTCCGCAGGTAGCGTTTGTTCAACCGTGTACGCACACGCCTCACAGAAGTAGCTCCGTACTATTGGCATAACGTCCTCACGTATAGGTCATGTCCTGATCCAAGTAGGGCAGCACTACGTAGCTTTCCCACAATATCGACCACTGTCCATCGTGCCACCAAACCCCGATAACGATTGGAGCATCGCTGTACATCTCATAGTCAAGCATTAGAACTTCTCCACGCGGCGTTTGGCCTTCTGGTTAATGTGCGCCATATGCTGGGAGAACGCAAACGACAGCATGGTGCCGAGATCGCCCTTCGGTTGCTCCTTTTTAACGGTCTCCCAAGTGTATTTCCGGGCCACCAGACCGGGCCGCTTCCACTCCACCCACGCATGATGGGCTAGAACCGCAGCCGATACGAGGTCATCCTTCTCGCCCGAAGTCGCTTCGGCACCAAGCCAGCCCTTTTCGTCCTGAACGATAGATTGGATCTGCTTTAGAAGCCTAAGTGAGCGTATTTCCACGCGCCGCAGCATCAAGGAATCACGAAGCTCGCTGAAGGTGTATTCTTTATTGTCCGGGTTGGTCTTCCAATTGACTACGTTTCCGGCCCCTCCCATGGAGTCCATGCGCCGCCACAAGAACCAACGGACGTTTCCTATAATGTCCATGATATTTTCGGCACCGGGTTTACCTTGCAGCAATCCACGTTCCGCTAATTGACGCAGATTCCTGACTTCTGGCATAACTGCGGCACCGATACCTGTAACCTCTAGATTGGCAAGATGGTCCCGGTAGGCTCCGGCCATATGGCAGAGCACCCACGCTAACTGATACGTCAACGGCCAATTGCTCTGGAACTCAGCAACTTGGATAAGGACATCAGCATAACATCGGAAAACTTCGACTGCGTGGTCATTGGCATCGCCGCCGCCGCCACCGGCGGGGTCTACCCCAATGACGTAGATCCCATTTGGCTCCGGTGGCTCCCAGACACGGAGCATTGCTTCATCGGAGTTCGTGGTTTGCTCAATTTCGCTACTCAAAAAATCTTCGTTAAAAATGTATTTGTATCCCTTATAGGGCACTCCGTCCGCAAGAGCCTCGCCCAATTCGAGTGTCCTCTTCGCTGGGAAGAAGCCACTCGCGGAGGAAATGAAACACTCCCGTTCGTGCCACGGATAGTGGCGAAGCATGTACTCTTCGGCTCGGTATTCGGATTCCCGACGCCACCACGCGATTTGCTCTGGGGTTATAGTAACGCCGTACTCTTGGCGGACGAAACGGGCGCGTGTGAGTTCTTCATCCGTTAGCCTGCCGTCCCAGTATATCTTATAGTCCGCGTCGGAACGGGGTAGTGAATAAGTTGGATTGCTCCAGAAACCGCAAAAGATCGCGCGCATGTGGCGATCCGTTTTGGCCTGTTGCCAAAAGTGATAGTACCAATTGAATCCGTTCGCGATCCCTTCCCACAGATACAGACGGTTCGGGTTTTGTTGCGCCAAGCTGGCTTTCAACGATTCGACACCGGCTAGGCTCTTCCATAACGCGCACTCCGTCGCATGAACCATATTCAACGCACGAGACGCTCCAAGATCTGGATTAGCTGCCGCAGCAAGGAGGTCAATGACGGAACGGTTTTTGAATGCCATTCCCTGTCGATTATTTTGGATGATTGCGTGGTCTGGACCTCTCCATTCGGGGGGTAGTGTCTCCAAGAGTGAAGCGAAGATCCTTCTGAGCCGTTCAAGATTGTCGGTTCTATCGGCAACGATTGCGCCTTGGGTTCCCGGATTGGATAAGGCCCAAAATAATTCAATAACGCTACAGACAGTGGTGATCGCGACCTGTCTGCATTTGAGGACAACGAAAGTATGGACCCCCTCGTCAATGCCCTTGCAGACGCCGTCGATAACAAGGCGTTGCGATAACCACGGTTCGACATGGGTTCTGCCCTCTTCTTTGGTATCTATCTTGACGCTGGAAAGTAGGTGGTAAATTCCGTCACGGATCGTGGCCATGAATGGGCTCGTGGGGTACGAGTTTGTCGCCGTCTCGTTGAGGCCACTTGCCCTGAATTACATTGCTGCGTGGCCGCTGCGATGCTGCGGCCATAAAATCTCTCTGTTCTCTTATGAAATACTTAATCTGCCGAAGCTCTTCCAGCATCAATTGCAGCGTTTGCACGAACTCGTCGTTCATGAATTTGTCCATGAGTATTGTCCGTGATAAGTGGCCCCAGCGGGTCGGTTACCACCGCTGGGGCCTGCCAATGCCTACAGGAAGCTACGGCCATCTCCCTGTTAAAGCAGCCCGCAGAGACTACTGCGGGCGCGCAACAACGCAAGCAAAACCGGGGCGGTTGGACCGTACCTTAGTAGACCCTTAAAGGGTTGAAGCCTGCCACTTCGCTCGCTCCGGTAGCGGTTGTGCTCGCTGCGCCTTGCAACTTAGGGTTGTGACCGGTCACTCGCAACCAGAGACCGGTCGGAGATCCCTCGATGGTCGATGGTGACCATCGCGGCC
>Ga0123355_10003233_pt1 | contig 23278 bp, 18 predicted proteins | sample TergutEmb28metaG_3_FD_89872 | JGI IMG/M metagenome (GOLD analysis project Ga0123355, IMG submission 89872) | Embiratermes neotenicus P1 segment gut microbial communities from Petit-Saut dam, French Guiana - Emb289 P1 | ecosystem: Host-associated > Arthropoda: Insects > Digestive system > Gut ... | reverse complement strand
CAGCCCGGACACTACTCCAGGCTAACCGCACCTAACCTCCATGACACAGCAAACTAAGAACGAAACGACCAATGTGGTAATCAACATCATAATCGCGAACTCCTGATGATGGGCATAGTAATGGCCGAAACATGCTGAGCATATAAAAAGTACAATAAAATAATAAGTGGCATCTACTTGGTTTTTTTATTCTTCAGTTATCACAACGATGCACGGCCCAATAAACATCAGATTAAAAAAACCTATTGTGCATTGTTGGTTGAAATACAAATTTTATACAAGCTGCACGGTACGAACATAAAAAAGGGTAAGAATTTCGATTTGAAGTAACTATGGACAAGACAGGCAACGCACGAATAACGTAACACTAAGGCGCGTCCGCGGAACCATTGTTGCAGAGGAAAAGCAGTATTACATATTCTGAGTAGCTTTAGGCATCCAGCATGCAATGCGCATGCGCCATATTATATTCTCAAATGTGTTCTATCCGGCTCTAACATATTCTTCCACATAATCTCACAAACAGCACGATTTTAGTAAAACATTTATTGAACACAAAATGTGTGTTTTGATTTTCCCTACAACTTTTATCTTAACCACTTCTCATTCTACGAAGAACTGAGTGAGATATGATAAAAAAAAATGTACACCGGCGTTCATGCAAAGTATTCTTGTCATATTTTAAAGAAACTGGAATTTATTCGAAAGATTTTCGAAAAAAAATACTCAAACATCAAATTTCATGAAAATTCGTCCATTGGGAGTCGAGTTGTTCCATGCGGACAGAAGGACGGGGAGACAATCAGATCTACAAAGATGACGATGCTAATAGTCGTTTTGAGCAGTTTTTCGAACGCTCCTAAAAATGGTTAGTGTTTGGTCCCCAAATGTTACTATTTAGATATACATGTTTTGTGTATAGGCTGCAGTGAGTGGGTGGTGGAAGGTACAGAGCGTCAGGTCTTCTTCGAGTGGGGCCAGTTAGGTAACGCTAGCCCTGGAGTGCGAGACTATCTCATTCTTTGCAAACCTTTTTCCAATAAAAATACGTAAACATATCAAATAACTATCCACAAAAACAAAACTCTATCTGGCAACAAACCAAGAAGATCACACCCCCTACGACCAAACCATCCACAGGAAACTTTCCTGGGAAAGGTCGCAAGAATTTCGCATTCACATTATCTACCTGTCCGACACCAGGTAACGAGAAAGGTGGGATGGAATTCATAAAAGCTGTCCGAGAAGTCGTGACAGATTCGTGTAAAAACGCCTGCTTGATGGATGGATGGGTTGGAGGGGGGTGTAAGTGGAAAGAGGGTGGACTACAAACAGCAGTGAATAGGAGGGACGAAAATGTCCTTGAATGTAACCTTGTACTCTCGTTTCTAATACTGTCTTTACATGAAATCTTGCAGGAGGTTATATGGTGATATGTTCGGAGAGGTGTATTATGTTACGTGCTTGAAGGCACAGTTCTGTGTAGGCATATACACGTATACATAAAAAATATCTGTAGTTGAAAGTGACACACTGCACATAAACATTTTTGAGTTTTACTGCAGTGACTGACACGTGGGCTAGATCACAACTGACCCTACGCTCAGACTGCAAACTTTTTTGTGGCACTGGTTTTAAATTGTCGTGAGGTGTTTTGGCATTCTCAGTCACACGTTCTGGCACTTCGTGGTGTCCACACAGCCGGTAGGTCAAGTGACATATCCCGTCCAGTACTTAGCCTTAGGAGATTCATATACATCGCGAACTTCCTAGTTCCTGAAAGTATTAAAATGCTTTATTTATTTATTTTTCTCCGACCTAAATAATTACAGTGTTATTGCATGTGACTCCTTTAAATCTGACAGATGGATACCACAGATTCGGACGATAATTCTGCCACCGTTTTCATGGAACGAATAGAATGTTTCTGTGAGACTTCCACACTACGTGACACCACACACCGGAAGACAGACAAATTAATATTTACGATCATGAAAACTTAAAATCTCTCATTTTTCTGAACGTCTGTAATTTAATGCCTTCTCTTGAAGTAAGGACTCGCTTAATACATACACACAAGGAACGGCGTGATTACACACAGCATTGAAGTTTAACGTTTTGGGAAGAAGATCGAATAAAAAGAGATATTCGGAGTTATTATGACTGTGAATATGAAGTCGGTGAAGTTCTGCCATATGCACCGGATCACATGGCAGACGGACAGAAACGTTTCAATGAGACGAAAATTTGTCACACGAACGAAGACATGCTAGTGCGAACATACGTAGGGCGGGTAGTTTCCGGTCTTTAGAAATGAACACAGTACAATTACAGTTTGTACATCCTTAATTAAAGCCAGCTATGCCGACTGTTGCTGGGACTACCGAGCTATCATTAATATTTCTGAAAATCCGTACATAAAAACAAACAGGATGCACTATTTACTTTCAATTTATTTCAATTATTAAACTCTACATGTTTCGAGCAGGCTTACTGCTCATCATCAGAAGGTGCTACTCTGTATATACAGCAGTTGGTATGTGTTTATGTTGACTGGCTGTTGGCAGGATCGATCCTGCCAACAGCCAGTCAACATAAACATATAACGCATGCTGTATATACAGAGCAGTAGCAACTGATGATGAGCAGTAAGCTTGCTCGAAACATGTAGAGGTTAATATTTGAAATAAATTGAAAGTAAATGAAACCTCCTGTTGGTTATTATTGTAAGGATATATCACGATACACGGTCAACATAACATAAGATTCTGAAAATGTTGCGGCCTATCCGGCCAGTCCGTTATCAACGAGATGGACACAGTATTAAGGGGACTATCGAAGGTTTACAGATGTGACTGCATAAAGGAGTAGTGAATAGGATAACACAGAATTTAAACTAAAGGTATGAATTACATGGTTAAGAACTCAATGTAGTAGGCGGCCGAAACATGTTGTAGCAAAATATAACTAATATATAATATTAATTGCGTTGTGTTATTTGGATCCTACAACAGACATCAGTTTTCATCTTCATAAAATACTGTTAAATGATGTCGTTAAGAATATTGCTACTTGCAAGGTACGTCAGTGAATGTACATACCTACATACATACATATATACATACATACATACATATATACATACATACACACATACATACATACATATATACATACACACACATACATACATACATACAAACACATACATACATACATACACATACATACATACAAACACATACATGCATACATACATACATACACACTTACATACATACACACATACATACATACATACAAACACATACATACATACATACAAACACATACATACATACATACAAACACATATATACAAACACATACATAAATACATACATACATACATACATACATACACATACACACACATACATACATACATACATACATACATACATACATTTATATTGGTCCTATAACTTGAGTTTTCAACTTTCTGCGATGGACCTATCGACTAATCCAAAGTGCCATACTTGTACGTGTATACCAACAACCAATGGGAACGCTGTGTCTACCGGTCCACGGAAAGTTAAAATGTTTAAAATACGTTACGGTGCCAGTTAACAGAAGTCGGGAAGGTTCGTCGTAAGCACTGTGCGGTGCCCCGCTTCTATTGTGACACTGGATTGAAAATACCTGTCAACGATATTGTGGGGGAGCTGCAGGGGTCTATATCACGTAAGCTATACCGTACGCACAGAGTGGGGACCGGTTATTATTCAAACTGAATATGAAATGCATATAACACCAGAATGTATCGATTTTAAGGATTACAGATAAGGGATTTACATATTAATTATTTAATAGTAAAGTGGAATTAAAGGATACATATTGAAATACCTGAGCTGTTCATGAAGTGGTAATCGTATTTGTGTGTCCATCACATATCAGCCTTCATATGTGTAATTCCCAGATTCGTGTATAATCTCAAATATAGGGATAAGTTCCCCTACTGTTTTTCCTCAATTAGTTCATTACACACGCACATACACATGCACATACACATACACACACACACATACACACATATACACACACATATACACACACATATACACACACACATACACACACAAGTACACACGCACGTATGTGTTTAGTAAGTTCCACAGTTACGCCACTAGGACCGTAAGGACATTAATTATTATGTGCATGTAATTGTATATAATATGTTCATTAAATATTGTCCTGGGGCACGCGGTGACGCAGTTGGTTGAGGCACTACGGTACAAGCTGGAAGGTCGCGGATTCAATTCCCGATAGGATCACTCGATTATTCATTGACTAAACCTTTCGGGCCCCACTATGGCCCTGGGGTCGACTCAGCCTCCCACAGAAAAGAGTACCAGGAATATCTCTTGTGGGTAAAGGCGGCAGGTGCATAGCTCTGACAACCTTGACACCTCCATGTGACGATTGTCCAGTCTCATTTTCCTGGAGTCCTAAGGGCTCAGTCAGGCCTGTAATTGAATAGCGCTACGTAGCTTTACCTAAATATTGTTCTCAGATACTTCCAATTTGTTGCACACAATTCCATCTACAAATTCCACCTGCTCGCGTGAGGGTTTTGAAGTTAGTGTGACGTCAATAGCTGTCGAATAATGTTCCCACTGTTTTCACTCTGAAATCCTTGATAATGGCCTAAATGGGGCGACACTCGTTGAGGATATAATAAAAAGTTCTTTGGGTAGTACAAAAAGACCGTGTACTAAGTTGGTTTTCACTTTATGACTTACTGCCTAGTTTAAATGACTAATTTTGCGGTGTTCTTTCAGTGCTTCAAATTTAATCTAATTTTACACTGATTATAATTGTGTATAATTATTATTGTATTTTAAACAAAATCACTCGCGGTCTGTAATGTACATTTAGCGTAAAAGTAGTTAACACTTTGTGCTGGTTGTTGTATCCTATATTATTTACCAACACTAAACATGTTTACAACCGATCCCGCTGGTAGTGCTTTAAGAGGCGTAAGTCTACAGCCGCTTGATTGCTGGGACGGTGGGTTTGAATTTCGCTGAAGGCAAGGATTTTCGTCTGTTGTGTTTGTTGTGTGATGTGTAGGTATCGCCTTTCTTGACGAGCTGATCATTCGTTCAGAGGAGTCTACCGGGTGTGTGTCTGTGTGTCTAATTTTGTGTGATCTATAAACCTCAACAATGAGGCGGTCTAATACCGATTTGGGTCCTTGTGCCACAGAAAAAGAAACATGTGTGGTTTTTCTAAGCTCCTTCTTACATCCCAGCTATTGTACAGATATTGCGCCGTTACGCATCGTCTCTTTATTACGTCACTGATGTGGAAGCTCGCTCATTGGCTCCTTTACCCAACCCTACCCCACACCGACGTCTCGCAGATTACCTGCTTTCCAAAGGAAATTCGTTCTGTTATTTCAGCCGGCAATGGTACCTTGTTTCTGTAGTCGTTACTGTTATTTGCTACTCGTACCTCCTTCTGCTGTCACGTGTGCACGTTCCCCTACTCCACGTTCCCACAATTCACCGATATTGTGAGCCTCGTGTATTTATGGGGAAGTTTGATTCTGCGAGCAGGTGGGACAATATTGTTACAGGGTACTAATTCAATGTCAGATCCCAGTACACTCTATTTGCACAGGTGATGTTTGCATTTCGGCGGGGTTCCATAAACTCACAGCCATTTGTTGAACTGGCAACTATCATCTTCTCAAGAAGGACTCTGCCGATGAAGTATTTAGTTCCTGAATCAGTTACTCCATTATGATGCCGTTCTCAATCTTGCCTCTTTTTCGGCTTATCTTGTAATCCTCACTGAAGATTGGTGTGATTAACCTCAGTACCTACAGGCAAATAGCGGTAGAGTATATCAGATTAAGTCAAACGATGCGCCACTATATTGTTTAAAATTAATTACATTCCAAGCCCAACGGGTCGGCAATCCGTGGCCCGCGTTTCTTTCTCCTGAGGCCAGCCGACGGCTGACTTCGGTACAGAAATTTCGAATAAGCAAACGAAACAATTGAAAAAATAGTATAAATTAGGAAATACAGAAATACATATGTGTTTTGAGTCTTAACCAGCAGTTCAATTCAGAAAGCAGAACGGCTCTTTACAGATTCGGAATGTGAGAAGAGTGTTTGTTAGCTTTAGATGAGGGTTGGTACGTCAGGAAGGGAAAAGGTTTCCAAGACAACAGCATGTTTGCATGAACGTGAACAAGGCGTGTGCTTAAATTTCAGCCAAGTCAATCTGATAGCTACGCACTCGCAATTGATGAAACTAATGACATCACAAACACAACACAACTGATATTTATCCGTTGCTTTCATAATGCCTTCCACGTTCAATAAGAGCTTGTTAATTTTGATGTTTCTGTGACCGTGCATCTCTGATACAATAGTATAAATAATCATCTAGATGCAATAATAACAATTTATTAGTATTTTCAATCAGATCAACATGTTTCGGACGATAATTTCGCCCATCCTCAGGAGCAATAGACTGTGTTTACAGCTTGTGGTATAATACGTACACCGAAGAAGTTGCCTGCTGGTGACAAGTTCACCAGCAGGCAACTTCATCGGTGCATTAAGCCACAAGCTGAAAACACAGTCTATTGCTCCTGAGGATGGGCGAAATTATCGTCCGAAACATGTTGATCTGATTGAAAATAATAATAAATTGTTAATGTTGCGTCTAGTTGGTTATTTTTACTATTGTAAAAGCTTGTTATTTTATGAAAGTTGTGTCACGATCGAAAACTGGCGACGATTTCTGCCTGTAAGGACGAAAAACGTGCTTTTTTTTTGGCTGACCAGAAGTCTAGTGACAAATTTTGTCATCTGAGAATTGATATATTTTCATGACGGAGAAAGGGCTGTGGCACAATTACCTGCCGAAGAATACCGAAAGCTCTCGCATTTAATTTTTACATAACGACTTGAGCTTATGAATTCAATATAAAATTTCAAGGAAAAGCTAAATTATTATGTTGTCTATTTAGTGACACTGGATGTGCTTGAAATGAAACTGAGCCTGCTGCGAAAAGGTGCTAGCGCAGAACAACCCAGCCACTTTCCGTTTTGAACCACTGTTTTAGGATATACACCTTCACCAGACAGACTGGCAGACGTTGAAGGACAAGCCCGCAGGCGTCACGTGCAGAATGAATTTTCTCAAGGTTCAGAGACTTTCTCAAGATGACAAAGGAAATATGAATGTACCACAATCTTTACCAGCCGTATCGATAAAGTTCCAGTATAAAGACAAGTAAAGGTAACGGGATTCAAAGAGAGTGACACTTTGAAATGTGCTTTCACAGAGGAAAGTAACAGAGTAGCTTTTGGGAGGATACCTTAAAATTTGAGGGTCTTCAAACAGTTTACTTCACAATTGTTTAAAGTAATATTCGTTCCCGGCTTAGTGATTAGAAACTTTCATGTTATAATATGTAATAACTCATAGCTGGAAATCATCAAAATTGTAGTGAAGCGAGGTATAATGAAATAAAAGTCTAACGTAAAGTGAAAAATCATGTAATATGAAGTGTAGCGAAGTGAAATAAAGTGTAGTGAAGTGAACGAAGTAAAGTGAAGTGGAATGAGGTGAAGTGAAGTGCAGTATAAGGAAGGGGGGGGGACGAGTCTTTATGGAAAAGGTTTATAGGAGTAGTACGTGATGAGAAATGAAGGACTGGGGTGAAAGCGTGAGTGAATTAATGATTGGAGGAAAAAAAGAATTACAAAAAACTGTAAGCAGTACTCTCTTATTTCGGTGTTTTTACCTTTTGTACATTTCGTATTCTAATTTGACTTGTGTGTATTGTTGCTAGTTTTAAGTTGTCTTGTGTGTAATTGTTGGTTGGCCGCGTGTATTGTTGTAGTTGTTGCCGTGTATATTGTTGTAGTTGTTTTGCGTGTATTGTTGTCATCTTATGTATATTTGTTGTACTATGTGTGCATTACTGTTTTTTTTTTTTACTTTAGATGACGCACTGTTGGCTAGAAGTCAGTATTCGGAACGTCCCGCGACCGGCCATCTCGACACAGGTTTTTCTTGGTTTACCTGTGCCTAAAAGCAAACGTTGAAATGGTTCCCAAGATTCTACGTTGCCACTACATGCTTCTAATGCAGCCATCCCAACTTAAATTTAGTAGTAACCAATTTCGTATTTTTTATACATGTAAAATAACCACTGCCACCGGGTGACTCAATTGCAGTAAATAAATATTATTATTTAATTTCCTTCAAGTTCCAAAGCGTAGGTCCAAATATAGCCAGGGACATCCTATTTCAGAAATTCCAACCAAAGACCGTGATGAAGCAGTGCGGTAACTCTGCAAAGTCCTATGCTCACTAATTCTTACATTTTCTATGACAGTATGTGTGAAGTAAATAAACATGTAACTTGTACGTCCGTGAAACACGTGTACAAGTTAGGGGAGGAGCTGGCGGGGATGGGGCGATAGATGTGGCCGCCCCGAGCAGCAGAGTTGAAGAGGAAGCAAATTGGGCGGAAAAAAATGTTAAATGAAAAACTTGATATTTTGAGTTAAAAAATTGAATCTACTGAGTCGAATTTGAGGAAATTCAATAAATAATTGCGATGTATTTACAATTCGTAATTCCTATTAGGGGTGGCCATGTGGCCCCGGACGTCGAAAAACCTACTAACTACCTCAGATATAACAGTCTCTCTCTCGCTCTCTCTCTCTCTATATATATATATATATATATACGTATACACATATATGTATGTACGCTACCTCAAGATTCCGTGCTTCAGTATCAAACACGATGCATTTATCTCGTTGTCAATGTATCATATTCCATGCAACGGTCCCGCTTTTTGGCCGCGGATGTCAAATACGGTGCGCATGTTCGAATTAGTTTGGCGACGTCTTTCTGAGCTACTGACAGCGTCGCTAAATAAACTAACAATAAACATCAGATACCGAGTGCATGTTGAAATATATTTTTTGTCGATTTTTAGGCGAGTTTACAGAATACTTAAAATACACATATTAGCTTCGGCAGTCTGTCTGTCCGTATGGACAGACTGCCGAACCTTACAGGGGGCTGAATCTACAGGTTTGTCTGTCTGTCTGTCCGCATGGAACAATTAGGATCCTACTGGCTATATTTATCTGAAATGTAACAAGGAGGATGTTTATTAAATTTATTTATACATTACAATAATGGTTAATATCTGACAACAATAATAGACACTTGACACGAAGACCTAGGTACCTTTATATTAACATCTCGTCATTTATGAGGTCAAGTTAAAGAAATACGGCAGAGGCAGAGAGGCCGCAGAAGCCGTTAACGATCTAAACAAAATATGGCGTTATGGACGTACCATACGTTTGCCGGGTAAACGAAGCAAAAATCCGAAAGTTACGTCGTGTTACATAATACGTATTTTCGTTATCCTATTTACATTTTCATTGTTTCTTGTTTCCTGTCTTGGATATAACACAGGTCACCTTAAGACATTATGAAACTAATTACATACTCTTCACAGTCAGTATGGTAGCTACGGCTGTTAAAGTTATGTAAGGTACTGTACTGTACTGCTCAGTACTACTGCAGGGCTTATAGATGAGACTCGAGTCCCTTTTTCCAGCAATTTCTTTTTTGGAGTGTCATTATGGCCTCAAACATTTCGCTGCTTGTAGTGTGACAATGACAATGGAAACAATCTATCGCAGGCGAAGAAATAGTATTTATGCTTTTTGACGTTCAGGTGACCGTGCATTGTGATAAATTCATATAATAAAATCAACTAGATACACTAATTTCTCAAATATATTTTTGGAATAAAACTGAATGTTTCGGACAGTTTCTCTATCCATCATCAGGAGTTTTTCACTGTACACACAGCAATGCTATATGTCATACAGATTTGCTGACAGCTTGCGAGCAAGCTGTCAGCAAACCAAAAATAAATTTGAGAAGTTAGTGCATTCAGTTGAAACTAATTTTAAGAATTTAGTATTTATGCTATTTTTGTACACACCCCCTCGGAACAGCTGTTGAGTAATTCAACACAAATTATGCGTTTTGAGTTTCTGCAGTAAACATTCGTACCGTGACGTACGAACAGTGTGGCTGTGTTGGAAATAGGATGGTGTGAACACAAATAACTCACCGTGTGACTGACTCTCATTCATCCATGAAAATTACGGTCTCTCTAAACCCTGAGCATCAAACACCCCAAATCACCCTCTAATCCACCCCATGACATGGCTTGGAACTGCAGCGTCGAACCCACGCGTGGAGACGTTACAAGTTATTAGGGAGCTACTGGTAGACAGACGACGGCACCTTCTAACTTCATGTATTTGTATGTGATCAGTCTGGCTACATTAATCAACAAATCATTCTCTAATTCACCTAAACTACTCCAGTTTTGGTGTTTATTACTTCCGTTCCGAGGACCCAGTGTTACAATAAAAACGCAGATATTTCTGCAGAACAAAGCTCCTACTGAGAAAACGATTTACCCTTAGTTGGTAAAACAAATTTCCCGCAATGAATATGAAAGTAGAGTTGGAGGTAGGGCTCCATGTATTGTCCGCTGCAATGCGCGAGGGAGAGTGATCAGTCCAAAGTGCCGGTCGCTTAGCCCGGGAAGAGATATCACGTTACAAAGTGGACAAGAGATTTGATGTGTGCTGGACCGTGCATCATTGTGGTAACTGAAGAATAAGAACCAACTAGATGCCACTTATTATATTATTGTACTTCTTATAGGCTCAACATGTTTCGGGCACTACTAGGCCCATCACCAGGAGCTCACGACTATAATGTTGATTACCACATTGGTCGTCTCGTTCTTAGGTTGCTGTAGGTTGGAGGTTAGGTGCGGGTAGGCTGGAGTAGTGTCTGGGCTGCAGCCTACAGCCCGGACACTACTCCAGCCTAACCGCACCTAACCTCCAACCTACAGTAACCCAAGAGCGAGACGACCAATGTGGTAATCAACATTGTAGTCGTGAGCTCCTGATGATGGGCACAGTAGTGCCCGAAACATGTTGAGCCTACAAGAAGTACAATAAAATAATAAATAGCATCTAGCTGGTTCTTATTCTTCAGTTACGGACAAGAGATGTCCGGCCAAGAAGACATAGAGCGAAATGGAGGAACAGCTCCATGCTGTATAAATATCGGCAGTAGGTGGTGGTTGTAGGTTGGGACAGAGACGGACTGTACGTAGTTTGATTCCCTGCAGAGGTAAGATACTTTTTCTATTATAAATATATGCGTCGTTTAAGGATGGTGTTACGTTCTGAGAAATGCGTTGTTAGGCGATTTCGTCGTTGTTCGAATGTGTACTTCATAAACCTAGACAGTATAGCCTGCTACACACCTAATCTATATGGTATAGCCTATTGCTCCTAGGCTACAAACCTGTACAGTATATTCCTGTACTGAATACTGTAGGTAACTGTAACACAATAGTATTATGTTATAACATTATATCATAATTTTCTAATCTTTTGGGACCACCGTCTTATATGTGGTCCGTCGTTGACCGAAACTTCGTTATGCGGCGCATACCTGTATAGACGTCCAGACTGGCCCTGGAGACCACCGAATTTCCTACTTTATTTTTGGCATGACACGTTACTCCAAGGTTAAAGCGGCCGAGGCTGTAAGGTGACGACTCACCTCCACGCAGTGCCGAAATTATGAAAGAGTGGGTCATTATGTCTATTATTCCCATACAATTTCACCTTTTGCACAGGGGCGAGATTACACTCAACAGGAAAATTTTCTTTCAGAATAATATTTGTACGTAAGTTATTCTACTTTTGTTACTGCTTAAACTGATCTTCAAAATAATTGTAAAGCAACTCTAAAGGAGGTTGCTAATACAGAGAATTAGCTCATACACAAATTAAGGACAATCAACTCACTGCATGTAGATGAGTTCGTACAGTTGCAAAGTAGGGGGAAACCGGGAAAACTGGAGCCCACTAAGGAAAGCCGAAATACAGCAAACACGACAAAACGTGAATCTTATATTTATTGGACCGTGCATCACTGTGATAGTTGAAGATTAAAAGACCAACTTGATGTCACTTGCTATTTTATTTCACTTCTTATGTGCTCAACACGTTTCGGACATTAATACATCCATCATCACGAGCATGCGACTATTCTGTTGAATTACCACATTGGTCGTATTGTTCTTGGTTCGATGTGTCTTCGAATTTCGGTGTGGTTGGGTTGGAGTGGTTGCAGGCTGAAGCCTGCAACACGGATACCACTCCAACCCAACCACACCGAAACTCCAACACACATCGAACCAACAATAATACGAGCAATGTGGTAATTCAACAGAATAGTCGCACGCTCCTGATGATGGATATACTAATGTCCGAAACGTGGTGACCACATAAGAAGTGAAATAAAATAGCAAGTGACATCAAGTTGGTCTTTTATTCTTCAGTGACAAAACGTATTTAAATAATTCATTTAAATGCAATACTAAATATATATGTTAAAGACACACACATCGATATTGCTAATAGAGGACATACACATAAGTCTTGACACACACGACGAATATAAAAAAGCTTGCATCCGACACTCTTCCGCTATATATGGGGGAATAAAAACCACCTACATTGTCTACGAAAAACGTATTAAATCTAATAAATTAGTAGTTTTGTAAAATGTTTACACAATTGTTAAGGATACACGAATCAATGAGAATGTGCATTACAACATATAATCGCGTGGCGTCGTCTAAACCTGAGTACTCAGAAGGACACCAATTTTCACATCTTCTACGCCGGAAGAACACAGCCTTTACCGGTGCCGTTGTAGACGGCACATATCTGTAATCAACTTCATTGTCATCACAAAGCGCAGTGTCATCATCATCATCATCATCATCATCATCCGTTTCAACGGAAGGAACTTTGAAAGACGTTTCATTTCAACTGCTGCCTTACTTGCACGATTTTCTTGACTGTGGCGCTGCTTGCTTACCAAATTATTCAGTACCTTAGGCTTATCAAGTCTGTGAGTGACCACACAAACTTCTGCACATTCATAGTTAATGTAAAGCATCTGAATTGGAGTTACACTACAAAATGTACCTCACAATTCCATCAAAAGATTTTCAAGAACTTGTTTTTCTTATAAAAAAACCAACTAGAAGCACTAATTGCCTGTCCCCTCGGCCGTACGGTCTAAGGCGTAGGTCTACGGCCGCTCGCCTGCCGAGATTTTGGGTTCGAATCCCACCGGGTGCATGGATGTCTGTCCGTTGTGAGTGCTGTGTGTTGTCAGGTAGAGGTCTCGGCGACGCACTGATCATGCGTCCAGAGGAGTCCTACCGACTGTGATGCATCGTTGTGTGTGATCTAGAAACCTCAAGAATGAGGAGGCCATGGTCCGCGTTGGGCCGCAGCGCCACAAGAAAAAAATGCATTAATTTCTCAAATTTATTTTTGGAATGAAATTCTACATGTTTCGGACAGTTCCTCTGACCATCATCAGGAGTTTTTCACTGTACATACAGCAATGGTATATGTCATACAGGTTTGCTGACAGCTTGCGAGCAAGCTGTCAGCAAAATTATTGCATCTGGTTGGTTTTATTATAAGAATTTATCACGATGCACGATCATCTGAACGTCAAAAAGCTTGTTTTTTTATTTTAAATATTCTACTTATTCCTTCCTAGATTAGGAACATGTATTAGGCGCTGCTTCAACCTTTTCTGCAGTCTGCTGCTCAATATTCCACTCTCCTTCCTCCTGCATGGATAGACATTTTACTCTCCCTTGCAAGCTGATCTGTCGCAAATCTTCTATTGTCTATGCACTCTTCGTAATATGTCGTTTTTTGTTTCGGGGCATCTATAAACAAAACGCGGTGGCAACAGGCCGAGTTTTTATAAAGAACACAATAATACGCGCTAATAATAAAATCTAAAACATGTCACAGTTTTGCATATAAACTAATGATGAGAATTGTCACTGTTGTCATGGCCCCCCCCCCAGACATGCTTAATATTAATGACTTCAAATAACATTTGATCACAAACTATAATGCACATATCTACTGCAGCACACGGAAAATTTGTACCACTTGAAATATTTCAAAATTGCTAACAGGAAAAAAAAAACAGTATGTATTATATTTTTAAGCTCGTGGTTCCATGCATCGTAATTCAATGTGAATAAAAATCCAACAGATGCAGCAATATGCAGATATTTATCTACTGTAAATCTACTCTACATGTTTCGGGTGTCACAGCACCCATCATCAGGAGTATTAAAAACTGTATCCGTAGCCACCGGTACAGGTCATACTACTTGTACCGCTACTCCCCTACAGTGTGGTCTGATCGGAGTTTAATACTCCGGATGATGGGTGCTGTGACACCCGAAACATGTAAAGTAGATCTACAGTAAGTAAATATCTGCATACTGTTGCATCTCTTGGTTATGTATTATATGTTTGGTGCCGTGTCGTTTTAACAACAACAACAACAACAACAACAACAACAAACAACAAAAACAACAATAACATCATCAGTAGCAGCAGCAGCAGCAGCAGCAGTAACAGCGACGACGACGACGACGAAGAAAACCGGAAGTGCCATTGCTGATGGGGTTAGCTTCCTTCCTCTCACAACGATGCCCATATTCTCTCCCAGGACAGTCTACCGGCGATTTATGTTGGACGAGGTGGAACTGAGATAGATTTTATCCGACTACTGCAGATTTCCCGTCAGTACGATTCCACTGAAACTCCATACTCATTAATTCAAAACCGACACCCTCGTTTCTTAATATCTGAGAGTGTCGTTGAACAATACTCTTAAAATAAGCAATGGAAAAGCATTAGTGGTGTGTGAACACAAACCGAATCGCGCTTTCCATTGGTAAGTTTGCCAATAACTCAAAGACGTAGAGAACACCTTCCAAATCATTTGGAATTTGTCGACGTTCAAAATGAAATTGTGTTCCTATTGCAAGATGATTGCAATTCCACCCATCTCACGCATCCATCAATACCAACGACTTGCACATCACCAACGAACTTTACTTTACCTCAACATTTCTCTGAAGATTTACTCTTGTTATATGACCAACTTGTTATCCGTAATAAAGAAGCGTTCCCCTTCATGACGGTTCACTATCAAGGACCCGGGTCTCCCGGAGTTTGACGTCGCTTAAAGTGCCCTTGAAACGTAGGAAAATGTTCACTGGATGAAGCAGTATCACATTTAAGAAACATCTAATTTTTTTTTTGGCAGGGTGGTCTCTAGAATCGATCTGTAAGCTTTGCAGGATAGAACTGTATGCTGCTCTGTCGCGAAACGAACCCAGTCCGTAATATAGTCACTGGGCCTTCTAAAAGGGGTCACATCCCCTTTATTAAATTTTTGTTCCTAGGGTAAGAATATGTCTTTCAGTTCTGCCGATTCTGACTGGAAAATTTTCAGTCATCTGAGTGACCGATGGACGGAAATAGTGAATTGGTGCGATGATAATGACCTGGTAAAAATAGCAGCTTTTTAAGTTATACTTTTTCCAGTGTTATTTTTACGACATAAGTCCCGTGTGTGTTATTCAGGAATAGAATATGGGTATCAGAGATGAGATGGAAGTGATTAACCGCCTGACACAAGGCACGGTCGGACATTAGCCCTTGCTGCATAACATGTAATCACTAACGCCTTCTTACCCTGCGTAAAACCAACCACAGGATTTCCTACATTAAACCCTCTACAAACATACGCGGGATAAAAAATCAAGTACGCAGGTGAAATATATTTCAGAGGAACAGTATTGTACAAACACCCTGCAGATTAACTGAGAGAACATTGAAAATATCAGTCAAATAACTTTTGCATTCTTCAAGATTCGAAACCGAATGCATATCAGATATATAGGCCTATGCAACATTTGTTACTGAATAGTTGAAGAATAAAGACCAACTTGATGTCACTTGCTATTTTATTTCACTTCTTATGTGCTCAACATGTTTCGAACATTAATAAATCCATAATCAGTAGCTTGCGACTATTCTGTTGAATTACCACATTGGTCATATTGTTTTTGGTTCGAAATGTGTTGGAGTTTCGGTGTGGTTGGGTTGGAGTGGTATCCATGTTGCAGGCTGACCACTCCAACCCAACCACACCGAAACTCCAACACATTTCGAACCAAGAACAATATGACCAATGTGGTAATTCAACAGAATAGTCGCAAGCTCTTGATGATGGATATATTAATGTTCGAAACATGTTGAGCACATAAGAAGTGAAATAAAATATCAAGTGACATCAAGTTGGTCTTTTATCCTTCAACTATCACAATGATGCAACGTCAAATAAGCAAAAGATATGTTATTGAACTTTATTACTTGCCCAGCTATTTTCCTCAAAGTGAAACGGTATATTGTTACTCCAACGCCTACGCGCTTTACTATTTTTGTCAAATTAATTCTCATCGCTTCAATCAAGCCACACTACAATACGCAGAATAATTCAAAGTGGCTTTTCCAATTGACTGTTTCAGGAGCGAAACAAAAACCAGTACAATGCGGAAAGTTTTGAACGAGTCAGGTTCCACCTCACATATTTTTACAATGTCACAGTATATACCTCGTATATATATATATATATATATATATATATATAGTGACGTGGAAATCGGAATTTAGGCAAAATTACTGACATCTTTCTCGCCAACAGTTCCACCTTTCGCTGCTAGGATCTCTCGCGTCGTTGCGGACGGAGGCACCTGGCGGCTAAAGTGGGAACTTCTAAAAGAGGGGGAAAGCAATGGCAAACTACCCCCAAGAACTTGCCCAGGATGCAGTTTGCCAGAGCCATACCGGTCACATGATTGGGCTCTGGTTCCTGCTAAGCCCGGCCTTCAAGGCTGAATACTAATGAATGAATATATATATATATATATGGATCGTGATGGAATTCCTAGCTCTCCTAACATGTCGCACTAACAACAACTCATCCTTCTGATACGTGAAAAATAGCTACCAACGAGATGTCGAAAATAATGACTCATAAACTCTAACATTCCCTTTTTTTTTTAAGGAAACAAATTTCTATTTACATGACACTTCTGCGGTAACTTGCAGTTTTACTGATATTAATTATACTCTACAAGAACACGAATAACATACCGGTTTCCCAACAACTTATTTTCTGCTCTGTTTTTTTTCAGGCCCTCTCACAAAACTACGAAAAGCGATTATTAGCTTCGTCATGGCTGTCCGTCTGTCCGTCCGCATGGAACAACTCGGCTCCAACCGGACGGATCTTCATGAAACTTGATATTTTGAGTAATTTTTGAAAATTTATTTAGAAAATTCAATTTTCATAAAAATCTGACAAGAATAACAGTTACAGTGCACGAAGATCCATACACATTTATGATCACGTCTCCCTCAACTCTCCTTAGCACGAAAAATGTTTCCGACAATATTTGTAGAGAAAATCAAAACACACATTTTATGCTCAGTAACTCTTTACCCGAAAATCGTGCCGTTTATTAAATAAAGTGGAAATAGAATCGTAGGGGCGGGCAGGCCACAGATGACAATATCGGGCATGCGCATTTCATGCCGCATTTCTAAGCCTGCAAACACCCAATCAGTTTGTGTAATAGTTATATCTTTTCTACTACAACAATGTTCGCGCGAACGTGCTTCATTGCTACATTTTTCCTACAGTGCCTGTTTCGTTCTTACTGTATGTATATAAAACTCTTCATGCACGTAGTCAATGCTGTTGTACAGGCCCACAACTGCTGCAGTTTCAAATAATGTTCTGTGACAAAGGATGAAGAGAGAGAAACCAACAAGATGCAAATAATCAGATGTTTATTATCAAACTTCTATCTCAACATGTTTCGGGCATCATTATGCCCATCATCAGGAGAACAAGACCGTGCATTACCGCATATGGTGTTCTGCACTGATTGTGCTGGCTGTGGTTGTGTGGAGCTGGGTCGCAAGCTGTGAAAGTTGTTGTTCGAACAGGAACTTTCACACAGCGCACACAGCTTACGACCCAGCACCACACAACCACAGCCAGCCACAACCAGTGCAGAACACCATATGTTGTAATATACGTTCTTGTTTTCCTGATGATGGGCATAATGATGCCCGAAACATGTTGAGATAGAAGTCTAATAAACATCGAATTAGTTTAATCTTGTTTGTTTCTCTCTCTTCACCCTACGTTCATGATGCACGGTCACAAGAGCCTAAAAAAGTTCTGTGACATGTTTGGACCTCAGAGAGGCATCCTTACGGCTTACATTTGACAAGTACAACATGTTTATTATAAATATTACCATAGGGTTATAACAGAGAAAATGTAACTTACGAAATACAAGTAAGTTTCCTGCGGTCGAAACGCGGTCAAAGAGCAAAGCTAGTAGGGGGGGGGACTGGTTGCGTGTATAGATGATTATAAAACACCAATCTAGTCTTGCCATGCAACACAATGATCAATTGTAATCATGTTTATCGGTCACGTTTTTATATGTAAATGAAAAAAGACGGAAAGAAAATAAAGAAAGCTATACAAAGGCAGGAAGGCCATGCCAGGAGTGTTTCAGCGGCTTCCATTAAATCGGCAAACAAATCATGCCATCAGGCATTAGAAAAACAGATGAACACGCTAGACCAGTTCGCAATAGATAATACAATCATAACGCTCAATAAACAGCGATTTGTCTTACTGCACACATTCCGCAAAACTGAGATTCCCGCATTACATAGAGAGTTGGGTTACAAACACACCTTCTGTCAATATTCTGTGTCCACAAAAAAATTACTCCTCCTTATGTTTTCTTCAAAACGTAAAATGTTTATGTTTTGGTCTACTGAGGAGCTGTCCAGTTTTTTTCGGTCTCCTCTGAAACTGTGTAGGCCTATCGGTGGGTTACGACAAATTGCTGTTTAATGAGCGATATAATCTCCTATCCTTATTTTTGGGTCATTTAACGGCACATTATCAATTGGCGAACACACGACGTAGTACGCGATGTTTAGGAAAAGTCGGGACCGTTACTGCTTGAGCCACGTGGTTCAGCGAAGAGCACAAGTAACATATCCACTTTAACACGTGTCACAGGCATGTTACTTTTCGGATGTTGTGCTGTTTCTCTTCTTGTCTTGTGCAATGCCCATCTTGAGGTCTGTTAGGTTGACACCACTGCACTCTCCCCTTTGATTTACCACACGCCATTGCTTCTCATTTCTGCTAAGTGCTATCAACTCATCTCATTCGGTCAGAATCCACATCAAACGTTTTCTTTACTTACACAGTGCATGAAGGCTATATGGTGACCGGAGAAGACAAAGAGCAAATAAAACAATGGCCCAGAATAAATGGCTTGGTTGAACAGCTTGCATTCCCGCTTTGTATGCGAAGGGCGTGTGTTCATATCTCGAGAAGAAGACCAGCCAATTACACTCTTCATGGTTTTCTAAATCCCTCCGAGCAAATTCCTGGCCAGTTCAATATCGCTTCCTTCTATATTCTCTCCAGTTTGTTATAGTATTAAAACGTATCACTTGTCGCTTCACAAAAAGAGTGATGTACAAATTTGTTAAGCAATATTCCTTATTTATTTATAAACATATGGCCAATCTGCCAACATCATCCACATTAGAAAATGCACTTTTTTTATAGGTCTGTTTGGATTCCGTTCTTGAGCATTTTACTTTATGCATCGTGGGTTCAGGGACATAATTTACAAATGCTTCGGTTCAAAGAACCCAATACAGCAGCTACTATACGCATGTGTGTACATCACAACGTGGCACAGCCAGATACCAAAATGCTGTGTTCCAACACAAAGCAAGTTGCTGGATAAGTCCGACAAACTTGTGTGTGAAATTAAAAATATACCTTCCTCAAACCAGGATCATGTACGCTCTATAATGTAATGAAAGAATTTAGTCATAACAAACAGTTTGTTTGTTTGTTTTTGGCGCGACAGCCCCCAGTGGGCTAGGACCTCCTCATTCACGAGGTTTCTAGATCACACACAAAGACGCACACAGTCGGTAGGACTCCTCTGGACGAGTGATCAGCTCGTCGAAGAGACCTCTACCTGAACACACACAATACTCCTAACAGACAAACATTCATGACCCGGCGAGATTCGAACCCGCAATCTCAGTAGGTGAGCGGCCGCAGACCCACGCCTTAGACCGCGCGGCCACTGGGACCGGCCATAGCAGAGTACTACGTGATAATAAGGACATAGGTAGAGATATCTCTGTGCTTAGCTAAGGAATCTTCATCAACGACTGCCACGCATATCCCAGTCGGTGTGCAGACTACGAAACGGGCTGAACCAACGACAAACCTTTCGACTCCTGCAGGCGATACAGACTTCCCTGTCCTCCAAAGAGCGAAGACCGGCTAAAAGCCCACTTTACTTCCTACTCAACGAGTGCCGTGTATTCTTTCACTACGGGTTTACCGGCCGGAGCGTGAAACTTACAGCTCATTTATATTACATGCTGAGGTCTACAAACACTAGAATATTGCATTCTCGATCCTTGTATGCCTTCAAAGCATAACCACAAGAACATTAACAGAAATGTGTAATATTCGCTCGGTAACAGGCACATTGTTTTGTACGGTGCTAGCAATGTTGTTCCGTTGTTCATTTTGTTAAGAATCACCCCCGGAATGACTTAGAAAAGAATCAAGATAGAGTTCAGTAATTTCTTAAACTTGGACACTACATAAAGGTGAGTGGTCAGCTTCACGCCCCGACCGCCTTGCCTCTGGGGATAAAGTCCACTACAAGCGATTTTACATTAGGATGAATAATACGCAGCGTCTGTAAGGAAGCTGAGGACAAAAAGTCTCCGTCCAATCCGGGAATCGAACCCCGACTCTTCGGTCTTAAACAGTGTAGTCCACTCAGTTCAATGATTTGCATAGAGTGTGCAGGGAAAGCCTACTACATCCATCAGATGACACATAAACCCCACTAATTTCAACAGAATGGTTTGTTAGTGGGTTTTCTAAGCCGGCAAAGCTTCCCTGGTCGAACCAATAACTTACTTGCTAGTACGATCGTAAATAATTCGTGAATGGGCTTGTGATGAGTTTACGTGCAGGTCAAAGAGGTGACAGATACGGCCTCAGTGGTTCAAAGATTTCACTGCCAAACAATGTGAACTTAATTGGTTGTGTCTCTACGCCTACGACTTTAAATATTTTGTAAGCCATGCAAATACAGTGCAGGAATAAATTATATTATTACGTTACAAGATATTATGTACAATGTTTCTAAACCAGTGTGTAGGGTGGCAGTGCAATTACGTACTGAGAGTCATATTTTAAGTTATAATGATAGTAATGCTAAAGAGGGGAATAAAGAACTTCGTTAATTATCAGCCGTCGCTTCACCCAGTATTACTATTTAAAACATTTACATCATAGCGAATACAAAAGGCTGAAACATTTAACACCACTGGGAAAAGAATAAACTACTAGAAAATAATGATGCCTGAGCATTATAGAAGGCAGTCACTTTCAAGCATATGAAATCTATGTTGGAATATTAAACTACATGTGCGAGAAACAGATTGAAAAGTTGTGAAAGGCCTGTTGAACTGAAGTAGACTTATTCCAGCTTTTTTTTTTTCCAAACCTTGGTATCGATTTCCTACTACCACAATAATCTTCTTCAAACAAGAATTCCAACCTCAACTGGACAGCCATTTTTCTCGCACTGACGGTGAGATATTGTGACGTCAGAACTTCATTGTTCTCACATCTATAAACTGTTTGCTTTCCGTTTTCTTACGCAGTTGATTGCGGGTTGATGTTGGCCATGAATCAACTCGACAGCTTCGTCCTGGTCTTCGAAAGTGGCGCACATTTTATCAGTCCAGGAACATCCGTCAGAGGTCTCTGAGTGAGCAACAATTTATTTGGAAATCGCAAGCTTTGAAGCTTGAAACTTATCTAAATGATATATAATTCAGTTCGTCTCATAGGAAACACACCGAATCTCCACGTAGTTCACTCACCAACAAATTCACTGTTTATTAACTTGGTTAAAAGTTTTAAATTTTTATTAAAATACAAAACAATATTGCTCCTACATGTTTCGGTCTTTAACCCTTATCCTGCTAATGTGGAAAATATGGTGAGCTCCTAATAATGCCAGCACACAACACACATGCCGCTTTACGACATGCTGCCACGTCACCTAACTTACATAAGAACGTAATTTTACCGAGTGTTTTAACATAAATGTAACTTTTAGTTAGGCACAGATAAAACTCCCTGATGATGGTCATTAAAGATCGAAACATGTAGGAGCTATATTATTGCGTATTTTAATGTAAATTTAAAACTTTTAACCAAGTTAATAAATAGTGCATTTGTTGGTGAGTGTACTACGTATTTTTCAAAATGCACAGTGCAACGATGAAAAAACACACCGAATCTCCATTACGAAGCCGAACCGATTAAACATCTTTATTCTGGGAATTATGAGGAACACAAATTCAGCGTGTGAGCAACATATTTCCTTAGTCTTACAGGAAATGGCATATACAGAAGACATTGCGCTTTTATGGGTGATGATGGCGACTCTCAGTGGAAATGTACCTAGCAACAAACAGTAAAAACATCTTAAGTACTAGAGTTAACTTGCGAGTGAAAATATATTTGAGAGCTGCCTTCATCTGGCATGTTACACAGTGTATAGTGGCGATTCTTAACCGATCTTTCGAAACAACCTATCCGTCCCATCTTCAAGGGTAAAAAAATCCAAGATCTACTTCGCAGCAGCAGCCCGAAATCACAAAAATGTATTACTTCTACGGCAATTAATTTACCCAAAATATGACTGAGGAAAGAAATGTATGTGTGGAATACAAGCCTGCAGCTGTTACCCTAAAAGGGGAAGCAAATGCGTAACACCACGATAAGTGTAACATGCAACAAAATGAGGCTTAGAGTCATTCATAAAATAATGTAACTGCCTTCAGTAGCACTACTATATGTGACAAGAATTTTGGCATCTTTGTTGGTATTTGTGCTTCAGTGTAAGAAGGCTATTATTTGTCTGTAGACATTCTTCAGTAATCTTATGTTTATTGGACCGTGCATCATTGTGATAGTTGAAGAATAAAAGACCAACTTGATGTCACTTGCTATTTTATTTCACTTCTTATGTGCTCAACATGTTTCGGACATTAATATAT
>Ga0123355_10003232_pt1 | contig 23284 bp, 24 predicted proteins | sample TergutEmb28metaG_3_FD_89872 | JGI IMG/M metagenome (GOLD analysis project Ga0123355, IMG submission 89872) | Embiratermes neotenicus P1 segment gut microbial communities from Petit-Saut dam, French Guiana - Emb289 P1 | ecosystem: Host-associated > Arthropoda: Insects > Digestive system > Gut ... | reverse complement strand
TCCAACCTCCCAGTAACATCGAAACCGCTTACTACAAGGCTGATCACGCCATTCAAGAAGTCATCAATCTAGCCACCACTGCTGCCTGAAATTCTGAGAGATGAATTCTCAACTTCGGCCGTTGAGAATCTAAGGACTAAATTTGCTGACCGTGCTCGGTTAAGTCCTTTTGTTTGCGGTTCCTGGGGTTCGAATCCACTCTCCGCCATGTTTTCAATAAGCTACAGATGCGGAAATCACTTCAGGCGTTAGTTCTCGAGTTCGCGGAGCGATGCAGTGAAGTTTGGCGCCGACGCTTACAAGAAGTATTGCACTCGCATAAGCTCGCAGTGTTTGGCTCCGAGGTCGTGATCGAACTGATTCGGGCCAACCGGACTAGTCTCGATAGGCTCGATCCCAATAGAGTCCAGCGCTGCAACAACAAAGGGGATCTCCATCGGGGAGGTCCCTCTTTTTTGCTTTCTACACACCCAAAAGGCTAGGACAGGGAGCGCTGTTTGACGCTCTCCATCGTGGCGAGTGTTGCATTGTCGTAGTGCGCGGATATTCAGGCTTGTAGAATCATCGACGTACAGGGTCGAGAAACGGTGATTTCAGCGTAAGGCAGCGCTCTCACAAGCGTCGCACAATTAGCATAGCTTGGTCGTCATGCTGTTTCCGGAAATTGAGAGCGGTCGCGCGCATACTGTTGAAAAGTTCAGGCAGATCCTGACTTGCAGACCTGCCGAGCACTTTCTTTAAGGGCGCGATTCCCATTTCTCTTCCGTTTCTGTCAAAAACTTCGGTCAGTCCGTCGGTAAGCAGTACCAACATGTCGCCAGTTTGGCAAATCACTTCCGTCGAGTGAAAGGCCTGGTCCGCAAGAATTCCCAATGGTAGATCAAGCGCCGGATACTCCCTAACCTCACCGGAGGACTGCACGTAGTGCAGCAAAGGGAGGTGCCCTGCGAGTGTCAGGTTGAAAATCTGGCCAGTCCATTGCAGAACTCCAACCGTGGCGAACATGTTCTGAGTTTTCAGTGGGTACAACACACGATGCACGTCCGCCAGCAGTTCAGTTGTGGATGCGTCTTTCACCTTGGTGCGCACAGCCGTCTTGAACATGGCCATCAGCAAACCGGCGGAGACACCGTGGCCCGAGACGTCCGCCACGTATCCTGTCCAGGACTCCCCATCTCCGGCAACGTCCACCAAATCGCCGCCTACCTCTCCGCTTGGAACTGAGATCCCATAGATTTCAAATGATCGAATGGTCTTGTGAATTGGCGGCACCAGCGCTCGATGAATTTCGGCTGCCATCGCAATTTCGTTGTGGACTCGAAAGTAGCGCGCACCCTCACGGAGAACGAACGCCCTGAAAAGCCAATAGCCCAGCGCCAGCGAGACAATACCTAATGATCCCAAGTACCCCAAGTTGCCGGTGCATGGGGGAGCCAGCGGCAATCAGTTGCGACCCCATAGGGTAGTTTGCCAGAACGAAAACGGAGAGAACCCCCAAGATTCCGAGCACCGGGATACGCCGGTAGCGTCCCGATTGGATAATGTCTGTCGTAGCCACCCATAATCCGCTGAAAATCACGATGTTCAAGAAGATCTCGAGCGGTGAAAGAAAGGTGGTGCGCATTACTGAAAGCAACACCTCGTAGGTAGCAACAAGTGAGAAGATGGCAGCGTAAAAGCAGATCTTCATCGCTCGCGGAGTTGATTTCCAGGTTTGGCGCTGAGGCAGGAGACGACTGTCTAACCGTTCGAGAAGACTCGCCATCGGCACAATCTCCTTTTTGTGGATGGTACACGTTGCGGCCCACGGAGCGAGGGATCAGCCTTACAAATCCGCGCAGCGTACCCTCCCGCTATAGCCGCTCCAGAAGGCACAAAGTGATCTATGACGCGAACGGGAGGTAGACCTAGGCAAAATGGTTGCATATTCAATAAACATGCGATAACAAACATGCGATAACAGAATTGATTCCCAGCAAAAATAAGAGCATATTAGTCGGTTAGTGTAGTGAAGCTAGTTGACGATCTACCGGGGGTATTTTCAGCTGGAAGGGGACAAGTAGTTGAGAGACCTTTGGGAGGATGTGCGATACGGGATGCGCTTGCTAGCAAGGGAAGGCCTGTTCACCCTCACGATATTGCTTTCGCTCGCTCTGGGCGTCGGGCCACTACCGCGGTCTTCAGTGTTATCTACACCGTTATCATAAATCCTTATCTATCGGCAAGATATGTTTTTTATCGTTCATCGCACCCCTTAAAACCGATGCTAGCATACCTTCGCGCAGCTCGGTCAGTAATGTCGACCTTCAGACTCCAGCGTTCTTTCGCTGCTGATTGGTTTGTCTTGCCCTTCCAACTCGAGTGTCATGAACACAAATTCCACCACAACGCAAGGGGGCATGCCGAAAGCTTCGGCGAATCCATCACAAACGACCTCCGGAGAGTATTAAAGCGGAGCAACCGTGCCCGAATCTCGTCAACGGTATTTTCGCGTGCGCGAATCATGGTAGTCCATGCTTGGAAGCACGCCTTCGGCTTCGCTCAGCGTGCTGCCCCCGTCCTTCCACGAGCAGCTGGGCCTGCCCACATTGTCTTGCATGCCATCCGAAAATTGATACCATCATCCGCAGTCTGGAGGTCTTCATGATTACTCGCCGCAGTTTCCTCATTGCCAGCGGAATGACGGCCCTGGCTTCGACTCGTGTGTTTGGCGCGAACGACAAGCTTCGAATTGGAGTGATCGGAGCCGGCCATCGGATGAAGGCATTGCTCGACTCGGCCGACAAAGCCGGCCCGTATGAGATTGTCGCGGTGAGTGATGTGTACGGGCCGAACCGCGACGCCGTCAAAGATCGATCGAACGGGCTGGCGTCGGCGCATCTTGACTATCGCGAAGTGCTCGATAAAAACATTGATGCCGTGATCATTGCGTCTCCGGATCACTGGCACGTGGCGATGGCGGGGGATGCGCTCAAGGCGGGAAAAGATGTGTACCTCGAGAAACCTGTGACCCACACGCTTGAAGAAGGCGAGATATTGACTCGGGCCGTGCGATCGGGCAAACAGATTCTGCAATGCGGGATGCAGCAACGGAGTTGGACGCATTTCCGCGATGCGGTCGATTTGATTCAGGCGGGTAGTCTGGGGCGCGTTGTGCAGGTACGAACGTACTGGTGGCAGAACTATCAACGGAACTGGGCGCCTAAGCCGATTGATCAGCAGGCGCTCGATTGGAAGTTGTGGTTGGGGTCGGCGCCGGAGCAGGCCTTCAGTGACAAGAAATTCTCGCATTGGCGCTGGTACTGGAATTTCGGTGGTGGAGCGATGACGGATTTGTTCACGCACTGGATTGATGTGGTCCATTGGGCGATGAAGGCAGACACGCCAAAACAAGCTTGCATGCTCGGTGACAAGTATGTGTTCGACGAGTGGGACTGTCCGGACACGATTCAGGCGGCATTTCGATATCCGGGGTTTGATGTGGTGTATGAAGGCATGATGGCGTCTTCGATTGATGATGGCGGGCTGGAGTTTCGCGGGACGGAAGCGACATTGAAGATCGATCGCGGGGGATTTGCAGTTTATCGCGAGGGGGCACCGCGGGAGCAGAATCCAGTGGCGACTGAGCACAGCTATCGAGATGGAACGATTACACACATGGAAAATTTCTTCGAGTGCGTGAAATCTCGAAAAGAACCGAATGCTCCCGTCGAGACAGGAGTCGCGGCGGCGCGAGCGGGGCATATCGGGAATTTGGCACACAGCAAGGGAGGACAGATCAGTTGGCCGGTCAAAAAAGGGTGATCCAATAGGTATCACAGGTACGGATCGCGAGATGAAAACGCGCACTTTGAGGGCCATTCACAAAAGATGCGCGCGGAGGAGTTACCGATCGCGAGCGCGAAAGCGAGGGAAGAGAGTCGGACGGTCCCGAGTGAAAGGGAGTTGCTGTTGGGGCGGATCATCATTGGCGGCAGTTCTAGAGGGAGCGAGGTCAATATCTTACGCTGCTTCGGAGTAGTCAACGAGCCAATTCACTGGTCACGGGCTGCCCGGAAGCTATTTCCAGTCGGGGTTTCAGATCGACGGCTCTCCGTTGACCAGCATCTTCTTGACACTAAATTCCTGCAGTATGCGTTGCGGTCCAATCGCGTTGGTTCTGGGGTGAACGAACTCCACGCTAATCTTCTCGTCGGGGTCGATCTGCCTCGGACGCGGAAAGGTGAACTGAAAGGTATCGTCTTTGAAGCTGTAGGCCATCAAACTCAGCCGGTCCCTCTTTGTGTTCAGGTATACCGTCATGCTCAACTTGGCCAGGCTTTGGCTCGCCCAATAGTTCCGCAGCTGACTCTCGTAGTCTCCGACATTGGTGTGAAAGGTCACAGCGACAATAATCCGGTCGGGAAAGGTGACTGCCAGAAACTTTGCGGCGTTGGCATCAAAAGCTGCTCTTTGCTCGTTCGTCATCTTGTCGTAATGCGCGCCGAGCTGCATCGACCGCACCTCGGCCTGGCGAATCGGCACCGCTGAGCGAAACTGCAGCGTATAGCTGATCGTAGGGTCGGTCTCCATTTCACCTTTGGAGCTTCTACCGGTCGGCACATCCATGCTGGACGCAACCGAGCGAATGCCGCCCAGCCTCAGAGTGGTGGCCCACGGCGACTCTTCGAGGAGGCGCTGTGTCTCGTCCGCAGACCAGCTCTGATAGGGCTTCTTGAACCAAAATTCGGCAGAGAACAGCGGCACCGCAAGGCAAAGCAAGAAAAGTAAGAGAAGGAAGTGATTGTCCCGGGGGATCGCCATGGAAACCTCCTTGCAAATCAGGAGAAACGCAGGCCAACCGGGATCTCCTTATTTGACCGCAAGAACGGCAGCCATTGTAACTCTGTTTCGCTGGCAAGCAAGTTATGTTTCTGAACGACATTTGTCCCGGAGGCGAGACGAATGCGCGCCGTTCTCTGTGACCATGCTTTCTCCATCCTTGCATCGGGACGGCAGCAGTTTCAGGAGGCGGACTCGCTCTCGCCGATTTCCAAACATCAGTTTCGTTTGCACTCGGATTGATCTAGCGGTTTGATCGAGCCGCGTTCGGTAACTGTGCCGCCTACTCCGCATTTCGCATGGCCGGCACCACACCGAATCCTCTCGCGGTCAATCGCAGCCGTGCCCAGTTGCGCTTTATTGATTCGGCATAGGCCAGAAGAATCGAGGGATCATTCTGGTCCCTAAGAAAGAATCGATCGACGAAGCCTATACCCGTTTTTCCGGAAAGAACGTCATTTTTGGGAAGAGGCTGAGGTTACGCGAAATGCTCCCATTCTCCCGACTATATTCGGCGTAGTGCCGCAGCGAATGCATGACCGGCTTTCCACTCCCGTTGCCTCTGCCGCTTTTCGTAAAACCTTCCTTACCTGTGGGTAGGGCCAGGGCAGACAGCCCAGCCATAGGAAAACCCCGCTCGATCATTGCCAGCGAGCAACGTTCTACGAAGGTAGCTAGTGAGAAACTTTCTACGAAAGTAGCCAAGAAAAGTGCGCGCCTCATCTACTGCGACCACGTTGAGCGCGACGGAGAAGCAGTCTTCCGGCTGGCCTGTAAGAAAGACTTGGAAGGCATCGTTGCCAAACACAAGTACGGTCTATATCTCGCCGAGCAAGCTCAGTGGCTCAACACACGAAATCAGTCCTGCAGTCAGTGGGCAGGAAGCGAAACATTCTTCGAGCGAGAGAGCGGTTCCAACGCGGCCTTCGGGTATTGGGACACCTGCTTGCCGGCCTGCCCTGAGTAAGCATCTCACCACCACGAACTTCCAGTACTTCCAGCAACACAAGGCAAAACTGTCGAGGCCACTTCGGAGGGCTTATTGAAACAGATCGCCGCTCTTGCACTGTTCCTTCTATCTGCATCGCTCACTGCTCAGGTTGAACATGGTCCAACCTTGGCGCAATGCCAAGCAGACCAACAACTGTGGTTTTCACAGATTGAAAATGGAGACAACCGCTCAGCACTACCAGATTTCTATACGCTGCTCGATGAGACTAAGGAGATGGATGCATGCCAAAAAGTTGACCCTTCGAATTGGCACGAGTACTACAACATTTCGGCTGAGATGGATGCTGAACGATTAGAACGGTACATGCACTTCGTCAGGCGACACAGCCTCTACGACAAATTCATCATGGAAGACAGAGCAGGAATGCGCTGAGAGCACTCGACTGACTTCGGGACCTTTGAGTGTGCCAGGGCTGTCCGGGTGAGTCTTTCAGTGGACGGGTGGGAAGATTGATCGGAATGGACAACGGAGATCCCGCAAGTCATGATGACTTCCAATCGAACTGCCGGATGACCTTCCCACGGAATGTGCCCGGCAATCGTGCAGTCGAACGGCAAAGAATTCGTCTGGCGACGCTCGCCACTCGCGTCGAGCTAGTTGCCAGCCGCATTCTTCAAGACCAGCACTAGAATCCTCCCGTCCGAATGAAACTCGCCGCCTGTCGCTGTTTTTGCCACGGTGAGAGGGTTGGCCGGTGTAACGTGATCTCTCTGCACAACCAGTCCAGTCCCAGACAGAGTGCCGTTCAGGTACTCCCGTTCTTCATCGACGGCCGGATCGATCTTGTGCGTTACGCCATTATTGCGTTGGTCTCGTTCGAATCCGATATCATGCGTCGCGGCGACACACCACAGCGGACGTCCGTCCACCTCATAGGGCGATTTCCAGACGCGCAGATGATTTCGCGACATGGCAACACGAAGGGGTTCTGCGTGGGCAAAGCCGTAATCCTGTGGGCGGTCGAACAGGTACAAGACGCTCATGGGCATCGTCAGGTAGTCTTTCTTCTCGAGCGAATCCATGATTGCGCTCATCGCTGCGGCGCGCACGGTTTTATCCACCTGCACCCAGCCTGCAGTAGAAAATGCCTGCAAGACCTGATCCTGCGTGCCGACAAGTAGAACGTTCACCATGTCCCCCGGATTCTTCGCAGGATCGGAGACGCGGCGCGGAATTTTGGCCAGTAGGGCCGGTGAAATTCCTGCGATCCGAGTATCGGCCGGCCCCCCGGGGCTGGCATCACCGGTTCCTTCTTCAAGCACTTCCACGGTCACTTCGAAGCTTCCCGTGGCCGTCGCTGCGTCTTTTTCACTCTGGTTCAGCCCAAGGAAAAGCCTGCCTCCGACTGGGACATCGAATTCTTGGCTGGTGCCAATGGCAAACGCTTGCGCATAGTCGGTCGAGCCAATCCTGCCGATCAAAGCGCCGTGGCCGGCGTTACCCACCGCGTACTCGTGCAGCAGATCGGCAAATCCGCGCGGCAGCCCATCCGGTCCGAATGTTCCGACTGTGTGTGTTTTGGATTCGTACGACGATTTATCGCCTGCCGGATACGTGATCTGTCCTATCGCAGTGAACTTCAACTTTGCGCCGCCGCGCAGGGCAATATTGGTGTCCACCCATTCTTTGTTCGCTGGAATCTGGATCTTGTAGGATTTTCTTGCGGCTTGCCCGACGCTTGACGCGCTAATTAAAGTTCCGGCGAGAATCAAGCCGAATAGTGTCCTTGGCAATTCAGCAATTGAGAGTCTCATGGTTTCAGAGCCTAGAAGTCTAGTGCCAGACCGAGTGCGCGAATCAGCGCGAGGTCACCTCTGTTCCTTCGAGAGGGTGATGGCGTAACGACGCACGCCAACTCCGCTTCAGAAGATGCTGAGATGCTGCCTACAGGCTGAAGGCTGTAGAATGTGCAGGAAAACTGTCAGAAGGAACAGGCTAGATTGCACACGAGATGCCTCGTGCTGTGACGCTCAGGCCCATCTCACGAATCCGTTGACTGCATCGACGCGATTGCGCTCTTTTCTAACTGGGTGCTGGTTGAGAACCGTGCTTTGAGTTTGAGTTTCCCTTAGATCCACGCTAGCCCGTCTTGCGCCGCTGTGTTTGACTGCGTTGTGGAGGGCCTCCTGTAGGACTCGAAACAGAGAAACTCCGACATCGAGTGGTAGAACAGAGGATACATCTGTGCGGAAATCAATCTCTATTCTCTGCCGCTCCGCGAATTCCTTGCACCAAGCCTTTATGCCTGCAACGACACCTAGGTATTGCAACTTTGACGAATGCAGGTCGTGCGACAAGGCTTGGACATCCATTGATACGTCTTGCATCTGCTTTTGCAGTTGACCGATACGCCCACGGACTGCGGAGGGCACTTCAGGGCGATCTGATTGCACCTGATCGAGTTCGACCGCCAATAGAGCGAGGCGTTGGCTGATGTCGTCGTGGAGTTCTCTGGCGATCCGGGCGCGCTCCTGCTCCTGGGCCTCGATCAGGCTGGTACTCATGTGGCGCACTGACTCCTGAGTGCGTTGCACCTCGGCCATGACAGCCGAAAGGAACAGGAGTGGCACAGCGACCATACAAAACAGAATCTGCAGGGACAGAATATTCTGAAGGGTGGCGTATCCCGGCCAAGCCCCCAGACCGGCGCCGCGCCGTCGGTCCACTACAGTTGGAGCGCAGAGGATGGCCCGTTAAACGCTCAAAACTCCGCCAGGGTGTCAGGAGCGCGCTGGATTTTTCGCCAAATGCTTCCATCTGGCATAAAGAGTCCTTGCAAATCAATTTGGGTTTCAGGGCAGGGATGACAGAGTCATGATCAGGCAGATTTTCTGGTCTGGAGACTAAACTCAATAATCTTCCCCCGGTTTTGCGGAGGTGTCCATTTATTTTTCTTCTGGAAGTTGCTTGGTATGTAGAACTCTATGATCTTCGCCACAGCCACACCTCGTTTTCTGTTACTTCGCATGACCCAGCCATTCCCAACCACACTGACAACGCACAGAATCGCAGAGCCTTAGTTTTTGCAAGAGTGCTTTACAGACCGCACATGAACGCATCCACATGGTTCCTCCCATCCGTTAGACGCCACGGTGAAAATTGCGACGTGACACTGTTTTCATTTGATTGTCAATAGTTCCGCCAACCCCAAACCTCGCAACTTGTGGGGAGGTCGCCCGGAAGCTGGCAGCTTGTGTCACGAACGCCTCAGTGACCTCTATTGGCGTTCACTTAGATAAGCGACATTTGAAGGGGAATCCGTTCACTTTCCGACAGCCTTTTGTCTGGAGGGCCGAACGAAAAAACCCGGCGAAGAACGAAGCGACCTGAGATTGCTGGGTCGCCGGCAATCAGGTAAGCCTTGGGGTCAAGCGGGACACTTTTCCGTGTTTGGCCAAGTTTATCAGGCAGGAGCCCACACCAAACCCAAGTTTAATTCTAGCTTTTCGGAGTGCCGCTTTGTCCTTGCGCGTGAGCAACTGCGCCCGATGTTGGAATCGCAGGGCTGCGGAGATTCTGCAGTTCGGGGCAACCAGATCTTCGCTTGACGCCATCACATGATTGAGTAGGTTGGTCAATCATTTGTTCGAACCTCGCTCGGCCAAGGTGGCGAGATATCTGGTTTCGTCACACGGCACACGATCTTGCCAGCGGTGAAACACGGCGTGAATTCATGTTGAAGGCGAAAGCCCTCACCGGCGGCGGGGTATTCCTTACCCGCTCGGGCTGTCGGTGGCAGTACAAGCGTGCCCAAACCAACTGCGCGACCGGGTGTCCCGCCCATTCGTGAAAACTGAATCTTCCGGTTACGCGAACAAAAGGCGACATATCGCGATATAATATATCGCGATACGATACAAATAGAACGTAGCATGCCCGTGACAATTGACACAGTTTGTAATATAAAAATCATTCCTCACTGTCCTGGTGTGGATTAGCAGTCGAGCGCCTCGCCGCTGCCAGCGAAAACTCTATGATCAAAGTGAAACAGCTCACCAAACGGTATGCGCGGACGATTGCCGTCAATGAGATCTCGTTTGAAGTATCCAAAGGACAGATCGTCGGCTTCCTCGGTCCGAACGGCGCGGGTAAGACGACGACCATGCGCATGCTGACCTGCTTCCTCCCTCCCACCTCCGGAACGGCGACGGTGGCTGGTTTTGACGTCCTCGAACAGCCGCTGGAAGTGAAGAAGCGAATCGGATACCTGCCCGAGACGCCACCCATCTATCCGGAGATGGAGACCTCGGAATACCTACGATTCGTCGGCGAATTGAAGGGGCTGTCGGGAGCCGATCTGGACAAGCGAATCGGCTATGTCTGCGGGCGCTGCGCCATCGCCGACGTCAAGAACAAGCTTCTGGGAAAACTCTCCAAAGGCTACCGCCAACGCGTCGGATTGGCGCAGGCCATCATCCACAACCCAGACGTGCTCATTCTCGACGAGCCGACTGCCGGACTGGATCCCAAGCAAATTAACGAAACCCGCGACCTGATCAAAGATCTCGCCGGCGAACACACCATCATTCTCAGCACCCACATCCTTCCGGAAGTCGAACAGACCTGCGAACAGGTAATCATTATCAACAAAGGAAAGCTGGTCGCCACCGATTCCGTCCGCAATCTGCAAGCTCGAGCCCGGGGAGCGGAATCTGTGCTGGTGGAAGTCGCCGGCCGCAACGGCAGTTTCGAGCCCTTGCTCGTACAACAGAAGTTGGAACAACTTGCCGGCGTCAGCCGCGTACTGTGCAAAGAGCAGGTGGATGCGCGTGCGGTTTTTGAAGTCGAAAGCAAGAGGGGGAGTTTCGTTCGTGGCGATGTGGCGCGCGCCATCGTCCAGTTCGGCTGGGACCTGAACGAACTTCGCCCTGCCGCCATGAGCCTGGAGGAAGTCTTCCTGCAACTGACGGGAAGCGAAGCGTCCACCCAGGAAGAAACGCCAGTCGAGGTGCAAGCCCGATGAGGAACGTCTGGATTATTTGCCGCAAGGAACTCCGCAGCTACTTCGCATCGCCCGTGGCCTACATCCTGCTGATCATGTTCGGAGTGATCTTCGGATTTTTCTTCTGGAATGCGCTCGGGGCATTTGTCTTCGAGAGCATCCAGTCGCAGATGAGCGGGCAGTCCTTTCCAATGGACCTGAATGAGTGGATCATCCGGCCGCTGCTGTCTAACGTCGGCGTGATCGGACTGTTCTTTATTCCCCTGATCACCATGCGGCTCTTCGCCGAAGAAAAACGGACTGGCACGATCGAACTCTTGGCGACGTCCCCGGTTCGCGACATCGAAATCATTCTCGGCAAGTGGCTGGCTTCGCTTGTGCTTTATACCTGCCTGCTCCTGTTCACGGCTGTGAACTTTGGGTTCCTCTTCATGTACGGCCACCCGGATTGGAAGCCGCTCTTAGTGGGATATCTGGGTCTGCTGTTACAAGCGGGGGCACTCCTGGCCATTGGGACTTTCATTTCCACTCTCACCAAAAATCAGATCATTGCCGGCGCCGTGACTTTTGGCGTCTGCCTTTTGCTGTGGGTGCTGGGGTGGGTCAGCGGATACGAAACCGCGACTTGGGCACGCGTGCTCGCTTACATGTCCGTCCCCACCCACTTCGAATCCTTCGCCAAAGGCGTCCTCGATTCGAAGGACCTGGTTTTCTATATCACCGTCATTTTCCTGGGACTGTTTTTTACGGAACGTTCCATGGAATCGTTGCGCTGGAGGTCCTGATTTAGGAGAACACGATGGCAAATCAATGGATTAAAGCGAGACAAACGAAATACGCTGCTTATGCGGCTACCTACATTTTGATTGTCATCGCTGGGGTGATCGTCGCCAACCTTCTCGCGGACCGCTATAACAAGTCCTACGATTCGACCGCGAACAAGCGCTTCAGCCTCTCTGAGCAAACCGCAAAGATTGTCAAAGGTCTGAAGCAGGACACGGTCATCACCTATTTCAATCGCAGCACTCGCTTGCACGATGGCAAGGACCTGCTCGATCAATACGCCAATCTCTCTCCCAAGGTGAAGGTGAAGTACGTCGATCCCGATAAAGACCCGGAGTTGGCTCGCGAATACGGCATCCGCGACTTCGGCACCGCGGTCGTTCAGATCGGTCCGAAGAGGGAAGAGGTCAAGAGCATGACGGAGGAAGGCATCACCGGGGCCTTCATTCGCAACTTGAAGAGCGCCACGCGTACCGTCTGCTTGGCCAGTGGCAGCGGCGAGCGCCAACTCGGTGACAGCAATCGCGAAGGCTTTTCCCATTTCAAAGACCTTCTTGCCAAGGACAGCTACGAGAGCAAATCTGTTGACCTGCTCTCGAAGGCGGAAGTCCCCACAGACTGCACGACTCTGGTCATCGCCGGCCCCACCAAGAATTACGAGCAGCCGGAAGTCGACGCCATCAAAAAGTACGTGGAAAACGGCGGACGCGCTTTTTTCATGCTCGATCCGCCCCTCAAGCTGGGTCATGAAGAAATTGCCGACAATGACGCGCTCGCGAACCTGCTCGAGAGTTGGGGTGTCAGTGTAGACAAAAATTTGATTCTCGACTTCAACCCAGTGGGGCAGCTTGCGGGCGTCGGCCCGCAGGTGGCGCTGGTGACAAGTTATGCCTCCCAGCCGATCGTGGATCAGATGGCAGGCACGGCAACCGGATTTCCGCTGTCTCGATCGCTGCAAATCAAGAACACCGATAAGACGAGCGTTCAGAAGCTGTTCGACAGCTCAGCCGAGAGCGTAGCCACCAGCAAATTGAGTTCGCCGGCCGTAGACCCGAAAGATCCAACAAACAAGAAAGGGCCGCTGACCCTGGCTGCGGCAGGAACCTACAACACTGGCAAGGAAAATTCTCAAGGACGATTCGTTGTAGTCGGCAGTTCCACCTGGGCGGCCAATCGCTTCATCGGCTTCAACGGCAATGACGATCTGGCTTCGAACGCTGTGAACTGGCTCTCGTCGGATGAAGACCTGATTTCCATCCGTCCAAAACCGCCCGAAGATCGCCGCATCACCATGACCGGCCGCCAACTCGCCTGGGTGCGAACAACCAGCCAGTTCGCCTTGCCGCTGGTGGTCGTAATCCTGGGTGTCGGGGTGTGGTGGAAGCGGAGATAGGTTCGCGGGTTTGTTTTGAAAACGGCGCTGCTTCGAGCTGCGTCGTCTAAGCGCCAAAAACCACATTTGGATAATGCATGAAGATTCGTGGCCTGCTCATCGCGACTGGAATATTGGCCGTACTGGCTGGAGTTCTTTACTGGTCCGAATACCACAAGCCCAGCGCCGAGGCTGCCAAGCCTGACGCCGACGCAGCTCCATCGCTTCTGAAGCTGGATGAAAATTCCATCACCAAACTCGAGCTGAAGAAGAAGGACGCATCTCCAATTCAGCTAACCAAAAGCGGCTCCGACTGGAAGATCACGGAGCCCAAGCCCTTCGTCGCCGATCAGACGACCGTCTCAAGCCTGCTCTCCACCATTTCTTCGCTCAACTCCGATCGTTTGGTGGAGGACAAGGGAGCCAATCTAGAGCGCTACGGTCTGGCATCTCCCGCTTTTGAACTTGAGGTCACGGAGAAAGACAGTAAAACGCAGCACCTGCTGCTCGGCGACAACACTCCTGCCGGCAGCGGGGTATACGCGGCCCTGGCAGGTGATCCCCGCGTGTTCACTCTTGCCGAATACCATAAGACCAGTCTCGAGAAGAGCCTGAATGATCTTCGCGACAAGCGCCTTCTGACCGTCAGTACCGACAAGGTCAGCCGCCTCGAGATCAGTGGAAAGAACGGAGACATCGAATTTGGCCACAACCAAGACGAGTGGCAGATCCTGAAACCAAAGCCCATGCGGGCCGATACAGTGGCTGTCAGTGAACTGGTCAGCAAGCTGACCGACGCTCGCATGGACCTCAGTGACTCTGACAAAGCGGCAACAGAATCCGATTCCGCCTTCGCCAAGAACGCGCCCGTCGCCACCGTGAAGGTCACCGATGAGTCCTCGACGCAGCAGCTTCAGATCCGCAAAGCGAAGGACTCGTATTACGCCAGATCCAGCCAGGTCGAGCGCGCATATAAAGTCGATTCATCTCTCGCCGACTCGCTAAACAAGAAGGTCGACGATTTTCGCAATAAAAAGCTCTTCGACTTCGGATATTCCGATCCCAACAAGCTCGAAATACGCAGCGGACCCAAGACCTACTCCATTGTGCGCGGCGGGGAGGACTGGTGGGACAACGGCAAGAAGCTGGACGGAGACAGCGTTCGATCGCTGATCTCGACTCTGCGTGAATTGTCCGCCGAGCAATTCAGTGCATCGGGTTTCACTACTCCGGAGATTGAAGCAATTGTCACCTCCGACGACGGAAAGCGAGTAGAAAGCGTAACGATTTCAAAATCCGGTTCGAACTATGTCGCCAAGCGTGACGGCGACTCTACTTTGTACCAACTCGCGACCCAATCCGGTGAGGAGCTACAGAAGGCGTTCGATGGTCTGAAGCCCGCCTCGGCTCCGCTCAAGCCGGCAAAGTGAATTGTCGACCGGTGAAAACAGATGTCGCTGAGGATGTCGGCCGTGTCAAGCGGGTCTGAGCGAATCTCGGCGTGCACTCAAGAGCGCCACTTGGTCAGACGAGCCATCGTCACTCGCATTTCAACCCGATCCAAATAAAAGGCGTACATCGGACCAGGACGGGTGCTGGCAGAGATTTCGCACTTTTGAACAGATTCTGCAGTTCCCGTATCGCGGTCCACATTCAGGCACGCCCCGTACGAAAACAACTGATGCTCAATCCTTCCTCTGGCGTCGCTCAGAAAGCAGAGATTCTTCTCTCACATGCATGACTCGTGGCATGGACGGCCTGGCGCCTGCCTTGAGGTTCCCGTGGTCATCGACAATGTCCCATCCTGAATTGGCGATGTAGAAGAAATCGTCATCCACGACGACGCCGTGGGTTGGATCCCCGAGCGTCGGTGTCGACCTTTCGATTATTCTCTCGGACTCTATCCTCGTGAGCGTCGCATTTAACCTGAACGCGACAACACGCTCCGGGGAGGTGCCGTTCTGTACCGCAATCAACCTGCCGCGATCGAAATAAAAGCCGTCAACGCCGGTCAGAGCATATCTCCGTTCCATCGAAAGCCATCGCACCTGCTTGGTGGCCAAATCCAAAATGCCAATCCCCCGCATGTAGTCAGGCACAAAAATGTGCTTTCCATCGGGATGCATGGTCGGAGTTTGTGGCGAGACAAAATCTCCGTTGTCCAGGCGTTGTAGGATGTCGCTTTTGGGGAGTACCCGATAGACGCCGCCGCCTTCGCCGTCACTGACGATTACGTCACCATTCTCCGTTACCCCGAGAGCGCTTCCGCGTGGTCCCTCAATTCTTCGCAGTAGCTTGCCGTTTCTCAAGTCGTAACAGAGCACGGCTGATCGGCCCCCAATCTGATTCCGGTGCGAAGACAAAGCCCCGCATTGCAACTTCAGTGGCCCAAACCAAGCCCCGTCTGGTATCAACCCTGATGGCTAGCATCGGCCAGTCATCGGGCGCCTCGGCAAAATCGTGAATCATTCCGTTCACGGTCGATATGATTTTCTTTTCTCGAACACTGGTAACCAGAAATTGTTTCGCGTTTGGATCGTAGTCCAAATCCTCAGCCAGGAGCTTGGAGTCCGAAAGCAGGAAGGCAGTTGAGCCGAGTCTAATCGGTATGACATTCGCTTTCAGGGTTCTCTGGATTTCAGCAAAGCCAGCTTGGTTGCGAAGAGGTGCGAACTCTACGGACGTGCCGAGCAAGCCGGTGGACGCTCCCATCCGGGCAAACTCCTGCACGTTACGCACTGCATCAGCCAACTCCCCAGCGTGGATCTCCGCACGAGCCACTTCCAAAAGCGAGTCAGGCGCCCCATTCATGAACTCTTTCAATTCGCGTGCGCTCGCCATATTAGAGCGCCAATCCTTGCTGGCGCGTGACCTTCGCACACTCTCTTGAAGTGCCTGGAACCGCTCTACGGCTGATGCCCTCGGATTTGCGGTTGAGCCCGTGACCAGGAGAAGCAAGATCGTTAGAGCAGGTTTGTAGATTTGCCAGGGCATGACATTTGCGCTGTCACTGCCGGTGCGGTGTACTGTGCAACTGACTCGGGATTCTCATTCCAAGGAAGGCGTCGCCTGCCGCATGAGACGCATCGCGCGCAAATCATAACCTCGGAGACAATCGGTCAGCAGAGCAAAGGGCTGCAACTGTAGTTGACTTGACACCCCGCTTACAGTCAGTGTTTCAGGGGCCAGGTCAAAATGCGCAGTCCGCTTTGTTTGTTATATCGCTCAACCGTCAACGCCCCCTGGACGCGGTCCTGAACGCGGCATTGAATGGCGGCCTGAAGATATCGTCAGCCGGGGTCGATAGTCGCACTGGTCAGATGTGCCGTATCCAAAGTCTGTAGCAAGAATCTGAAAGACTATGCTGTGAGACCCGAATACCCTAAGGTTGGTTGGAGGGCCGCAACGGCGCTAGAGTCTAGGTTGGATCGATCGGAGTCAGCGATATGCGCAACGAAATTGAACAATCCGGGGCCCTTCGTCGCCAACAGTGGCTTAGAGTTCTTGACGTTTGCGGTGTGGGTCTCCCGACATCACTGCGTGTAGTAGAAGTCTCAGGCGGCCTGGTTCAAGCGACTGTCGGAGAACCGCCCGGACGAATTGCTCTGAACAGCTTGCCCGCCAGCGTGCTGATGTTCAACATTTCTCCGGTGCAAAAACTGCGACAGGATCGCGACGGGCGTTCCTTTGTCAGTGACATGCTAAGCGGAGAGATGACGCTCTTGCCCCGCGGCACACCGAGCGAGTGGTCCTGGAACAGCAAATGCGATCGCCTCGATGTGATCATCTCCCCCAGTGTCTTTGGTGACCACTGCTGCCTGGAGGTGCTCGACCGGTATGCATTTCGCGATGCTGAAATGGAGGTTATCTGCCGCCGCCTCTACCAAGAACTGAGTCTGCAGGGCTCGACCGAGCAACTTTGTTGCGAATCGCTGGTGTTGAACCTGGCCGAGATTTTGCTGCTTCGTCACTCGACCACTTCGCCGCGAGCCATGCTTTTGCCGCGAGGCGGCTTGTCGCGGAACCAGGCACGGCGCGTGCTTGAGTACATTGAGTCCAATCTCAGTTGCGAACTGACGTTAAAGAAGTTGTCAGAGATCGCTGACTTAAGCGTTTTCCACTTTGCGCGCATGTTCAAACAAACCGTGGGCATAGCGCCTTATCGATATGTTCTGGAGCGGCGTGTGGAGGCGGCCAAGATAATGTTGCGCACGGCCAAGACAAGCTTGGCGGACATCAGCCTCTCCGCAGGTTTTGACAGCCAGAGCCATTTTTCCAGCACCTTCCGTCGCCTAGTGGGCGCAACGCCGACCGAATTCCAGGGAGCTTCTCGCAACCGCCATCGCAGGATTTGAATCCCGCGAACCAGAGAGGGCATTCATGAGATTGGATCTCATCCGCTATTTGTGTGTCTGGACGCTTCTGGTGTCATTGCCAGGACGAGAGATCAGGGCAGATCAGGCTGTTCAAGTAATCCGGCTAACAGCGAGAAAGTACGAGTTCTCGCCGTCGGAAGTTCACGTCAAGCTTGGAATGAAGGTTCAGCTCAAGATCATTGCGATTGATCGAGATCACGGCTTCACAATCGTGCGTGATCCGGCCGGCGATGACTCGTCCCCTCACCCCGGTCTCGCGTTCACGTTGGCTGCAGCGAGTGACGACTGGAGGCTCAAGCGAGGTGAAGAGACGGTGATCGAATTTCTTGCCAGAGTTCCAGGGACATACGGGTTCAGCTGCTCACTGGTGTGCGGTCTTCACCACGGCCGCATGAAGGGCCAACTTATCGTAGATCCGTGAGTGTTCGGTGGTTGTGAACGGGCGTGGGTGCTTGAAAGAGTCCTGGAAACTAGTGTGGTGTACCGTTAATAACTAGACATATTTAGACATATTGGAAACCATGTGGTATGACCCTAAGCATGGCCAGAGTCAGTGCGCCCTTGAGCTTATCTGCAGACGATCTCGCGCAATTGGTTCGGTGGGAAACGGCTCAGGGCACGCCACAGCAGGTAGCCCTGCGCTGCCGCCTGGTTCTGGCCGCCGCCGCCGGCCAACAGGATTTGGAAATTGCTTCCACCTACGAGGTCAACCGCCACACCGCCGCATTGTGGCGCCAAAGGGTGCGCCGCGCGGGCATCAATTCCGTCTGGGAGATTCAACCGGGCCGGGGACGCAAGCCCAAGTATAGCCAAGAGAAGCGCGACGCCATCGTTGCCGCCACCGTGGAGAGCAAACCCAAAGGCATGACCCACTGGAGTTGCCGCAGCATGGCCCAAGTCCAGGGGGTAAGCTCGAGTACGGTGAACCGGCTTTGGCAATTACACAACCTCAAACCGCATCTCACCCGAACCTTCAAGTTGTCGCGCGATCCCAAGTTTATCGAGAAGTTGACCGATGTCGTGGGGCTGTATTTAAACCCGCCGGACAAAGCGCTGGTGTTGTGCGTGGACGAAAAGAGCCAGATCCAAGCCCTGGACCGAACCCAGCCGGGTCTGCCTTTGAAAAAAGGGCGGTGCGGTACCATGACGCACGACTATAAGCGCAACGGCACGACGACCTTGTTCGCCGCGATGAGCATGTTGGATGGCAAGGTGATCGGGCAGTGCTACAGTCAACACCGCCATCAGGAATTTCTGAAGTTCTTGCGCCAATTGGATCGAGAATTTCCCGGGGATCAGGAACTGCACTTGATCCTGGACAACTACGGGACGCACAAAACCCCGGAGGTGCAAAGCTGGTTGAAACGCCATCGCCGCTTTGTGCAGCACTTCATTCCGACCAGTTCCAGTTGGCTGAACTTGGTGGAGCGCTGGTTTGGGGAGTTGACGGAAAAAGCGGTGCGGCGTGGGGTGTTTCTTAGCGTGCCGGATCTGGTCGCGGCCATGGAAGCCTTTTTGGGCGCCTGGAATGAGAAGCCGCAGCCCTTTGTGTGGACCGCCAAACTAGAAGAGATTCTGAAGAAGATTGAGCGCGCCCGCGCGAAGTTGGAATCGATTCAACCGGGGAGCACCCTGCCGAGACGTCGTCGGAAAGGGGAGGAATAATACGTATACTTATTTACGATACACTACGCTAGCAGCTGAGATTTGGCGGAAGAATGCAAGGAGAAAGTCCTGCGATGTCTTGCTGGATTTCCGTCTTCGGAGGCCTGTTGAGCGACCGCTGAAACGCGACCGGGCCATCGTTGATCCCGAGATGTTGCTGCGCATTCTGCTGACTGGCCATCTCGATGGCATCACCGGCGTATGAAGTCTCATCGAAAACGCCTCGGGCGACCTTTTTCCTACAACCCGAGCAGTCCCCTCCGAGACGTTTCCGATCAAGGCTAGCGGCGACACTTAGAATCGTCGCATCCACTCCAAGGCGTTGCGCAGGCTACGGCGCCACAGCTGGAACCTATCAGGCAGGCGACTTCTAATGGCTCGCGGCCTGAGGCTTGATTAACTCGTCGAGATAATCCGGCCGCCCACCATCACGCACCAGGTGCGGGTAACGTGGTCCGTCATGATAGTTAATAGTGCATGTTCGAAAATAACCATCCACCGCGACCAGGAGTGTGATCGTTTGTGAAGTGTCCTTCGCAGACTTGATCGCATCCGAGAGCAATTCCTGCGTGTAAACGCGGCCATTGACGCCAATTATTTTCATCTGCGAAGAGATCCCGGCCTCAAACGCCGGACTTCCGACGATAGAGTCGGTGACCATCCCGTCGCTGCCCACCTGGAGGCCGATGGAATAGACGGCGCCCGGATTGCCGCGGCGTCCCTCCAACTTCAAAGGTGTGTCGCTGAACGAGACTTTCCAGCCGCTGTTTTCGATCCCTCCCATGGGTGCTTCCGCAGAAGTGGAAGTCAACCGGGTGTGAAAAAATCCGGCCCAATCAAATGGCGCAAATGTGTTGAGCGTCTTCACCAAGTCATCGAAGGTATAGGTCTTTACCTGCGGGCCAAGATTGGGTCCTCCGTGGAATTCCTGGCAGAAATCATCAATCGATTTCCTGCCACCAGACTCACGATGAACGATTGTGGCTACTTCAAGCCAAAGCAGATTACCCTCATCGTAGTAATCGGTACCGCGGCGCCAGTTCATCCAGCCTCCTCCTGCGAAACCCAGTCCCGGTTCTCCAACCGCGGTGTCAAGCAATGGGCGCCAGGTTCGGCCGGGACGCCCGGGGCCGAGCATGGCCGCGATGCTGGCCAGGTACTCATGGTATTGGTCTGGCGTCCACAAGCCGCTGCGCGCCGCCAACGTGGGCCCAAGGTAGTCTGTAAGCCCTTCATAGCTCCATAGCAGGTCCGTCTTCATGGGCTGTTGGTAGTAGGGGACAGTCAGATCCGCAGGGCGCCGAAACTTGCCATTCCAGGAGTGGACAAATTCGTGCGCCAGCAGTCCGCCCAGCGACATGCCGGAACTGGGCAAAAGAAGAGTTCGCTCCGGCAAGCGGCTGTTGTTTGACTCGTGGTGTTCGAGGCCGAAATGCGCCACGTGATCGCTGAGCGCGAGCAGAAAATGATAGTCGCGATAGTGGCGAGCGCCAAAGAGTTTGCCTGATTCGGCCACCAGATTGATCATCTCCTTCTGGTTTTCAGGGCTCATGTTCAGAGCATCTGCGCTATCGGCAGCGATGTCGATTTCATGATGGATGGGTTCTCCCGGCGGGGTCAGGTCAATGGTTCGGTAAAACTCTCCGGTAATTACAGGCGAGTCTACGAGCGAGTCTAGAGAAATCGGTTTAAATGAAACTTGGTTCCCAGCTTCATTTTCGACAGGAAGCGCAGTGCCGAATTTCCATCCATCCGGCATTACCAGTTTGGCTTCATACGTAAGCTTCTCAGCGAGGACGTCTGCCGGATAAAGCACAACTTCATTCCATTCGAGAACCAGCAATTTGTCGGTGGCTGAGACGCCATCAGGCTGAATATAGTCAAAGTTGACGTCGAGATGACTGACGCCGTGCGGGATTTCCAGGTGGAAGGTAAAAACATCCAGCAAATCACGCAGCCACGGAATGATCTGCCCGTTGGCCTCGAATTTGACGCCGGTCAGATTTGCTATGGGTCCATCGGGCCCGTGCTCACCCGGAATCCATTTCGGGTAGTAGAGCGTTAGAGGTCCAGGCTTGACGGGCATCACCAAATGTGTGTGCAGCAGCTTCTGCTGAGTTCTCGTCGCGTCCACGGTGACCAAGATTGCTTCTTCGCCGAGCGCGGCGGAGGCGGCCAGCGCTAGGATTAAGACGAGAAAAACCAACGGCCGAATGCGGTACGCTTCCATGCAAATGCTCCTTAAAAAAGGGGATAAACCCATCGTTGCATAATAATCTGCTTCCCGCTGCCCTATTCTTCCCCTCGCTCGGCTCCTGGGTCACGCAACGTGCCATTGCATCCGTCGTGTGCACTGCCGCCGATTCTGGTTTCCGCCCTCTCACTGCGCGAAGCGTGCGACGCATGTTTTATGCGGCGACCGTTTCCTGACTCGTGCGCGGGCGTCGCCTGCACGCCCCAAGTTTCCCTCAGACCCACAACTGCCCCTGCGCGCTTTCTGGCGGGCCCGGCACGGGGCGCCACCAGCAAGGCTTCCACTATGCGGACTCTGTGGAATAATCAGTCGCGATGGAACACACAGCGAATCCCGGCGGAATACTAGGCCCCCACGCGGCGGCCCTCAGAGCGGCCCTCTTGCAGCCTTTTCTCCGGTTAAACTTTGTGACGCTCTGGGTCAGGGATCAAGAGCGGAGTCGGCGGTTCTTCGTGGAAAAACTAATTTTCCAGACGATTGTGAACCTGCCAACTGCCGAGGGGGACCGCTGGATCATTGTCGCCCCTCCGACTGCCGGCTGGCTGCCTGAAACGGCAGGCGCGGGCCTGGCCGGGATCGCCCTCGTCGTTCCACCCGAAGGATCCGCGGAGCACCAACGCATCGGCCAAAGCACCGGGATTAGTTTTCTTACCGAAGACGTGCGTAGCGTCTTTGAAGAATGGTCGAGACGCGGAGTCCGTTTCCCGGTCCCACCAATGGAACCTTCGTGGGGAAGCGGGAAAGCGAGGTACGCGGTTTTTGAAGACGTGGACGGAAACAGTTTTTCCCTGATTGAGTTCGATGAGGCGACGCGCGTACTGGAAGCCGAGCGCCACGTCCAGGCTGCCAGGTTGGAAGCCGAGCGCCAGGCTGCGCACGACTTGGCAATCGCCCAACAGGTGCAGACGCGTTTGTTTCCGCAACGCCAGCCGGCGGTTCGAACGCTCGTCTATGCGGGGATTTGCCATCCCGCTCGGACCGTCGCTGGAGACTATTACGACTTTCTTGATCTCGGCAGGGGAAGGCTCGGCCTGGTATTAGCGGACATAGCGGGCAAAGGCATCGGAGCCGCTCTGCTCATGGCGAATCTGCAAGCAGCTCTGCGCAGCCAGTGCGCTACGGCGTGGGAACAGCCCGAACGATTTCTGCGGTCGGTAAATCAGTTACTTTACGAAAACACGGACGAGGGGAATTACGCGACCCTCTTCTTCGCCGCATACGACGACGATACGCGCAAGCTGCGCTACTCGAATTGTGGCCATCCACCGGCCTTGCTCGTACGCGGAGACGGCAGTCTGGAAAGGCTGGAGGCAACCTGCACGGTGGTGGGACTGTTCGAGAAATGGGAGTGCACGATGGAAGAACGCGAGCTGGCTCCGGGCGACGCCGTTCTCCTTTACACCGATGGTGTAACCGAAGCTCTGAATGGCGAGGGACAGGAATTCGGCGAAGAGCGTCTGCTGGAAGCCTTCCGGCAACTTGGTCAGCTACCCCTGCCGGAGTTGCTGGTCGAAGTTGCAGATCAGGCTCGAACATTCAGCCCTCATGAACAGGCCGACGACATCACGTTGATAGTCGCCAGATGCATATGAGATCACCGCCCGCTCAGTCGGTGCCAGGCAGCTGTGCCACGGTGGCATAGGGCAGCACGAACGAGTACAAAGTGTTGAACAGAAGCAAGACGGGCTAGGAGCAGCGCCGAAAGGTGAAGCCACGCAGAGCCGGTGTGGACTTTGGCAACGGAGCCAGTCTCAGATCTCCTGATCTCGACCGGTAATTTCAGGTCATTGATGAAAGCGGAATGATCCCAGAAAGAATGTTGCCAAAGGGTGTGGCCTTCGGGTAAGAGAGTGGAATGCCACAGATGCAACTCCCCATATTTCCTGCCGGCATAACCGAGATCAACAACCAGATTGCGGTGGAAAAGAGAGAGGGCATGGTCTATTACGTCTACGGGCACCTGCCGGTGTTTCAACATGGGGAGGGCGACGTGCGCGCCTTCCGCATGTTCACCAGCCAGATGATCGTCAACGGAACGGTGAAGCCGAAAGAAATTGTA
>Ga0123355_10003230_pt1 | contig 23286 bp, 21 predicted proteins | sample TergutEmb28metaG_3_FD_89872 | JGI IMG/M metagenome (GOLD analysis project Ga0123355, IMG submission 89872) | Embiratermes neotenicus P1 segment gut microbial communities from Petit-Saut dam, French Guiana - Emb289 P1 | ecosystem: Host-associated > Arthropoda: Insects > Digestive system > Gut ... | reverse complement strand
GATAAATTAGAATTTCTCGTACTGGCAACCCCAGCGATATCGGAGGCAACGGCGATAGCGGATGTAGTTCTGCCATTTGCCGCCACGTTCGAGACATCGGGGACAATTACCACCCGAGATAAATTGAAAAAGCAGCTTAAAGCCGCTGTGCCGCACACCAATTGATAATGATGCCTTAGACCTCCTCGAAAACCTCATTGAACTCTCAAAGTCATCCGCTCGCATATGCCGTTTTTCAGAAACGTGCCTACTGCGGCGCGAGAAGCGTTCCATTCCGAGGAGGTTTCCATTTTTATAAATTCGAGACGACTCATATAGAAAATTCAGAAAAATTCCAGCAAATTCAGAAAAATTCCAACAAAAACATCATTGACAAATTCATAACAAATGTTATTATTTCAGTGTTAATTTTAGGCATGGTACATACAAATACAAACCATAGCCAAAATCCATTTACAGGAGGAGTATTTAAATGCTCAAAAAAGGAAGATTCTTTGTTCTAGCCCTGGTATTTGCATTAATGGGCGCAGCGACAGTGTTCGCGCAGGAAGACCCGACCGTAACCATTTTGCACACAAACGATGTACATGGTCGCTTTCTGCCAAGCGGTACCGCAATAGGTATCTGCACAATTGCCACCATATTGGAAGAAACACCTAACGCAATCCTAGTAGATGCCGGCGACACATTCCATGGCATACCGTTTGCAACCATTAACCGTGGTATGGACGTTGTAAATCTTATGAGTGCCGCAGGCTACAGCCTGTTTACACCTGGTAACCATGACTTTAACTTTGGCCAAGACAGATTGCTTGAACTTGAAGCAGCCGCTGCTTTCGACTTTATTTCCGCCAATGTTTACAGAGGCGGCACACTGTTGTTTGATGCTGTTGCCGTTCGCGAAATCAATGGCGTTACAATCGGCTTCTTTGGTCTTGCGCACCCAAGCACATATTACTTAACCAATCCTACCAACATAGTAGGTATCACATTTGCAGACCCTGTTGCATCTGCCCGCAGCGCAGTAGCACAGCTTCAAGAGTTGGAAGTTGATGTTATTGTAGCGTTGGCACACATGGGCAGCGGCGCACGCAGCGACTACCGTGTAGACGGCTGGGCAATTACCGTTGCGGAAGAAGTTGACGGTATCGATATTATCATCGACGGCCACAGCCATAATCTGCACACAAATGGCCTTGTTGTAAACGACACGGTAATTGCACAAGCAGGCGACCATGGCAGAAACGTGGGTAGAGTAGACATAACTGTTTACGATGGCGAAGTTACCATTGCAGCAGGCTATATTTCTCGCGAATATGCAGTTGAAAACTTTGAACCAAACGCAGCAGTTGAAGCTGTTATAGAAGAAATTCTTGCATATCAGTCCGAAATTATGGACATTGTTGTAGCATATTTGCCACAAACATTGTATCAAGCAGCAATCCGCTCCGAAGAAATGCCTCTTGGAAATCTGATTGCAGACGCAGTACTTTGGACAAGCGGTGCGGATATTGCATTCGCCAACGGCGGCGGTATCAGAGACATCCTGTCTGCAGGATATGTAACTAAGGGCGATATCATCACTGTTCTACCATTCGGCAACTATGTTGTTACAGTGGAAGTAACCCCTGCTATCCTTTGGGAAGCAATGGAAAACGGTGTTTCTGCACTACCGGGCGGCGGACGTTTCCCACAAATTTCCGGTTTCTCCTTCACATTTGCACCTGAAGCTGAAGACGGCGAGCGCGTGCAAAGCCTAAGCGTTGACGGCGTAGAGCTTGACAGAAACGATACCGAAACTACATTTGTGCTTGCCATCAACAACTTTATGGCAGCAGGTGGCGACGACTACAGCATGTTTGTTGACTTACCTGTTCTGCTCGAATTCGGCAATCTTGACGAAATTTTGATTGAGTTCATCAATTATGCTGATTTGGAAAACCTTGCAGTTGAAGGCCGCATCGTGGCTGTAGATGCACCTGAAGCGACAGTTCCTACAGAAGAACCTATTGAAGATGAAGAACCGGTAGAAGTTGAGGATCCGGTAGAAGTTGAAGAGCCTGTTGAAGTTCCTGTAGTAGTTGTACCGGTAGTATCCGGCACAGCCACTGTTATAGACTGCTTCTATCTGAATGTACGTTCCACCCCAGCTATGGGCGACAATATTGTAGGCGTTTTGCGTGTGGGTACGGTAGTTTCTGTACTTAACAGCTCCCGCGGCTGGTACGAGATTGCAACCCCGCATATCACAGGTTGGACTTTTGGGCGTTATCTTGAAATACATTAAATTTTAGTTTTTTTCGTAGGGTTCGGGAGTCCCCCTACCCTACTCTTTATTATTTTTGAAAACGTAAAAACTTTAACGTTGGTATAGTTGTTATATCGGCGTTAAAGTTTTTTTTAGTTATGGCATTCGCTATTATAGTATTTTATAAAAAATTCTTAGAAAAATGTCCTTTTTGTGTGTTTGGTGTGGTATGATTGGTATGTATCGTAGGAAATTAATTATTCGAAAAAGGTGATTATATGACAACCAACCCATGGAACAACAAACAACTGCGCAGCATACACGACCCCACCATCAACGGCTTTTGGTTTTCCGTTATAGACCTGTTTGCAATCTTGACCGACAGCAACCACAGGACAGCGCAGGTCTATTGGAAACAGCTTAAATATAATCGCGCAAAATTTCAACTGGTGAGTGAGAATCACCAGTTGAAATTTAAATCCCCAAACGGAAAATACTATTTCACAGAAGTAGTAGACTTCCAAACTCTAATAAATCTACTCCAAACCTGCCCCAGCCCCAAAGCAAATCCATTCAGACTATGGCTTGCAGACATGCTTTTCAAAGGCATTCCCGTGACAGAGCTGGAAAAAGAACTCGCAAAACTAGGCGAACAATCTGCCATCGAAATTTTAGAAAAATACAAAGGCACCGAGCCATACGCACGTCTCACCGTACATAAAGAAAGTATTTTTCCGATAAGTGGTTCACAAGAAAAAACCGGTGACCCCAACAACTAACATCCCCCTTGCACTTCGTCTCAATTATAGTTATAATATTCCAAAGGAGGTCATGCGTTATGAAATTAGTAATGGCTATTATTCATGATGAGGATGCTTTCCACATCATCGACCATTTAGGTTCGAAAGGTTTTAGTGTTACAAAACTGGCTACAACAGGCGGGTTTTTGCGTTCCGGCAACACCACGCTTATTTGCGGCGTCACGGAAGAGCGCATCCCCGAGTTGGTCGAAATTATCGAGCAAAAATGCAAAAGCCGCAAGCAAATTACATCCGTAAACACAATGAATATGAACGCGAACGAAAGTTTCGCACCTTTCCCGGTGGAGGTTACCGTGGGTGGGGCAACCATTTTTGTGCTTGGCGTCGAAGAGTTTAAGAAAGTTTAGACGCTGGATGCAGGCACGAGCAGCTTTTAAACTTGTGTAGTTCAAGTTTGGAAGCGGCCAGTGCAATTGGAGGTCTAATAGTGAGCCATGCCCAAGTATTAGTCGGGGATGCGGAGCAAACCCGCGCCCGGGCGCATGTTTTAGCCAAAGGGGTTAACTGCCTTAACACGGCAGACCGTAGACAACCTTGCAACGATTGCATTTCCTGCAAAACATTTGAGGTCGGCAACCATCCGGATACTTTTTATGTAACCCGCACAAAGCAAACGAGCATTGGCGTGGACGACGTACGTGACCAAATTATAGCCCCTATGTCTACCAAGCCATTTAGCTATAATTTTAAGGTTTTTATCATCGATAAAGCAGATACCCTTACTCCGGCGGCGCAGAGTGCCTTGTTGAAAACCATCGAGGAGCCTGCGCCATATGGTGTTTTTTTGTTTCTTGCACCCCATGAACATAATTTCCTGCCAACAGTACTCTCAAGGTGCCAACTTATCAAGATTACAGGCGTGACAAGTACCGATGAAAACCCACAGTTGCAAGAACTAGCACAAGAAATTGCCGACAACGCACATACTTGGGACATTCTAACCGCTTTTGCAAATTATAAGAAATTCGAACCATACAAAGATAAAGAAAATCTTGCGGAATTGTTGGATTTATTGTATCGTGCATTTGGCGAAAAAATTACCGCGTCACCAAACGATAACCTAATCAAAGCTATTTCTGCCATAACCCATGCAAAAAGCGTTCTTGCACGAAACGGCAACACGCAACTTGCAATAGAACTGATGCTGGTAGAATTTTGCAACCAACCTATTTGTTCCGCCGACGAAGGAGGCATAAATTAAAACATGACAATAATCGGAGTACGATTCAAGGATGTTGGAAGAATTTATTATTTCGACACTAACAACATGGACGAAAAAACCCTAACTCAAGGCACCCCCATAATAGTAGAAACCGTTCGTGGTGCAGAATTCGGTACCATAGCACTGGAGCAGCGCGACATTGCGCTACAGCATCTGAACCAGCCTGTACGTAAAGTCCTCCGCCTTGCAAGCGACGACGACATTGCCCAGGATAAAGCCAACCGCAAACGTGAAGCCGAAGCCCGCGCAGTCTGTCTGGAAAAAATCAAAGACCACAAGCTGGAAATGCATCTGGTAGACGTAGAACTCACCTTTGATCTTAGCAAAATAATATTCTATTTTACCGCAGACGGACGGGTAGACTTTCGCGATTTGGTAAAAGATTTAGCATCCACGTTTAGAATGCGTATAGAACTACGCCAAATAGGCGTTCGCGACGAAGCAAAAATGCTAAACGGCATCGGAATTTGCGGACGCGGGCTATGCTGCGCTACTTTTTTAGACGAATTCCAACCCGTGTCCATCAAATCCGCAAAGGACCAGGGGCTTAGCCTTAACCCCGCAAAAATATCCGGTATATGCGGCAAGCTGATGTGCTGCCTCAAATATGAAGAAGAAACCTATGCCTATCTTAACAAAGGAATGCCCGGTGTAGGCGACAAAGTAAGCACCCCCGACGGAGAGGGCGAGGTTCTGTCCGTAAACGTCCTGCGCCAAACGGCAAAAGTAGCGGTAAAAGTAAAAAATCAAGACGATACAAAAGCGGAAACGTATCAAGCCGCAGATATGAAAATTTTGCAAAAAATCTCCCCTTGTGGCCAAGGATGTGGTTGCAAGGGCGGTAAGTGTGACAAGCATTAAAACCATATTAAGGAGCTACCCACCAATGGAATCATTAAACATGATTAAAGAACTATCCCTGGCTTTCGGCGCGCCCGGCTTCGAAGACGACGTACTGGAAGTGGCAAAGAAATACATCCCCAAAGGATACAAATCCCGCCGCGACAGCCTTCTTAACCTCTATATCGAGAAAGAGAAAGACAGCAATCTTCCCACTGTAATGATAGACGCTCATTCCGACGAGATTGGCCTTATGGTTCACGGAATAACCCCGTCGGGTACATTGGTATTCACCACTTTGGGCGGTTGGGTACCTGCGGCACTGTACGCGCAAAAAATGATAATAAAAAATCTCGACAACGAACTTGTAAGCGGCGTGGTAGTATCAACAATGCCTCACTTCGGCGGAGATGCAAGCACCCACCCCACTATAGAAAGCATGACATTAGACGTTGGCGCATCTTCCAAGGAAGAAGTCTTGCGCGACTATAAAATCGATATCGGCTGCCCGATAGTTCCTGCTGCAGACTTTGAAAATCGCGGCGACATAATGATATGCAAAGCCTTCGACGATCGCTTAGGTTGCGCGGCAGTCATAGATGTACTTGATAAAGTAAACGGTCAAAAATTGGACGTAAACGTAGTCGGCACTCTAACCAGCCAGGAAGAAATTGGTTTGCGCGGCGCGAAAGTGGCAATAACTCAAGTAAAACCCGATATTGCAATCTGCTTCGAAGGCGCGCCGGCAGACGATACATTAGCCGCCCCTCATATGATACAAACCCGTCTTGGCCACGGTCCTATGCTGCGCCATATAGACGCCGGAATGATAACAAACCCGCGCTTGCTACGCTTTGCCACCAATATTGCAAACAAGAAAAATATTCCAATGCAAAGTTCCGTACGCACTAGAGATTCAACCAACGGCGCGGCATTCAGCCTATCTGGCAACGGTGTCCCTACATTGGTAATAGCCTGCCCGGTACGCTATGCTCACAGTCATAATCTAATCGCCTCTGTAAAGGATTACGAAAATGCAGTTGCGCTGGCTGTAGAAATAGTAAAGTCGCTAAGTAGTGAAGTAATAGACTTCTTCTGAAATATGGAATTGGCGAGCGAAAATACTCCCTGATTCCGAAATATTTTTGATCGCCCACTTTTATTTTCAGAAGAAGTCTAATAGAAAAATTCTAGCCATCAACCTAAATATATGATAAACTTAGGGTTGTGTCATACACCAAATCAAAGATATGGAGAGTAAGCATGAGTCAAAAATTTACAAGCACGGTAGAAACAATCGAACCAACGCAGCTAAAAATCACCCTGAACATAGGACCTGAAATGTTCCGCGAGGGTCTGACAAAAGCCTATCAGAAGAACAAGCATCATTTTACTGTACAGGGCTTTCGCAAAGGCCGAGCCCCCCGCAAAATGATTGAACAGCTGTACGGCGCAGATATTTTTCATGAAGATGCAATGAACTTCGTCCTGCCCGACGCATATGAAGCGGCCTTGGACGAACATGACATAGAGCCGGTATACAGGCCGGAAATAGAACAGGGCGACGCCAGCGAAAAGGACGGTGCGATATTTTATGCAACCGTGTACATTCGCCCCGAGGCAGAAGTGGACGGATACATGGGTTTAACATATCCAAAGGCCGACCCGCAAGCAACAGCGGAAGAAATCGAGCAAGCCATAGCGGCAGAGCAGACAAAATCCGCCACGCAAGTAAGTGTCGACCGTCCTGCGCAAATGGACGATGTTTTGACCATCAATTTCAAAGGCTTTATCGACGGCGAACCGTTTGAAGGCGGCGAAGGTACCGACCACGAGCTGACTTTAGGCTCAAAGCATTTTATCGATACTTTTGAAGAGCAGTTGGTAGGTCACCTGCCTGGCGATGATGTAACCGTAAACGTAAACTTCCCCGAAGATTATCATCATCCCGATTATGCCGGCAAGCCTGCTGTTTTCGAGGTGGAAATCATAGACATACAGGGTAAAGTTTTGCCGGAAATAGACGACGACTTCGCCAGTAACGTATCCGACTTCGATACATTGGCAGAATACCGCGCAAATCTTGCGGAAAATATCACAAAAGCAAAGGAACTCAACTTCGAAAACGTAAAACGCGGCCACATAATGAAGCAGCTCACTGACAAGGCAACAGTGGAAGTACCCGAGGCAATGTACCTCGCGCGCCTTGACGAAATGATGCATGAATTCAGCCTGCACATACAGCGGCAAGGTATGAACGTGGAGACATACATGCGCTTTACCCAGCTTACCGAAGAGGGCTTGCGTGCCACGTGGCGTCCTCAAGCAGAAACCGAAGTTAAAAACATGCTGATACTTGAAGCAATCGCAAAAAAAGAGAACATCACCGTAACCGAAGAAGAATTTCATGCATTTATAGCCAAACTAACCCAACAAGAGGGCGAAGAATTGGAAAAAATAATTTCGACGCTGCCGCCATTCCGCAGCAAAGAGCTGATGCGTTCCGCTGTTTGCGACAAAGCAATGGACTTTGTACTGGAAAAAGCAGTGGCAACAGACGAGCCAATGCCAGAAATTTTTGCAAACCAGCTAACGGATACGGACGAAGAAATTTAACATTGTGTTTATACCGAAATCGTAATTGAATTTTAAACCAAAAAAATGTGAGGTAAAATTTAATGGCAAATCTAGTACCCTATGTAGTAGAACAAACCAGCCGCGGAGAACGTTCGTATGACATTTACTCTCGCCTGCTAAAAGACCGCATCATCTTCCTGGGCGACGAGGTAACCGATGTCAGCGCAAGCCTGATAATAGCTCAATTGCTCTTCCTCGAGTCAGAAGACCCCGACAAGGACATAAGCTTGTACATCAACAGTCCCGGCGGTGTAATCACCAGCGGGTTTGCGATATACGACACAATGAACCATATCAAATGCGACGTTTCCACCATTTGCGTAGGCATGGCGGCAAGCATGGGCGCGTTCCTGCTTGCGGGTGGTGCAAAAGGCAAGCGTTTCGCGCTGCCCAACGCCGAAGTTATGATTCACCAACCGTCGGGCGGGGCGCGTGGGCAAGCCACGGATATTCAAATTCACGCAGAGCGTATCATTTATACAAAAAAGAAATTGAACCAAATTCTTGCGGACAACACAGGACAGTCTGTAGAAAAAATAACGGACGACTCCGAACGCGACCGTTTCATGACAAGCCAAGAAGCCCTTGAATATGGGCTGATAGATAAAATAATCAGCCGAAGGGAGAAATAACATGCCAAAGAGACCGGATGGACGCGAAGCCGTAAGATGTTCGTTTTGCGGCGGCATTCAGGAGAATGTGGGTACTCTTGTTGCGGGGCCGAATGTATACATTTGCGCAGAATGTGTAGACAGATGCTGCGGTATTTTGGACGACGGCGACGAGACAATGCCAACTTATCACAACAACTTAGACTTGCCCAAGCCAAAGGAAATACGTGCCTACTTGGATGAACATGTAATAGGGCAAGAACAGGCAAAAATCGCACTTAGCGTGGCAGTGTACAACCATTACAAACGCATTGCTATGGAGCATCGCAATAGCAATATTGATATCGAGGTGCAGAAAAGCAACGTGCTTTTGATAGGGCCAACAGGTGTGGGCAAAACTTATCTTGCGCAAACATTAGCAAAAATGCTGCATGTTCCCATTGCTATTGCAGATGCAACATCCCTGACAGAGGCCGGCTATGTTGGCGAAGACGTGGAGAATATTCTGCTAAAGCTGATACAGGCCGCAGATTTTGATATCGACCGGGCAGAGCGCGGGATTATTTATATAGATGAAATTGACAAGGTGTCCCGCCGTGGGGATAATCCTTCTATTACGCGGGACGTAAGCGGCGAAGGTGTGCAACAGGCGTTGCTTAAAATATTGGAAGGCACCGTTGCGTCTGTGCCGCCACAAGGCGGCCGCAAGCATCCGCATCAGGATTTTATTCAAATTGATACATCGAATATTCTTTTCATATGCGGCGGCGCGTTTAGCGGGCTGGAAAAAGTTATCGAACAACGGTTGAATAAGAAAGTCATCGGCTTTGGCGCGGAAGTTAAAACGAAAGTGGAAAAACGCGAAGATGGCATTTTCCATAGTGTACAGCCAATGGATTTGCATAAATATGGGCTTATCCCCGAGTTAATCGGACGTTTGCCTGTTATTGTTACGTTGGATAACTTGGATGAAGAAACGCTTTTAAGTATTCTAACCAAACCGCAGAATGCGTTAACCAAGCAGTATCAATACCTGATGGAGCTTGACAATGTGTACTTGGAATTTGAAGAGGGCGCACTGCGGGCAATTGCGCAAAAGGCTCTTGCACGGGAAACAGGCGCGCGGGGACTGCGGGCTATAGTAGAAGAAATTTTGATGGACGCTATGTACAATGTGCCGTCTGACCGCACAGCCGAAAGATGCATTATCACCCGCGAGACAGTGGAAAAAGGCGAACCACCCACTATCATATGTAATGAGAACAGAATGCCGATTTATCGCAAGCCGTCACCACGCAGGCGACCTCGGAGGCGGGCTTCGGTTAGCTAGTCTAAAACCGTGGGGCTTTGCCCCACACCCTATAAACTTTTGAAAACTGGCGCGGGAAACACTCGCTTCACTCGTTGCGCCTATTTTAATCGAAACTTTAACATTGAGATGGAACAATAACGTGTTCGGCGATAGATGCTGTAACCGAACACGTTATTTAGTTAGTTCAACGTTAAAGTTTTTTGTTTTTTTCTAAAAAGTATACCCATATCATACCCATTAAATTTCCAATTACCCTTCAAACCGCTTTTTCAACTTGTGATATAAATTCTCCATGCTCTTATCTCCGTCATTATCAAGAAACATGCAAAACGGAAGACTATCCGTTTCTCTGTGCTTGATAATACAGACACAGCATTTTTTGTGATTCGGACATTCTGTTTTAGGGCAGGCGCATTCCTTTACATTTCGGCAGTTCATAAAAAATCATCCTTTACATATTATTCTGTCCATGTCGCTTTAGCATCCTAGTATGCCACAATCACACGAAAGCTCATCGCCGGTTATCCATCCGGCAATAATTGCCGCCGCGCAGCCTGTGCCGGGGTTAACTTCAATTGCTTTTGTCGGGCAATTGAGTGCGCAAGCTCCGCATTCTATGCAAAAGTTTTTTTCTGCAATGCGTACCTTTTTGCCATCGACTGCAAACACCGCATGGGGGCAAACCACGGTACATAAACCACATCCCACACATTTTTCTGCGTTTAGCGAAAGCGTTGTAACGTCTTCCAAATACTTATGTCGCATTATTTTTTCCTCCCTGCTGCACTGGCTGCCGACCCAAATAGATGTATGCCTAACATCAAAACCGCTCCTATCCCCGTCGCAATTGCGATAAACGGCAGTGCCTTTTGCATTTCTTTTTTTACACCCGATGGTGACGTGTAGGTGGACGCACCTGTAAAATTCATAGCAAGAAACGAGGATATTGCAGGGAACAGCAACAATTTCCCCATCGACATTCGCCTATTGCCTTGCACAAAGCCCTTCGCCTTACACAAAGATACGACCGTCCAAAATAGCCCTACAAGCCATCCCTTCCATGCAAACGCTTTCCCAGGGATGTATGGCAACAACATCGGTGTCAAAACAGCACCCGAAAAAACCGCGCCAACATATGACGCAGCATCATGTCTGTCAAATGGCCGCTTTGCAAACAGGTTAGTGAAAAACAATATCACAAAAATAGGAAGCGACATTTTTGCAGCCGCTACTATCTCAAGCGGCGTTAGCACAAGCCTGTCTTTGAACGTGAAATTCACAAGGCGCATTTCCGCAGTGGCCACGTTGCCGGACAAAATAAACGCCTGTACATCCCCTGCCCTAACCGGGCCAAAAGTTACGGAAAACCCGGTACGGCGTTTCACCTCATTGGAGTCTACACCAGGTGCACCCAATTGTGGCAAGATTATATTTTTGTGCGCAACCACTTTTGATAGCTCCACCACTTCCATACGAGAAATCAATTCTTCCGTACCAAATGTACCTTTCCCTGCGGCGCACCAAACATTTACCCCCTTCGTATCAAGAATCAGCAACCAACAATCCATTCCTGAGAGATTCTTTCGCAAAACGTCGAAAGTCAGCTTGTAATTCGCGCTAACCAAAACAGGAGAATCGCCGTTTGGGCTTCCTACTGCGTAAAGCCCGGGGTCTACCATGTAGCTCGTGCGTCCTATACCCCAACGTACTTTCCACGCGCCAAGAATATCGCGGGCGGTAAGGGATGTTGAAACGGTTTGAATTTCCCTTTTATCAGGGTTACTTACTTGGGTCGGACAGCAGCCCTTTTGGGGGCAACAAGATTCTTTAGCCATGTACAGCACTCCTCATTGAGTTCATTTTTACTTGTTACGGCGGTCAATTCTTTTAGCAGCCGGGCGGCATTTTCGCTGCCCTTTTGGTTGATGGAATAGTACATCCATTTACCTTCTTTTCGGGCATCAACAACTCCGCTTTCCACAAGAATTTTCATGTGGTGGGATAGCGTCGGCTGGCTAACACTTACACGCTCCAAAAGCACACAGGCACATTGTTCGCCACCCTGCAAATGCGACAAAACCGCAAGCCGCGTTTCGTCACAAAATGCTTTGAAAACTTGAGCTATTTTCAAATGTAGGTTTTCCATGCTCACCTCGTATTCAATATTTTCGATATATAGACTATATAGCTTTCATCGAAATTTGTCAATATGTAAATACTATTTCTCGCAAGCAATGAAATTACGGGTTCAGTTGCCTAGTGACACTAGGCAACTGAACCCGTAAATAAAGTGCGATTGACAATAACGAACCGGCACTACTCTCCCCAATAGATTATTATCAGAAAGTTACATACTAACAACCCTGGCGTCGCCCCAAGTTTTATCCAAACTATAGTACTCCCGCGATTCTTTGTCAAACAAATGCACAACAATTGTCCCAAAATCCAAAAGCGTCCAGTTTGCGGAGTTTACACCTTCTCTGTGTTTCAGCACCATACCTTGCTTTACAAGGGTCTCTTCGGCTACATCGGCCAATGCCTTCAGCTGCGGCGTGCTTCCTCCTGTTACAAGCAAAAAGAAATCTGCAATGGGAGTTAGTTCCCGTAAATCCAGCAAAACAATATTTTGTCCAAATTTTGCGTCAATTGCTTTGTAAGCTGCCAATGCGGCTGTCAATTCTCTGTTTTCTGTCTTTTCTGTCATTTTATAATCTGTCCTCTCATAGTTTCAATTGCGTCTTTCGACCAATGATGCAATGTTTTACCCCTTGCCAAGTCCACTTCCCGCATAGCTGTCAGGCCTATGACCAGTGCCTTGTCTATGTCAATGTAAGCGAATTCGCGCATTTCGTTTAAGGGGTAATAGTAGTCGCGGTACGGCTCTATAAAATCCGCTAAAACAATTATTTTGTCAAGTAAAGTTATGTCCCCATGCCCCAAAATATGAAAGCGTATCGCCTGCAAAATTTCTTCATCGGTGACAAAGTAATCACGTTTTGCAGACTCCGCACCCAGAAGACCATGCGCCAATTCAATATGCTCCGCTACAATTTCGTCAATTTCGATACCCCACTGCGTGCAAAGGGTCTTTTTTTTGTCTGCGCCGTATTCTTTTGTGCAATCATGCAAAAGTGCCGCAAAGCGAGCTTTTGTCACGTTCGCGCCGTAATGCTTCGCCAGCTTTTCCGCTTCTATAACCACGCCCATAGTATGATGGAATCGTTTAGGCGAAAGCCGTGTCTTCAGCCGGGACATTGCCCATTCAAAATGTTCATCTGACAAATTTGGTTTGACGGCACTGTATAGTCCGTGGGTACGGGCGTAAGACTCCGCCTCTTTTGGCATTAGTGCGGACACGGGCTTGTCCTTCTTAAAACACTTGCGAATATATGTGCTTGACACCTCCAACAAAGGGGCTTTTAAAATATGTATTTTTGCAGATTCGCGTTTTAATTTTTTTATCTGTTTTTCCAGCTTTTCCGGCTCATAGCCCGGGCGCGGCACTGCTATAAATTCACACAGTTTAAACAAACTCTTTACGTCTTTCCAAGTAAGTATTTCCATTAGCGCGTCTTGACCTATTATAAAGTAAAGCTCCCCATTCGGAACACATACGCTTTTTAACGTGCGTATAGTGTCAATGGTATAACTGGCACCTGTACGGTCTATTTCGAGCTTTGTTGTGTCAAGTCCCGGGATTTGGCTTATGCTACGAAGTATCATTTCATATCTGTGCCTACCGGATGTTATTGGCTTGTCAGGTTTGTGCGGCGGGCTTCCCGCAGGGGTAAGCAGCACCTTCTGCGGCTTAAACTGATGCAAAACCGCTTCCGCAATAGCCAAGTGCCCGTTATGAATCGGGTCAAACGTGCCGCCAAGTATTGCGAGTTTTGTACATCTTTCTAAGTAGTCGTTTAGACTTCCCATGATAAACACCCCGTTTCTACTGTAACGATATCATTATCATACCACTCTTCCCCCGTTATGTCACACAAAAATGAGTTGTACATATACTAAAATTATCTAACATTCCGCGATATAACAAGGAGGTTCCACCATGGGAGCATTTGAATTGCAAGATACTCCGATTCTAGCCGAAAGACCGGCCGAGCGACTTATTGAAAAACCGGGCGCACCTGCACCGGATGACCGCAGAAGAGTGAAGGACGAGTGCATAGTAGCGTACAAAGTATACGACAGCTGCCGCAGACAAAACTGCCTAACCCACAGAGAGCTAGGTCCAGCCCGTGTACTGCGCGCGTGCGAACTTGGCGAGCATACTTTAAATGAAGGCGACGAGGTAATGGCACCAATAGCCGGAGTAACCGTTAGCATGGACAGAGTAGAAATCAAAAGAATCCAAGTGGTGGATAAGCAGCCAAGCCCATTCCGCACCGGTTTTTGGGACATTGATATCAAGTATGTGTTCGAATATCGTTTGACTTTCCGCGATACAAGCGGATGCGTAATTGGTAAAGTAGACGCCAGCAGCGTGTTTAACATGAAGGCGACTCTTTTCGGTTCCGTTGGCGCAGACCTTGTAATTGGTACAGATTTATATAAAGGTTCTGGCGAAACATTTGCCGCAGCACCATTTATATGGGTAGAAGCCAAAGCGGTAGGCCTGGATGCAAAACTGCACCGCCACCATGGTCGCATAGAAATCCATGTAACAATCGGTCTGTTTAGCATTTTGAAATTGTTCCGCTTGGTGCATTTGAATGTTCAAAGCAAAGGCTTCTGCATCCCTGACGAATGCCACGACCAAGGAGACATCAACCCATGTGAGTACTTTGCAGATTTAGACTTCCCAATGGATATCTTCGCACCTCCGCAGCGTAAAGAGTTTTGTGCCGGGATAAGTGAGAATATACCCAAAGGCAAAGGCTTCGAAGTGTAATTTAAAAAAGGTTTTTGGTTGAATATCAAAAACCTTTACATATATTATCAAAAATTCCTGATCAGGGGTTCTTGCTTTTTGCTCTCCTGCTTTCGCTTCTCGACAGACTCTTAAATTTTGTCAAAAGCGCGTAACAACTAAAAGTACAAGTTCGACGGTTTTTTCACACAGACGTTTTAATCCACAATTCACAAAGGGTAGAAAAGGTATAACATTTGAAGTATAATGGACGTGCCAACACAAGGAGGTACAGCATGATAAACAAAAAACTGGCAGCCAACCCACTACGTACAAAATCAGACTTATCAAACGCCCTGCACGAAATTTTAACCCCGCTGGAGAAACACATGGCCGATTCTACCTACGGCCTAAACTTCGGTGGAAGCGGCAGTATTTACAGCGAAAAAATTCGGGAAATCGAAGCTTTGCTGCGCCCGCTGTGGGGTATAGCTCCGCTTCTTTCCGGCGGGGGAGAATATCCGTTTTTTGAAAAATATTTAGATAAAATTGCTGCGGGTACCGACCCCGCTTCTTCAACATATTGGGGCGATATAGGGCCATTCGACCAGCGCATGGTGGAGATGGCCGCTCTTGCGCTCACGCTCCTGCTTTCGCCAAAACACGGCCACACCAACATATACAACTGGCTTTCGCAAATCAACCACCACGAAATGCCCACAAACAACTGGCATTTTTTCAGAATTCTTGTTAACTTAGCATTGAAAAAATGTGGACAACCCTATAGCGAAACCCGCCTGACAAACGACCTTGCACTAATGGACTCCTGTTACCTGGGAGGCGGCTGGTACAAGGACGGCGAACCCAGCCAAATGGACTATTACATACCATTCGCGATGCATTTTTACGGCATGATATACGCTGTCGAATGCCCCGACTGCGAATACACACCTGTTTTCATATCCCGCGCAAAGGAATTTGCCAAGGTCTTCGCTGCGTACTTTGACGACGACGGCGCGGCAGTACCCTTTGGACGCAGTATGGCTTATCGCTTTGCGCAATCGTCATTCTGGGGGGTGTTAGCGTATGCCGACGTTGAGGCTTTGCCATGGGGGCAGGTCAAATATCTTGCGTTGCAAAACCTGCGCCATTGGTTTAAGCAAGATATTTTTACGTATTCCGGGGAATTGACCGTAGGGTATCATTATCCCAATCTTGTGATGGGAGAAGGCTATAACGCATTCGGCTCACCGTATTGGGCGTTGAAGGCGTTTATCATGCTGGCGGTGGACGATACACATCCGTTTTGGCAGGCTGAAGAGGAAAAACCACTTGCCCCGAACCATTTGTACATGCCTGAGGCACGGTCTATTTTGCAACGGGACGGCGGGCAGGTGCAATTGTTCCCGGTGGGGCAACATGTGGTTACTAACATGGTGCATACTCCGGCCAAGTATGCAAAATTTGTGTATTCCAGTGCGTTTGGGTTTTCTGTCCAGCGCGCGCCGGTGGGCTTGAAGCAGGGTGCGTTTGACTGTACTCTTGCGGTTAGCGAGCAGGACGAGTATTACAGGATGCGGGATGTCGTTGCGGCTTTTGAGGTTGTGGACGGCAGCGGACGCGTTTGTGTGGATGGTTTTGATTGTGAATATACTCAAGGGTATTTGTATTCTAAATGGCAGCCGTGGCCGGATGTGACTATCGAGAGCTATATTATCCCGAAATTTCCTGCTCATACGCGGATTCATGTAGTGGATTCCAAACGGGCGTTGACATTGGCTGACGGTGGGTTTGCCGTTGACAGCGAACAGGTTTGCTTTTCGGAATGTACAGGGAATACGGCTACATTGAAAAGTGATGTACATGTTAGCAAAATTGTTTGCTTGACAGGGAACCAGCAGCCTGAAGTTATTCCGCTTGAGCCGAATACTAATCTTTTGTACCCTCGTTGTTTTCTGCCCTATCTTATATCAAACCACAAGCCGGGGAAATATATAATTGCGTCGGAGGTATTGGGTCAGGTGTTGAACAGTTGAATCAAACTTTAATTTTCAATTGGTTAGATTGGCTAACCAACTGAATAAAATCATGTCATTACTACAGGTGGCTATAAGACCGCCTTTACAATATAAAGCAACGCAAAAAAAGGGAGAGATTTGTAATGAGCAACATAAAAGAAAGCTTAGACCTAGCCATAAACAAGGTGTACACCGCCCTACCCCGCTTCACATACCGCGGGCAAAACCATTCCAGCGTAAACAACATCTACCCCGACTGCGAAAATGACCAATGGACAAACGGCTTCTGGCCGGGACAAATTTGGCTTTCCTATATCCATACAGGTAACCCAACATTCAAATACGCGGGGCTAATCCAAGTGGAAAGAATGCTGTCGCGCATAGAAGCAAAAATAGGCGTAGACCATCACGACATGGGTTTTCTATACACACCGTCATGCGTTTCTGCCTGGAAAATTACAGGTGACGAACGCGCAAAAAAAGCCGCTATCCTGGCGGCAGACCAAATGCTTACACGCTTCCAAGAAAAAGGTGGGTTCTTCCAAGCATGGGGTGATATGGGTGCCGCAGATAATTACCGTTTCATCATCGACTGCTTGATGAACTTGCCGTTGCTTTACTGGGCGACAGAAGAAACCGGCAATCCGGAATATGCCGAAAAGGCCACCATTCATGCTAAAACATGCCTTGCACATTCCGTACGGGAAGATGGTAGTACGTATCATACATTTTTCATGGATCCCGTTACGGGCGGGCCTGTAAAAGGTGTCACATGCCAAGGGTACAAGGATGACTCTTTTTGGGCGCGAGGGCAGGCGTGGGCGGTTTACGGCGCGGCGGTTGCGTATCGCTACACCAAGGACGAGGCATGGCGGGATGTATTTTACAGGGTGATGGATTTCTTCCTGTCTCTGCTGCCGGAGGACATGGTGCCGTATTGGGATATGATTTTTACCGAAGGGGACGAACCGCGGGATACTTCCAGCTCCGCCATTGTCGCCTGCGGTTTGCTGGAAATGGCCGACCTTGTAGATGCAGAGTCCGCCGACAAACTTGTGAAAAAAGCCCGCGAGCTTATGAATGCGTTAACGAAATACGCCGCAACAGACGAAACCGACGGGCTGATTCTTCACGGAACATACAGTAAAAAAACCCCCTACAATACTTGCACCGAAGAGGGGGTTGATGAATGCCTAACATGGGGGGATTATTTTTACCTTGAAGGGTTGCTCAGGTTGCATAGGCCGGATTGGCGTCCTTATTGGTAGGATGCATATTAAAAGCACATCATCTTTATTGTAAACAGGCTCTAAAAAAGCTCATTTCTCCACGGAATAGATGTTACCGCACCTTTTCGGGATACGGTTATTGCCGCCGCTGCCGAAGCAATGCGTAGCGCGTCTTGCGGAGTTTGACCACGTGTAATCTCGGCTAGGAAATATCCTATAAACGTGTCACCCGCAGCGGTTGTATCGACAACGTTGGTTTCAAATATACCTTGGTGGTGCATAAAATCACCATGCTGAAAAAACGCTCCATCTTTCCCCAATGTCAAAATAGTTTTGATTTTTGGATATGTCTTTTTTATAAATGCCAAAATTTTATCCGGCTGTTTTTTGCCCGCGATTTGTTCTCCTTCGACTTCGTTTATAAAGAAGTATGATACTTTTGAAAAATCACAGCACTTGATATCCTTATCAAACGGCGACGGGTTAAGTGCTATCTGCATCCCGATCGAAAACGCTTTATTGATGATATAGCCAATAAGATTTATCTCGTTTTGAAGCACGAGCAAATCACCTTTTCCAAAACATGTAAGCGTCCGGTCAATATGCTCTGTTGTATTTTGCCTGTTGGCTCCTCCAAACAATACGATGCTGTTTTCGCCACCTCTAGCAACTTGAATAATCGCATTGCCGCTACGTATTTTGGCCGTACGGATAAAGGCTGTGTCTATATTATTCTCTTTGCATGTTTGAAGGAGAATCCCGCCGTCCAGGCCAACCGTCCCTGCATGATAGACATGTGCGCCTGCGCGCGCAAACGCAACGGACTGGTTAAGCCCTTTGCCGCCCGGAAATACATCAAGCCCCGTTGACGAGATTGTTTCCCCCTGTTTTACAATATGATCAACCGCATAAACATAATCCAAATTTAGAGCACCGAAATTTAAAATTTTCAAATTCGCCACCTGCTACTTTCGTTATTTACCATAGCGAACCGAAATACCACTATACCCGCAATTACTCCCATTTTGGACAGAAACACCTATACCGCCGGTTAAATAGGGATTTTCTGTGTCCATGAAATTGAGCATTTTCTTGCCGTCTACAGATACTGTGATATTCGCGCCGTGGGTGGCAATTTCCAGCATGTATTGTTTTTCTAGCTCCCATGCAAAATCTACTTCTGCGAGCCTGCGATAACCATGCTCATTTTTAAACAGCGCGAGTTTTTTGTTTTCAACAAGCCCTGCCGCATAGGAACGGATTGCCCCTTGCACGCGTACATTTACCAGATGACGCTCCCCTATGGCGGGCGTTATGGCAAACTCGGCGATATAATCTGTCCAGTCGTATCGCCCGGTATGCATTTCTCCAAGGTCTGTACATGATAGATTCAGTTTTTCGTTTTCTAAGTAGCATAACCCTTTGTATCGTGTAAATTGGCTTATTTCGCTGTGCAAATGATTCCAGTATTCCAGCTTAGTTTTGGCAAAATCGATGGTGTAATCGGGTTTGCCGTCGAAGTAGAAATTATCTATAAAGCAGTTAAGTTCCAGCAGTACATTTTGGTCGTTGTGCATGTCGAACGCAAACCCTGCTTCATCTATAAGAGCCGCTTCTAGCCGTGGTAAGTCGAGGGACAGTTTTGTCCACTCGCCTTTTTTTAATGTAACTTTTTCCCCTTCAATTATCTCGCCGCTTGTGGCATCGCGTACATACAGCCTTACAGAGCAACCGTCGCCGTATTCCGGAAGATATGCACTGCCGTGGACAGTCTGTCCCGGGTAAAGTAGTGGCGAAAAGCAGGGGTCGTAACGGCTGTTGTGAAAATCTTCCGGCTTGTAGTAAGTTTTTTTGTAAATATAAACCCGCCCGCCTGCCGGAAGCGGTTTTACAACTGCCTTTAACGAGCGGCTGCCAAAAGCAGCGGTCTCGTCAGAGTTTTTTAAAGCATACTCCGGGTTCATCACGGAATTTTCCACACGTACACGCATGGCATGTGTTGAGCCGGGATATTCGAAGTGGCAGCTGTCTATGCGGTTTGTAATAATCTCGTTCCAAGGCTCGGGTAGTTCTTCACCTGCGATTGCATATGCAAATTTTGCAATGTAACTCGCACCATAAGGAATGTCCATGATATTTAAAGAACCCACAACACTCGAACACGCCAAAAAATCGTTGATAGGCCGCCGCCATTTGTCATAATCTATTGCGGCAAGCCCTCCACGGACGCCCATTATGGTTGCCAAGTTGCCAACAGTGCAGTCTGTATCCCAGCCGCACATGTTGCAAATATTTAGCGTATCCGAAAAGTCTCCTTTGCCATACAGCATCCCAATAATCATAACGGCAGTGTTTGGGATGATATGGCAACCGCCGGTATATTTGTCGTATCCGAAGTTGTCAAAAACGTATTTGAAGCAATCGCGCCAGTTTTCGGGATTTTCGGCATGGAAGGCCATTACCGCTTGTACGACTCGTGTGTATTCGCAGTCGGCAGGGATGTACGACAACCCTTTTTCGATAATCTTGTGCATGCTTGTCTCGTCAAACGCGGCACTAATACATGCGGCTATGAAAATTCCACCGTAAATACCATTTCCGTCGTGGGTTACGCTTGCAGCTTTTTGGGCATATTTTGCCGCAAGATCTGGGTTGCCCGGGGTAACAAGTCCCCATGTGTCTATAAAAATTTGCCCGCCTATCTGTTCCGACACTATTTTGCCATTTTTTGCGGCACTGCCGCTGAGTGGCGCAGATATGCCGTTTTGCAAATTAAGATACGCCGTATGCTCGGTAGAAACTCCATAGCCGCCCCACCAAAAGAATCCGTGTTCATACGGAGCATAGTTTAACAAGGCCTCGCCTACCGCCTGTGCAGTTAGGTCAAAACCATGGTCTTCTAATGCGCGCAGGAAAAATATCGGCCCATTACTGTCGTCATCCGCGGCAAAGTTTTTTTTGTAATCCACCAAGTAGCGGTCTATTTCACCATATACGTTTTTAATTTTTTCATAGGACCAGCCTTCTATCGGCGCGCCCAAGCGGATGCCGATAATTTTTGCAAGCCAGCCTGCGTAAATTTTTTCGATATATTCTGTTTTCATTATTGCCTCCCATGGGTCAAGCGCGAATACTTGCATTCGCATTTGACCATCAAATCAAGTGTGAAGTGGTTTTCTTCACACTTAGCCCCCCCCCGGTTTAGTGATACTTAGGCAGCCAATCCCCATGAGCCTCTATGAGTTCGTCAACCATTTTTACGATATCATCCAGTGAAAGCTCTGCCGCCGTATGCGGATCAAGCATAGCCGCTTGATACACATGCTCACGTTTGCGCGTAACAGCCGCCTCGATGGCTATCAATTGAGGGTTGATGTTTGTCATATTCATTGCCGCAAGCTGCACGGGTAAACGCTCGACTTTGCATGGGATAATACCTGCACCATCTATGAGGCAGGGTACTTCTACGCAAGCGTCTGCGGGTAAATTTTCAATTAGGCCGCCGGTATTTAGAACATTTCCGCCAATTACATCCGGCGTACCTGTTACCATTGCCTCTATGATACGCGACACATATTCATTAGAACGCGTACGAACGGTTGTTTCCGCTTGCAGAAGTTCTTCGTATTCCCGGCTCCATTCGGCAATTTGCTTAATGCAACGGCGGGGATACTCGTCAAGAGGAATGCCGAAACGCTCGATAAGCTCGGGATAGCGGCTCTTTATGTAAAATGGGTTGTATTCTGCGTTATGTTCGCTGGATTCTGTGCAGTAATAGCCAAATTTCTCGATATAGTCGAAGCGAATCATGTCGTCGTGTTTTTGCAGATTCATTTCTTTTGCGCGGCGTCTTATTTCCGGATACAGGTCTACACCGTTTTTGTCGCGCAGCTCCACCAACCACGCCATATGGTTGATGCCTGCAATACGCTCTTTGCGTCCGGCGATACTGTCTTCCATGCCCAGTTTTTTCAGCAACCTTTCGGAGCAAACTTGTACGCTATGGCATAGCCCAATTGTTTTTACACCGGTGTATCTGAGAAGGTACCCGGTTAGAATGGACATGGGATTTACATAGTTAAGCAACCATGCATCCGGGCAAACTTCCTCTATGTCGCGTGCGAAGTCTTGTAGCACGGGAATGGTACGCAATCCGCGCATAATTCCGCCAATGCCCAGCGTATCTGCGATAGTTTGACGCAGGCCGTATTTTTTTGGAATTTCGAAGTCTGTGATGGTGCATGGGTCGTAGCCGCCTACTTGGATTGCGTTTATTATAAAATTTGCATTGCGAAGTGCATCCTTGCGCATTTCTACTCCGTGGTAGGTTTTAATGACAGCATGTGAACCCAAGCCCCTGTTAATGGCATCAAGTATAACCTTGCTTTCTTCAAGCCGCACCGCGTCTATGTCGTACAAAGCTATTTCGCATTCTTGTAAATGTTCGCTACACATGCAATCGCCCAAAAGATTGCGCACAAAAATGGTGCTGCCCGCACCCAAAAATGTAATTTTCATAAATATTTCGCTCCTTTTAACGTTGTAATTTGCCAAACATCATTTTATTGCGATTGATAACAAATTTCCGTGCAATTTCAACTGGTGACCCACAGTCACCAGTTGAAATTTGTTAGTGTTTATAATACCGCTAAAATTCGACTCCCATTTTAACGCTTTTCTCGGGATTTTTGTCCACGATGTCTTCATATGCTGCTGCCGAATCTTGGAATTTTACAACCGGGTCTACAATATTTTCGCAGGACAACGCTCCCGAAGCCAGCAATGCCCACGACATTTCACAAATACGCTTAAAATCCCAACGTGGATAGTCGCGATTCGGTTCGCTGCACGCTCTGGACATTATTATATTGGGCTGGTTGAAATGCGCTTCGCGCCCTAAATCCAAAATTTTTGTGCATTCTTTATACCAGCCCACCACCGAAATATTGCCGGCATAGGCAATACCGCGTATTGCAGCTTGAAGGGCAGCGTATGTACCGCTGGTTTCCAATATTACATCCGCACCGCATTTATCGGTTAGCATTTTTATTTCCAATCCTGCGTCGCAGGTGGTTGGGTCAAGAGCAAAATCTGCCCCATTTTCGATGGCAGTTTTGCGGCGGCATTCGATGGGGTCTATAACTATGACCTTTGCCGCGCCGGAAAGTTTTGCAAGTTGCGCCGCAATTAAACCTATCGCACCAAGGCCGAAGATTGCAACATTATCGCCGCAGCGGATATTTCCGTCGCGTATGCCGCCCAACGCAAACTGAGTAGGGTCATAGCACATGGCTTGCTTCCATGTCATTTTTGGCGGCATGATTAAAGCATTTTCGGCTTTGATTGTGTGGGTATTTCGTAGCTTGCCATAGCCTGCTATGCGCTGGCCTATTTCAAAATTGGTAACATTTTGACCAATTTCTGTTATTGTCCCTACCCACATGTTGCCCGGTTTCATCATAAACGGTTTTGATTTCGCCTGATCGTCGG
>Ga0123355_10003229_pt1 | contig 23291 bp, 23 predicted proteins | sample TergutEmb28metaG_3_FD_89872 | JGI IMG/M metagenome (GOLD analysis project Ga0123355, IMG submission 89872) | Embiratermes neotenicus P1 segment gut microbial communities from Petit-Saut dam, French Guiana - Emb289 P1 | ecosystem: Host-associated > Arthropoda: Insects > Digestive system > Gut ... | reverse complement strand
GAAGTTTTCGTTTTGTTTCATTATTCCATTCAGTTCAAAGTATGAAGAAAGATATTCTTTTTTATTGAAGAATTGTTGTCTTAGTTCATATATTGAGCTGTTATAGATATTTTTAGAGATGTGGCAAAGAAACTTAAGTAATAATGACTCCTCTTTAGATAGTTTTAGGTTATATTTCATAGTCAGGAAACTCATTTTTTCACCTCGATTCTTGTTAAGAATATGAGGTTATTATAGCACTAAATGAAGTTAAAAACAAGGATTAATTTAAACTTTTCAGAGTTTGAAAAAACGTTATGACTAAAGCATTTAAAACTGTGATTTTACGATTTATTTTGAGCAAATACCCCTCCATATATGCGCGTATAATATAAATAATATTAAGTATAATTATTATTATAAGATGAAAATGAACTTTCCTAGGTAGGAAAATAAATTCGCCTCAAAGAACCCTTAATACTTTCGGGTTCTCTTTTTTTTGACTTTCTTTTATCTTTTCGCTATAATATTTATATGCACTTACCTAAATACACCAAAGACGGAAATCTTTTTCCTAACTCTAACTTTAAATCTGATACCTACTATAAAAGTGTCAATTTTGATGATGCCAAAAAACACGGCGGTAATATTGAAAATGTCAATATAAAAATGTTAGTTTCTACCGATATAAAATGTAGGAAAGTAATAGTCTTTTAAATCTTTAATCTTTTAAGTCGAAGTTAGATAATCACCCTTCTTTATTTGAACAATCTCAACTAAAACAAATTCGTGACAATACTTTTTGGATCAGAGGTATTTATAGTACTTTTGGTTTTAATCCTTTAATCTGCGATATCTGTAAAAACAGAATGACACTTAACTTAAATGAATCTTATCTGCCTGGGGGGAATAGTCCATGATTGAAAATCAATTCAAAATTAAGAAAGTTTCAGTTACTGATGAAGAAAAAAGAGAAATAGCTGCTTATTATTTAGAAAAGCATTCTATTCCTGTTGATTTAGATGCTTATCTTAAAATGGAAGTTTATAATGGGTTTTTAGAAATGAAATGTGTTAAGTGTGATTATTTTGAAGATGTTGATTTGGATATTATCAGGGATCTTTATGAATTAGGCGATGATCCTTATCCTGTTTTAAGTTGTGATAAGTGTGGGCATAAAAGAAAAAGCGGTTATTTAGTTCCGCTTGAAATATATAACTCTAAGAAAAATTAGTTTGTTTAGTTATTTATTTATAGCCTGTAAGGACAGGTTTTTTAGTTTTAGATGAACGCTGTTTTGGAAATGTAGTTAGCTATGCAACAAAGAAAAAAGTAGCCAGTAGCTACTTTTCTTCTATTATTTTCTAATTTATTACCGTGTTGTAGGTCCCTGGCAACACTCATTAACAAATACAGTTTCCGCTGAACATGAAAAAGTTGGTACTAAAAATGCTCTTCTAACTACTGTATTAACGACGTGTGTATGGTAGTTGCAAACTTGCGGTACGCGCTCCACAAAACATTTGTGAACGACATTAACCGGTGCACTAAGTGGTGGACAAGTGTGATCTGTTGGGGCCGGAGTTGGTCCAAGTGGGTTTGGCTGTTGCATTCCCATATTTGGGCTCATTCCCCAAGGGCAGCCACAAGATCCTTGATTTGGCATGTGAGTCAAGAAAAAAACCTCCCTTCATCTAATAATAATATATTAGCATAAAGGGAAGTTGACTGGACTTTTTGACTATTTTTTTCTACTTGCGAGAATAATTAATAAACGTAATACTTCAACATAAATCCAAACTAAAGTAACCATAAGTCCTAAAGCTAAAGGCCATTCAAATCTTTTGTCAGCGCCATTAGTTACATAGGCTTCAATTCTGTCAAAATCAAAAATTAACATTAAAGCTCCGAAAAGAATAAAAAGCAAACTGAAGGCAATACCAATACCGCCATTACCGAATACCGCATCTCTTAATGTAGTATCAAAGATGCTTGAAACCATTACAACCAACATAAAAACTAAAAGGCTGAACATCGCAATCATCATAAACTTACGAAAGAAATTACCAACACGAATAATTCTTGATGCATAAAGAGCTAACGTGACTCCAAAAATTGTAAAAGTAATCAAAACTGCCATTGCGGCTAAGCCCGGCATCGCAAGTGCCCATTCAGCAAGCGCACTTAACACTCCTAAGAAAAAGCCCATTGAAAGCGAATAAATTATCGATGGTACAACCGCAATTCTTGGAATTAATGAAGCAATAACTACGCAAATAAAAGCTACAAATGTTGATGCAAATAACACGCCCATGAAAATGCCAATGCTATCTTCAGAAACATTGTGGAGCATGTAGGCTGCTATTGCGGCTGATACAAAAGCCAAAACAACTAATATTAATGTTTTAATCGATACTCCGGCGTAAGTACATTCATTAATACCATCACTCGTCAACCCTCTATCGATTTGAGAAAACATTGGATTTCTTGATCTAAGTCTAAACATAATAAATACTTCCTTTCAATTATTTTTTCTCTTTATTATATAATAAATCTGCCTCTATGTCAATAAATTAATTTTTTCAGGATATTAATATTATTTGGCATTTATTATTATCTTATTCAAATGTTAAAGAGATTGTTCTCTTCTTCATTTACTACTGTTTCAACCGCTGAATTTTCAAATTGATCGAAAGTTCCAAGTTTCAGTAAAAATTCAAAAACTGTTTTATTTATTTTTGTTCTTTCTTTGATATCTGCTATTGATGAAAAAGCTTTTTCCGCTCTTTTCTCAATAATATTTTCTGCGACATTCATCCCAAGGCCAGGAACGGCTGTAAAAGGAAATAAAAGCTTGTTATCAATGATTAGAAAATCAGTGGGATGACTTAAATTTATATCAATCGGAAGAAAACTGAAACCACGTTCAACCATTTCTAAGGCTATCAATAAAACTGTAACCTTATCCTCCTGAGTTTTTGTTTGCGGAACATATTCACCCTTAACTTCCTCTTCTATATTTATGAACTCACTTTTCATATTCGGCTTGATTTCCACAATTTTACTATAAATGCCATCATAGCCTTTGATCATTGCTTCATAATCAAATTGACTCGCTCTTTTAGAAAAATAAGCAGAATAGAAGACGATTGGCTTATAAACTTTAAACCAGGCGATTCTAAGAGCCATTAAAATATAAGCAGTCGCATGTGCTTTTGGAAACAGATATTCAATAGTAGCCAGACTCCAGATATACCATTCAGGCACACTACGCTCTCTCATTTTTTCACAATATTCAGGCCATTTTTCTTTTTTGCCCGGCTTTTTAATATCGCACTTACGAACATATTCCATTATTTCAAAAGCCAATGACGGCTCTAAGCCCTTATTTATTAAATAAATCATAATATCATCACGACAGCCGATTATTTCATCAAAAGCAATTTTTCCATACTCCGGATGTTTCTTTACCAGAACTTGCGCATTATTAGTCCATACATTCGTTCCATGACTTAGACCTGAAATTTTTACAAGTCCCGCAAAACTATCAGGCTTGGTTTCAACTAACATATTACGGACAAAATTTGTTCCTAATTCCGGAACCCCATAACTTCCAACATCAGATAATATCCTTTTCGGATCACAATTAATTACTTCTGTGCCACAGAAAAGCTTATAGATGTTTGGGTCGGCAATTGGAATATTGCGGGCATCAGAAAAGGAAAACTCTTCCTGATGGGCTTTAACGTAATCCATTAAAAACTTAATTACAGTTGGATCATCGTGCCCAAGAATATCTAATTTTAATAAATTATCTTCAAATGAATGATAATCAAAATGAGTAGTTTGCCATGGATTATTTACATCATCTGCCGGATATTGAACAGGCGTAATATCATATATCTCAATATAATCAGGAACGACAATAATACCTCCAGGATGTTGACCGGTTGAACGTTTTGCGCCCTCTAAATGGGAAGCTAATCTTTCCATTTCTGTTGATCTTAAACTTTTATTGATTTTTTCTAAGTAGCCTTTTACGTAACCAAAAGCTGTTCGGCTTTGAATTGTTGAAACAGTACCTGATCGGTATGCATTATTAGGTCCTAGAATTGTTCTTACATATTCATGAGCCTTATCCTGATAATCACCGGAAAAGTTTAAATCAATATCCGGAACTTTATCGCCTTTAAAACCTAAGAAGGTTTCAAAAGGAATATCGTGACCATCACCAATTAATTCAGTCTGACATATAGGACAATTGGTCTTTTTCAAATCATATCCTGAGGAAACTGCCATTAAATTTTCCTGTAATTTAGCCTCAATACTGCGTAGCGGATAGATTTTACGCTCTTCCTCGTTCAATTTAAAAGAAGAAAACAAACATTTAGGGCAACGATAATGCGGCACTAAAGGATTAACTTCTGTTATTTCCATTAAAGTCGCAACTAATGAACTTCCGACTGACCCTCGCGAACCAACAAGATAGCCCTCTTTAAGACTATTACTGACCAAAAGATAAGACATATAGTAAACCGGTGAAAAATTATGACCAATAATCGATGCTTTTTCTCTATTTAAGCGATCAAGAACATACTCTGGTAAATCAGAACCGTATATTTCCTGAGCTTTTTTATCGACAATTCTGATTAACTCTTCTTTAACACTATCTACACCGTGCAACTTTAAGAAATCATCGTGCGGTGAATTCATCTTTTTATCAAAGATTGAAATAACTTCACAGCTTCTGGCAATTTCTTTTGGATTATCGATTACTATCTCCTTAATTAGTTTCGGATCTTCAAGAAATAAAAAATCCTGAAGCATTTCGTCTGTTGTCCGATAATGCATTAGAGGAATATTTTCCGTATTATTTAAACGATGCAAGCCACCGCCTACTAAATTAGCCTTTAAAAAAATACTACGGAATTGTAAATCTTCTTTATCAAGGTAGTGACAATCTCCAGTTGCGACAACCGGCTTATTTAGCTTTTTAGCGGTTTTTATTATTCTTTTGACAACATCTTCATAAACTTTGTCAAAACGTTCTAAATAGTCGTCCTGAAACTGACAAACAGCGTTTTTTGGCTGAATTTCAATATAATCAAAGATTTCCATAGCTTCTTCTAAAGCTTCATTGCTTTTATTTAAGGCCTTCTCAAAGACTAGTCCATTCACACATGAAGAACCAATAAGTAATCCTTCTCGATATTTAAGAAGTGATGATTTCTTTAATCTTTGGCCGCCATGAAATTCATCAGTTAAGGATTGGCTAATTAACCGATATAAATTTTTTAAGCCAATTTGGTTTTTAACTAAAACCGTTATATGGGTTGGAAAATGATAACGGTGTGCTTTTTCAAAACTAGCCAGAGCATTAACTTTATCATGTGTTAAAATTTCTTTAGCATATAACTCATTTAACATTATTATTAGAGCTTCACTTGTTGCTTTAGAGTCTGAATGAGCTCGGTGATGATCATCAAGAGTAACTTTCAAAAACTTACAAAGATATTTTAAGCCAAATCGCTTCATATCGTTTTCATAAAGAACACGGGCTAATTGAATAGTATCAATTGCAGGCATTGGTTTATATTCTAAATTATAACGGGAAAAAGCGTGATAGATGTAATCTAAGTCGAAGTTAACGTTGTGTCCAACCATAATTGTTCCCTGACAGAACTCATAAAACTCTTTGATAACCGTTTCTTCGTCTAGCCCTTCTGTCTGTAACATCTCATCAGAAATATTAGTTAAATCACTGATTTTAGTTGTTAGCTTCTCATCAATTTTAATAAGTCGCGAAAAATTTTCAACCGGAAGACCTTTATGAATTTTTACGGCTGCGACTTCAATAATTTTATTGTACATTACCGAAAAGCCCGTTGTCTCTAAGTCAAAAACGCAATAAGTAGCTTCTCTTAAATCAATATTTTTTTCATTCAAAGCGATCATTGCGGAATTTTCTTCTACATAATCAAACTCTGAACCATAAATCGGCTTTACATCAGGATAACTTTTACTGGCTTTAAATATATCAGGAAAAGCATAAACGCCGCCATGATCAGTAAAAGCAATTGCTTCATGTCCATATTTAGATGCTCGGCTAAAATAATCTTTAACACTCGGCAAAGCATCCATATTACTGAGTTGAGTATGAGCATGAAGTTCCACTCTTTTTTCTTTTGTCAAATCTTCAGCTGAATTTTCTTCTTTAATCTTCAGCCTAATATTGTCAGCCATAATAATAACATCACGTTCATAAGTATCAAATTGAGCTTTACCAACTAAAACAATATAATCGCCTACTTTTAAACTCTTTAATTCTTCGTCAGTAGTATTCATAAATTTTTTCACATAAATTGAATCTGAACCATCTGTTACTTTTAACATTAACAGAAAAGAACCGTTTTTCATTTTTCTTAACTCTTGATAAAAAATTGTTCCTTGTACAGTAAAATATGAATTCTTAGTTTTATTTTCATGTTCCATTAAATCAATCTGCGTTAAAGGAATAACATTAATTTTAACGATTTCTTCTTCGTTTATTTCTCTGGCTTTTCTAAAGGAACGATATTCGGGCTTTTTGTTTGGCGCCGAACTTGTGACAGGAGAAAATGGTTTATCGTCGGTAATAATTAAATATTCTTCTGACTTTGGTTCCGGAATTAAATCATTAATAGTTTCTGTTTTTTTCTCAGAATCAAAAGAAAGTTCGCATTTTAAGCCTGTATATCGAAGCTGATCAATAATTTTATGTTCGTTCTCCATTAAAAATGAAGACTGTTCATCAACACTTAAAAAATAAGTTTTATTAATAAATTTAAGTTGACAAGTTTCAAGTGCCAGATATCGCGGACGGTAAGAGGTCAGACTTTCAATAATATATCTAAAATAATCCAGATATTCTGATTCTTCTAAGTTTATTTTATCGTAACGGAAATTACAATAAATTTTAGCTTCATATTGATTCAATACTTCTTTGATTTTTTCATTTAATAATTTAAATTTTGCACTTTTAATTGCCTCAGGCAAAAAAAAACTGAGAATCCAGTATCTTTTTTTACAATCAATATCTACATTTTCCAATTGAAGACCAGGAAGGTCTAGTTCTTCTTTTATTCCTTCAAGCAATAACGCAAACTTAGTCATCTTTCCACCTCCGAAAATGAAACGCATATAATTATAACATATTTTCCTCTAGAAAGGGTGAAAATCGACAAATAAATTTTTATCGGATAACGAATAAAAAGATACTATACACATTGACATTTATATAAAGCAATTGATATAATTTTAATATACGAGGTGACAACTATGTTTAAACAATATTTAACTGCGGATAATTATTACAAACAAAAATACAAAAGAAAAGTTATACGTATTCCACTGGACGGCAGCTTTACTTGTCCAAATATAGATGGCACCAAGAGCACTGAAGGATGTACCTACTGTCTGCGTCAAGTTAATCCTTTAGCGCAACTATCGTTAACTGAACAGTTTCAAAAACAAAAAACAATTTTAGAAAAAAAATGGCCACCAGAAAATTATTATATTGCTTATTTTCAGGCTCAAAGTAATACTTACGGCTCAATTGAAAAATTAAATTTACTCTATAATCAAGCTTTGCGGCTTGATAAAAATATTATTGGTTTGAGCATTGCCTCAAGACCAGATTGCTTTACCGATGAAATCTATGATTTGCTTGATAAAATAAACAAAAAAACGCAACTTACAATCGAACTTGGTCTTCAGACCATCAATCCACAAACTGCCGAAAAAATAAATCGCGCCCATTCCTTAGCTGAATTTGAAAACTGTGTAGATAAACTAAAAACAAGAAACATTTCTATAATTGTACATATTATTAACGGGCTTCCAGAAGAATCGGAAAAAGATATGCTTGATACTGTTCGTTATATAAATAAATTAGGAATTTATGGTATTAAGATTCATATGCTTTTCATTACGAAAAAAACAAAAATGGGAACCGACTTCCAAGAAAATGAATTTCAGGTGTTATCCTTAGAAGAGTATGTTGATATTGTAGTGAAGCAAATAAGAATTCTTGATCCCAAAATAATAATTTATCGTTTAACCGGCGATGCACCAAAAGAATTGCTGATTAGTCCTCTTTGGTCTTTAAAAAAATTTGTAGTAATGAATGAAATCGATAAAAAAATGCGCAAACTAAATGCATATCAAGGTGATCAATTTGAAATTCTATAAAACTACTTCTTTAAGTCACCAGATCTGCCTTGACTATATTACTAAAGATTCAATTGTAATTGACGCAACCTGCGGAAATGGCAATGATACTTTATTCCTTTGTCAAAAAAGTAAATATTGTTTTGCGTTTGATATTCAGGATATAGCTATTAACAATACTGAAAAACTTTTAAAAAGGAATAATATTAATAATTATAAACTTATCAAAGATAGTCATGAAAACTTCATTAATTATTGCCTTAAATGTGATCTAGTGCTTTTCAATCTCGGCTTTCTTCCTAGAGGAAAACAAGAAATAACAACGCAAGCTAAAACAACTCTTTTAACTATACAAAAAATGCTCGAGAAATTAGAATTTAAATTAATTCTATTAGTTCTTTATCCAGGCCATACTGAAGGACAAAAAGAAAGCCAGGTATTGGAAGAATATTTAAAAACAGTTTGTCAGAAAAAATACAATATCTTCAAAATACAAAACATTAATCAAACTGAAACAGCGCCGTATATCATAGGACTAGAAAAAAAATAAGGACTTTGCGATTAAGGCAAGATCCTTATTATTAGTTAATTAAATCAATGGGAATCGCTCTTACTTTCTCCGATAAATGTAAAATTTCTTTACAAAAAAATAACCGCGTCCTCTACAACTTTTTTTGTCAACTATAACATCGTTGTTTACTGTTTATTTATCAGATTTCTTGCAGTGCGAATTAATGCTTAAAATAAAGAACAAAAATTGTTTTTATATCTAAAAGCAACGACGGACTTTTATCTGTTTCTGACTAATTCAGAATCAGAGTATAGATTAGTTATTCACTTTCGCAAAAAATCTTCTCTTGTTAAAATATAGCGCAATGAATTAAATTCACCAATTACGGCTTGATAAGTGTTCATGTCATAAAACTTAAAGCCTGTTTTTTCAATAACTCTTTTTGAGCGTTCGTTGATATCAAAGTGCGCACACATAATAAATTCAATGTCAAAATTTTTAAAAGCATAATAGATAGCCGCGTTAGCTGCCTCTGTCATTAAACCTTTACCCCAGTAATCTTTACTTAGTACATACCCAAGTTCTCGTTGTTTCTTATCTTTAAATTCTTCAATATTATTTCTCCTATGAAGACCCAATGAACCAATAACTTTGTTGTTTTCTCGGTAAACAATCGCAAAAATTTCATCGTCGGAAATAAATTTATCTAAAATTGTTTTTGATTCAATTAATGATTTATGATGTGGCCAACCAGCAGCTTCACCAACACCTTCCACTTGGGCATATTCATTGAATTCAGCTAAATCACTATCCTTAAAGCGCCTGAAAATTAAACGTGGTGTCTCAAATATAATCATGATTCTTCACCATTAAAAACAAACTGACTATGATAAAGCTGATGATAAAAGCCATTCTGAGTTAATAATTCTTCATGTTTTCCTGATTCTATAATATCTCCATCTTTCAAGACTAAGATTAAATCTGCATTCTTAATTGTTGAAAGTCGATGGGCAATTACAAAGCTTGTTTTTCCTTTCGCAACTTTATCCATTGCATCCTGAATTAACTGTTCAGTTCTTGTATCAACGTTAGAGGTTGCTTCATCAAGAATTAACATCGGACTATTTTGAACCATTGCTCTGGCAATCGTTAATAATTGTTTCTGACCGCTGGAAATGACAACGTCATCAGTTAAAACAAGATTATAGCCATTTGGCAATGTACGGATAAAATGATCAATATTCGCTGCCTCACAAGCTTTATATACTTCTTCATCGGTTACATTCTTTTTGGCATAAATAATATTTTCTTTAATCGATCCTTCAAAAAGCCAGGTATCCTGTAAAACCATACCAAAAAGTGCTCGCACATTTTCTCTTTTCATTTCATTTATTGGCACATCATCGATTAAAATTTCACCTGAATCAATTTCATAAAACCGCATTAAAAGATTTATTAAAGTTGTTTTACCGGCACCAGTCGGACCGACAATCGCAATTTTACTGCCCGGCTCCACAATTGCTGAAAAATTATGAATAATAGTTTTATCTGCATTATAAGCGAAACGAACATTACGAAACTCAACTTTACCTTTAATATCTTCTAAAACTTTTACTTTTTCCGTTTCGTTTTCCTGTTCATTTTCGCCAAAAAACTCAAATACTCTTTCAGAAGCCGCAGCAGTCTGTTGGAGAGTTCCCATTGCCTGAGCAATCTGTCCTAAAGGATTTTGAAACAAGCGCACATAGACAAAAAAAGTTACCATGACCGGAATTGTTGCCTGACCATTAATTAAAAGAATTCCGCCAACAACGCAAATCGCTACAAAACCTAAATTAGCCACAAAATTCATAATCGGCATCATCAAACCGGAAAAGAAAGACGCTTTGCGGTTACTGTTAAAGAGTCTGCCATTAATTTCATCAAAGTGTTTTTGGGACTTTTTTTCACTATTAAAAGCCTTGACAATATGAAGCCCTGAATATGTTTCTTCAATATGGCCATTTAAGGCTCCTAATTCTTTTTGTTGAGCCACAAAATGTTTTTGTGAAAACTTCATAACTAAAGTCATAATTATAATACTCAAAGGTACTGTCAGGATTGCTGTAAAAGCCAACTGCCAGTTTGTCAAAAACATCATAATTAAAATACCCGCAAGCATTACAACCGAACCAATCAAAGCCGTAAAACTTTGATTAAGTGACTGGCTAATAGTATCAACGTCATTTGTGACTCTGCTTAAAGTATCGCCTGTACTATTTGTATCAAAATATTTTAATGGCACTCGATTAATCTTTTTCGCGATATCACTTCTAAATCGCTGAGTTATTTTTTGATTAACTCCAGCCATAATAAATGCCTGCGTGTAGTTTAAAATGAAAGCCAAGATATACATTAGACCTAGAATAAGTCCGATTCTGAAAACATCGTCAATAAGAACACCGCCCGGAGTTACTATTGCGCCGCTTAATTCGCCTAATTTTATTGGTGCCGCAATCGCAATAACTGTAGCGCCAATTGTAAATGTAATAGTAATAATAATTTCCAGAAGATACTTTTTCATATAATTGAAAAGATCAGCCATTCCTTTTTTAAAGTTTTTAGCTTTTTGCCCGCCTGCTCTTCTTGGGCCCATTTGAATCATTGGACCACTGCTTCTTCTCCTATTCATCGATTCCTAACTCCTTCTTTGATAATTGCGAAAGCGCAATCTCCCGATAAACTGAACAATTAGTTAATAATTCTTTGTGCTTACCTGATCCTACTAATTCTCCTTGTTCTAAAACAATAATTAAATCTGCATCAATAATTGTACCAATTCTTTGTGCTACAATTAAATTAGTCGCCCGCTTAGGTAAGTTCTTAAGATTGTTTCTAACTTCTCGATCGGTTTTATAATCTAAAGCTGAAAATGAATCATCAAAGATAAAAATCTCCGGTTCAATCGCAACCGCTCTGGCAATAGAAAGTCTTTGTCTTTGTCCACCGGAAACATTTGTTCCGCCTTGCGCGATCTTAGACAGATATTTTTCTTCCATATTCTGAATAAATTCATCTGCCAAAGCAGTTTTTGCGGCCTTTTGAATCATCTCCTGATTAATTTCTTTATTACTATAATCAATATTTTGATTTACTGTTCCGGAAAACAATATTCCCTTTTGCGGAACATAACCAATTTTTTTTCTTAGTTCTACTTGTTTGTAGTCTCTAATATCAATACCATCTACTAATATTGATCCTTCAGAAACATCATAAAATCTCGGCACAAGATTTATTAATGTTGACTTTCCGCTACCTGTAGAACCAACAATCGCTACTGTCTGACCAGGAAGGGCTTTAAAAGAAATGTTTTTAAGTACATAATCTTCCGCTTGTGGATATTTAAAGGAAACATTCCTAAATTCCACTTCACCAATGTTATTATCAGAATTAACAGTAGTTTCTTTATCTTTGACTGATGAATCAGTTTTTAAAACTTCATTAATCCTTTTCGCAGAAACTGAAGCTCTTGGGACCATAATAAAAAGAATTGTAAGCATAATAAAAGAAAATAAGACTTGCATTGCTAAACCGACAAAAACCGTAATTTGCGGAAACTCTAAAATGCCGTCATTAATCAAGTGTGCCCCAATCCAATAGATTGTTAAAACTATTCCATGTAAGGTAAGCATCATGAAGGGATTCATCAAGCCCATAATCCGCTGAACAAATAAATTATTATGGGCAACAGATTCATTTACTTCTTCAAACTTTTTTTCTGCGAATTGGTCGGCATTATAAGCTTTGACAACTCTTAGACCAATAATGTTTTCCCTGGTAACACCATTCAACTTATCAGTTAATTCCTGAATTCTCTTAAATCTGGGAATAACTAATAAAAAAATCAAAGTCAAAGTTATTACTAAAGTCCCAACACCAAAAGCCGTGATAATTGTAATTTCGCGACTATCATTAAAAATCCTGATTAAAGCCCAAACAGCGGTTATTGGCGCTGAAATAGCCATTTGAAAAATCATCATCACAGACATCTGAACTTGTTGGATATCATTTGTTGAACGAGTAATCAGACTTGGTGTAGAGAACTTATTTATTTCCGAAAAAGAATAACTTTGAACCTTACTAAAAAGATCCGCTCTAAGTATCCTGGAAAACTTAGCTGCCAGAAAAGTAGCAATTAAACCCACGATAATAATACAAGCCATTGATCCTAAAGCTACTCCAAGCATCCTTATTCCAATAGTTAATATAATTCTTGTAGTTGTATCTGGATTATGCAGTAATTCTGCCATAATTTGTCCAGCATATCTAGGTATTTCTAATGCAAACCAAACCTGTAAAAAAACGATTGCGATTAAAAAAAGGATAATTAGCCAATCACTCACTGTAAACCGTGTTAATAATTTTAACATTTTCTGTCCCCCAAAATGTAGAATATAACAATAATATCACAAATTCTGCCCTTTATCAACAGAAAAAAACGACAGGTTTCCCTGTCATTGCATTTTCATATCTCTTCTTTTATAACCAAACCAACCACTAAGTCCTAAAATTAGAGCGATTATACTAATAATTATTAGAACATGAATCCTTACATCGTCAACCGGCAGTTGCGGGATATATCCAAATGGTGATAACATCCGCATCCAGTCAGGTAAATTTAAAACACCGCCAAGATAAACTACAAATAAAGAAAATCCTAAATAAAGATAAACTAAATTTACTAACTTTGGCAAAAAGCCTATTAAAAAGACCGCTAAACCTAGCATTAACCAGATTGCTGGCAAGAAAACAAAAATAATCTGCAAACTCAATCCTAAACTAAAAGGAACTTCATCCATCATTATCGCACTCGCTCCCCATAAACCAAAAGCTGATAAAAAGAGAACTAAAAAACTAGTGATAAAAGCAATTATTAAATACGAACTTAATAATTTTGTACGACCAACCGGCTTTGCCAGTAATTGTTCTAATCTTCCGGATTTCTCTTCTGTCCGAAGTTTTAAAATTGCCATTAAGACTGGAACAGTACCCATTATTGACATAATAAGCATTAGCATTGAAAGAAACATAACTACCGGTTCATATTCACTTGTTGGTGGCAACAATTGCTGAAAAAACTCATTATTCTCAATAAAGTCAGCCATAAAATCCATGACAGCCCCATACATTAAGCCAAAATAAAACATCCCAATTAACCAAGCGATTATAACTACTTTCAAAAGACGTAAAGATAATCCCATTGGTGATAAAAGCATTTTTGAAGCATTAGCCTTGCCGGGTTTTGCCGCAATCAATCCTTGCCCTAAATCTCTGACTAGATTAAGGCAACAAGCAACAATCAAAAGAATTATCGCTATAATAAAGACAATTACTAAAGGCCAGATATAATTATATACAAAGACTTGTGTTTGTAATACTAATCCTAAAGGTGAAATAAAAGCTAAAAAATTTTCAGCGACATCACCAATAGCTCTAAGTCCGAACAGTAAAAATAAGAATATTATTGAAAAAATACTTGCGCCTCTCGAATTTGAAGAAAACTGGCTAAATACCGCTGCAGCACAAGCAAAAAAGAATCCTGTTACCCCCATGACAAAGCCATAAAGCATCGCTCCGCCAAACGAAGCTTCCTCAAATCCGACTAAAGCTAAACCAAAGCCTATAAAAAGCGACAATAAGAAATTAATGATTAAAGCCACTAAAAGCGTAGCGCTAAGCGTTGAAAGACGGCCAACTGGTAAAGATCTGATTACTTCCAAACGGCCTTGTTCTTCGTCTGATCTAGTATGTTTTACGACAAAGAAAATATTCATTATCGCTACTGCTAAAAGCGTAAGCAACAACATTTGATTCGCAAACATAACGCCAGATGTATAATTTAATTCACTTCCAAAGACAGGTCCAAGAATAGCTACCATTGCCGGACTTTGCATCGTTTCCCGCATGATTATTCTTTCTTCAAGCGAGGGGAACATTCCTGGTAAGGCAGCCGCAACAGAAATCGTAAATATTAATAGTCCGAAAAGCCAAATTGAAGAGGAAATTCGTTCCCGACGAATAATAAATTTCATCAATCTTCTAGTTCTGGCGAAAAGATTAGTAAAATTTTTCTTCATCTAGTTCTTTACCTCCGTATTATAATATTTCATAAACAAATCTTCCAATGTTGGTGGCACACTATATAATTTTTTGACTTCATATTTGGCAAGATAACTTACAATATTACCAAGTTCAGGATAATCAGCCTGAAAACTCACTTGATTTTCTGAAACTTTCAGATTATGAACACCTTTTTTAGCTACTAAATCAGGCATAGAATTTGCGGTTTCTACAGTTATCTGTACTCTTGTTAATTGTCTTAGTTCAGCCAAAGTTCCACTTTCAACGATTGTGCCTTTACGAATAATAGCTACCCGATCACAAAGTCTTTCGACTTCTGACAAAATATGACTAGATAAAAGAATTGTTTTTCCGGCCTTTTTCTCTTCTGCGACGCAATCTTGAAATACCATCTCCATTAATGGATCCAAGCCACTAGTCGGCTCATCTAGAATAAATAATTCAGCATCTGATAAAAAGGCCGCAATAAGCGCTACTTTCTGACGATTACCTTTTGAATATGTCCGACACCGTTTTTTCGGATCAAGATCAAACATTTTAATTAATCTTGCTTTTTTCTCTAAATTAACCGGACCTTGGAGTGAAGTAAAAAGATCAATTACTTCGCCACCTGTAAGATTGGGCCAAAGATTAACATCACCTGGAACATAGGCAATTTTTTTATGGATTTCCATCGCATCCTGCCAGGCATCTTTACCAAATACTAAAACTTCTCCTTCTGTTTTCTGTAATATTCCTAATATTGTTCGTATCGTTGTTGTTTTTCCGGCACCGTTAGGACCAATAAAACCAAAGACTTCACCTTTATTAATTGTCAAATTTACATTATCAAGTGCTTTAAAATCCCCAAAGTTTTTCGTTAGATTTTTAATTTCAATTATTTTCATTTTTCCTCCATTTATTTATAAAATATTTTTTTTAAATCATTAAGAAACAAATAAAAGTCTTGCCAGTAATTCTCATAAGCAATTTTTTTAGAATTAATTATCTGATCAGTGATTTTTTTTTCGTAACCATTTAAGCAAAAGCCAATCATTTCCATAATTTTATCGATGGGAAGATCATCTCTAAATAGTTCCTTATTAATATTACTGTAAAGTTTTCGTTCAAAATCGGCTCGGCCGGTTTGAAACTCTTCCAACATTTCTTTTGTTAGATGCGCATAACTGTCTTTTATAAAAAGACTGGCGATAAAATCAAATACTAACTGATGATTAGCGAAAATAGTAAACTTTAAGACGCCTGCTTTCCGCAGTTTTTCAATATAGTCCGTTTCAACTTCATCAAGTTTATCCAAATAGCTATTTTTTACTAATGATATCGCATAATTCGCAATGAAGAGGAAAAGCTCTTCTTTACCAGCAAAATAATAAAACAATAATCCTTTACTGATTCCGGCTTCTTTAACAATATTATTAGTTGAGGCAAGATCAAAACCCCGTTCAGTGAATTCCTTTAAAGCCGCGTCAATAATCTTTTGTCTTTTTTCTATTTTTAAATCATTAAAGGCTTCATTCAAAAGTATCAGCTTCCTTTCTGTATATTATTATACCACAAACTGACCATATCGGTCAATAGTTTTTTGAAAAAGAAAAAATCCCAAGATTTGGGATTTCTCTCTTTAATAGTAATATCCTGGATAACCATAATAAGGCATAGGATATGGATACCCATATGGCGCTCCAACAGCACTGCCAAGAGCAGCTCCGGCTAGAAACGGCAAACCAAAACCTAAGCCGCCAAAGTGACCATATCCATGCCCAAAACCGCCATGGAAACCTCCATAAGGACGCATTTCCGATTGATTAAAGCTATTATCTAGAGGCATAGTACTAAAACTTTGCGCTGGTATATATGAATAACATTGTGATCCGTTCATAAAAATCCTCCTTCATACAAAGTATATGGATTTTAGGCGAAAGAGTATAGACAAAAATCATTAATAAAAGGACTTGCTTGCGCAAATCCTTAAAGTTACTAATCGAGATCAGGAATTAATTGATACGTTCTTCTTCCCACTGCATGCAGAGGATTAACAAAATCATCGCCGATTCTAATTTCAATATGCACATGGACTCCGGCACTTGGATTAAAAATTGATTCTCCAGCTTCACCTATAACCATATTAATACCAATATTATCACCAATTCCAACATTAATACTTGAAAGAGCGAAGTAAGTAATTGTTACGTCATCGTTAGCTAACAAAACAACTGTGTAGCCCTCCAAAATATCAAAATCAATTCGAACAACCTGTCCTGTGAAAACAGCTAATACATCAAATGATGAATTATCTTCACGAGCATAACTCATTCCACGACTTTGAATCATAATATTACCATTATTGATAACAGCATTTGTCAAAGTTGCCGGATTATTAATATCAAAATAATGTAATACTATTTTGTGATCGCCCGCAATTGGCAAAATCATTTGTTCTGTAAGCGTTGGATCCGGACCTGGTTCATAACCACCACCTGTTTCACTGTCAGTAGTCGTTGTTGTTGTTCCTGAAGTAGTAGTTGTCGTTGTTGAATTTGTTGTTCCATTATCATTTGTTGTTGTCGTTGTTCCTGTTGTTCTGTGTGCATCACGATCTGCCCAATTTGTTATCGCAATAATCGCTGCCAATAAAATTACTAAAATTGCTAAAAATAGAAATACTTCTTTTTTATTTTTGAAAAATTCCCTAACACTATTTTTTTTCATTAACTAATCACCGAGATTAGTATTTGATGCACTTTTAAAATTTATACAGAAAAATTACACAATTTGCTGTAAGCCAACTAAAAAGCTAGCCATCCAATGTGAAACAAGCACAGAAATAACAATATAGGTATACTTAATTTGCCAGATTTGATCTCTTTTAAATTTTTTTTCAATATTAAGTGCTAATAGTACCTTAAAATTAACGGGAATGAAAAGCAGTAACAAGATAAAATAAATGTAGGTTTCCATTATTACTTAGTCCCAAATAAACGATCGCCACAGTCACCTAACCCAGGAACAATATAGCCTTTTTCGTTTAAATGCGAATCAACAGCTGCCAGATAAATATCAACATCCGGATGATTCATTTGCATCCGACTAATACCTTCCGGACAGCCAACAAGACCAACAAAACGAATATCCTTAGCTCCTTGTTCTTTTAAAATTCTAATCGCTTCTACAGCACTTCCGCCTGTTGCGAGCATTGGATCAACGACTAAAACTAAAGACTTATCTAAATTTTCCGGAAACTTTTGAAAATAAATTTTTGGGTTTAAAGTTGTTTCACAACGAAAAATTCCCAGATGACCAATTTTGATTGTCGGAATCAAACTCTGAATTCCTTCGACCATGCCAAGTCCGGCTCTTAATATTGGCACAACTACAATTTGCATATCTAAAACCATGCATTTAGTCTTACAAATAGGAGTTTCTACTTCCATAGTCTGCGTTCTTAAGTTTCTGGTTATCTCAAAAGTCATAAGTCCGGCAATTTCGTTTACAGCTTCTCTAAAGTCTTTTGTTCCGGTTTTAAGATTACGGGCATGAGCCAATTTATGATTTATCAAAGGATGATCACAAATCTTAACAGTACTCATTGATTTTCCTCCTCATAACATTTAATTTTATTTACTCTTAATTCGTGCCTTCCACCTTCAAACTTAGCGTCTAAAAAGATCTTTACGATTTTTTCTGCTTCTTCTAAAGTATTTACTTTCGCGCCTAAAGCCAAGCAATTTGAATCATTATGTCTTCTAGTCATTTCTGCCTGAAACTCAGTAGTTACTAAAGCACAGCGAATACCTTTAACTTTATTAGCCATTATTGAAATGCCAATACCTGTTGAGCAAATAACAATTCCAATATCTACTCGCTTTTCGATTATTGCTTTACAAACATAAAGCGCATAATCCGGATAATCAACAGAATCAAGACTATCACAGCCAAAATCAATAATTTCATATTTAGCAGAAAGAAATTTTTTCAAGTTTTCTTTTAATTGAAAACCTCCATGATCAGATGATATTCCAATTTTCAAAATTTACACCCCTTATCTAAAATATTATAACACGGAAAAGAAAAGAAAAAAAGCGAAATCAATGATTTTTCGCTTTCATATTAAAAGTTTTAGACTGGCAGTAACATTATTTTGGAATCACGATATTTGGTATTAAGAATATTATCTTCTTCAATAAAAAATTTCTCTTTGTTAACTTCTTCAAAACCAAGTTCAAAAAACAATGAAGACACATCGTGATCAACAATAATCGTAAATAGACTTTCAAGTTTGAACTCTTTAGCTGTTTCAACCATGCTTCCGAATAATTCTTTAATAACATCATCTTGAATATATTTCTTGAAGATGAAATAGCGAATCAAACCATTTTTGGAAAACTGTTCAAAACTGATTACACCAACTATGCAATCTTCATGATCAAGAATAATTGAAGCATTTAATAAAACTACTTCATCTATAGTTTTAACTGCTTCAATACTGTTTAAAAACAATTTGATTTTTGCGACATCTTCCTCTGATGCTTTCATTACTCGAAACATAAATCTTCCCCTTATCTTCGGCCAAACCACTCCATAATAAACCAGCGATATTCAACTTCTCCAGACGCTCCAAATAAATTCGGAAATAAAGTTGTCCAGAAATTGTCGCCTTGACCTTCATCAATGGTTATCAACAAAGTATCATAATGACGGCTATTCGTTACGTCGTTATTTCGAGCTTTTACCGGAAACAAATGTCTAGTAAATTTAACATCAATGGCTTCGGAAAAAGATTCGTTTAATTCAGCCTCTAATAAATTAATATTATTTCGGATAATATTTATGACTTCAACAGCATTCTTTTCATCCGTCAAAATATTAGTTAAAAATATTGTGACCTGTTGTTTGACTTGATTTTTTGTCTCGATGTCTTCCTGAGCATTACCGTTAGCCATAATTCGAAGACGGATTTCAGTCTCATTTGATTCTTCTGGCATTAACATAATAATCCCAACAATAATAATAAAAATAAATACTAATTTTTTCATAACAAAAACACTCTCCCAACCTTATTTTGAACAGAGTGTTTTAAGAATATACATTTATTTTTCGGTTAAAATAAATAATTTTTTCAAAAATAAAGCATATCTATTTATAGATAACTTACAAATTATTAACAAACAGCTTCGCGGTCTCTAAATTCGTAGCGAGCGGAATATTGTAAACATCGCATAATCGTAAAAGAGCGGAAATATCCGGTTCATGGGGCATTGAAGTTAAAGGATCGCGCATAAAAATTACCATATCAATCTTGCCATTGGCTATCATTCCGCCAATTTCCTGATCGCCTCCCATCGGACCTGATTTCAAACATGTAATTTCTAAACCAACATTTTCTCTAATCATTGCGCCAGTTGTGCCTGTAGCGTATAAATTATGTTTAGCAAACTTATTTTTAAATTTTTTGCAGAAATCAATAATTAATTCTTTCTTTTTATCGTGAGCAATTAAAGCTATATTCATAAAGTTATCTCCCTTTAGGTATTAATAATAAATGTAAAACGGTCGAGTCCCTGCATATCTTTAAATTGCCTTATTTCGGCCTCAGGAAAGGTTTTTAAAGCCATCTCTTTTATGTCTTTAGCTTTATCATAGGCATGTTCAAAGCCAATAAAGTTCTTATGATTTAAATATTTTTTAGCATCATTGATGATTTCTCTATAAAACCTTAAGCCATCATTACCACCAAATAAAGCTAAATGTGGCTCGTTATTTTTAACTAATTTTTCGACATTTTCCGCCTTTGGAATATATGGCGGATTAGAAATAATGATATCGAAACACAAACCATTAACTGGCTCATAAACACTTCCGGTAAGAAAGTTTACTTTAGCCAATAAATTATTCGCATTTTGTTTGGCTACTTCTAAAGCCTCGCTACTTATATCAGTTGCCCAAACCGTTGAGTGCTTAATTTCTTTCTTTAGAGTAACAGAAATACAGCCACTTCCGGTTCCAATATCTAAAATTTTGACCGGCATATCCTTAAAAACTTCATCATAAATATAGAGTGTATGTTCTACAAGTTCTTCTGTTTCCCGTCTTGGAATTAAAACATTTTTATTAACGATAAACTGATATCCAAAAAAATAATCACAGCCTGTTAAATGCTGTACAGGTATTTCTTCTGTTAAGTATTTTTGGCAATCATCTTTAAATTTATCCAAAAAGTCCGGTCCTGGAATTTCATTGATTTTTAAATAAAATTCATTTCCTGCCATTTTAGAATGATGAAGCATTAAAATTTTGATTGCTTCTTCTTCTTTGTTGGCTCTTTTGGCTAAAGCTCTATATTCCCTTAGTAAGTCTGCATATCGCATCTATATCACGTTCCTAAAGACTATTATATCATAAAATTTTAGCGAAAAAAATATTATATCAGCGAAAATCAGCTTAAACATAGCATAAAAAAGCGAATTGCGCGAAACAAAAATCGACACAAAAAAATATTGTGTCGATTTATAACAGCGCATAGCTCTAAATAAATTTTAAGAAAACGACTTCATCAAGATTCAATATAATTAGTTTTGAATTATTCTCTGTTAAAATAACTAAAGATAATCCAAAAGCTGAAATTAAGTAAGTATCTAAAGCACTATATTCATGGTATTTAGTTTTGACTATCTTAATTTGTTTATCCAAAATCCTTTGTTTCTCTAGAAAACTTCTTAGTTTTTCACTACAAGACTCAGGGAAAAGCTCATTTTCGGCATTTGGGACTAAATCTTCATATCCTAAATTATCTTGTATTTTTCGACTGGCAATATAACTTTTTGGATATAGAAAAATCTCATTTAGGCTTTTCAATGCCTTTTTATAATCTTTTTGGTCTGTGTATTCGACAATTAAAGCTTCAAGGCTATTAATAGGAATATGCATTTCACCTGATAAGTCAAGCATATTACAAGAAATATTTTTAATTGTTTGCGGCTCTAAGTTTTTATATTGGCCTTTTGTATAAAAAGCAAATTCTTTATTAGTGCCTTCTAAATATTTTGCGATTTTAAGCATGGAGAAACTGGAATAAAAATCAGTAGAAAGGCCAGACAATCCGCGCTGACTGTCTTTAGTTTTTGATCCGCGCGTTTTTTGGGGGCTTTTCGAAGGCTTTTCCTGCTTGATACCATCTGTTTTATTAATCTTCGGCGATGTTTCTTTCTTTTCATGAAAGGTATGGTCGCTAGTTTGTTCATCTTGAATGATCCAGCTTAAATCTTTTGGGGATATTTCTTCTATGCTTTGTTCTTCAGTCTTTTTATCTTCTTTTATCTTATTTTCTTTTTTCTTACGGGGAAATAAAAAATTATAACCAGACATATGATCCACCTCAACAATAAAGTATGTGAAAAAAGCCTAAATGTCTGGGCAATTCGACACAAAAACTCAGCAACCAAAAAATTTATCATATCGCCATATCGCCAAAAGCATTATTGCCAAAAGTTAATTTTTCTAGTCTTTTAGCTTTATTTCTAATAAAAAAAAGTTTTAGTCACAGTTTTCATCCGTGAAACAACAAAAAAAATCTCTTTCATTAACCGCATTTAAAGCACTTCGACAAAGTTCCCTAATTAATAATTGGCGTAACAATTTGTCGAAAAAAATTTTTGAGTTTGAAATTACACAAAAATGCAAAAAACGTATGAAAGTTAGCTAAAAAGTATTTATTTTTTTAGCTTATTGTAATATAATATATATGGGATTGTTTATGGATTCGACATTGTTATTTTATCATTATAAGCAGGTCTTGGTAATTCAAGTAAAAAAATTAGAGGTTTAATAACCGGAAATGAACAAAAAGAGGCAAGCCTTCCTACATTCTTTGGAAACGCGCAACCTCAAAACTACGCTTTCGCTTAAGAGATAGCGAATATTCCAATAATCGGCACTTACCCGGCTATTGAAGAAACCTTTGTAAGTTAGATTCTTTCTGTGCCGTCTTAACAGAATAATCGAAATTAAATCAGACTCGCGGTAATAATTTTTGTTTGTTAAGGGATTACTGCTAAATTAAAAACAAAATAAGCTTGTAGAAAGTAATGAAACAGATAATGATGAACAGGGGTTCGACTCCCCTCAATTCCACCAATATAAAAAACGGCTCAGGCGAGCTTTTTATTTTTAGCCATTTTAAATACAAAAGAAACACAAAATATGCCAAAAATTTTAGTGTAAAAAGCAAAAGATCTACTTTAGGAAAAGATCTTTTTTTACTCTATAAAAAATGAAAATCAGTAGTTCTATTGCTTTCCTATCCAATATATCACAAACAAATATCCGTCTCTTTTTTACTAAAATAGTATTTTTTTTGTTGATTTGTGCATAATATATGATATAATTATTATTGAAGGAGATAAAACTATGAAATTTATTTTATCAAGATTCAGCGTCGGCGGTATAAAAAATTTAACCAAACCAATAAATATCGAAT
>Ga0123355_10003228_pt1 | contig 23293 bp, 19 predicted proteins | sample TergutEmb28metaG_3_FD_89872 | JGI IMG/M metagenome (GOLD analysis project Ga0123355, IMG submission 89872) | Embiratermes neotenicus P1 segment gut microbial communities from Petit-Saut dam, French Guiana - Emb289 P1 | ecosystem: Host-associated > Arthropoda: Insects > Digestive system > Gut ... | reverse complement strand
TACTCGTTGTGATTATATCAAACAATTCACATTATTTCAAGACCGGGTACCACGACAGTAGCATAAAGTACTTGCGATGAGCCAAAGAACAGGCATTGTAGCCATTTAGATGAGAAACTGTTCGTGATATACTTACATTATATACAGATTTAGCTCCCATATAACCGCATGTGATGGGAAGTTAATAAGTGAAATTAAAGTTTGGTGAGAAAAAAGCGAATGTTATTAACGAAAAAACCAAAGGCGAATATCACCCGGCTGAGTAGCGCAATAATAACATTGGTCTGTTTTTGTATTTTAAATCCCTTTTTAGGCATCATAAAATCAAAGCACGCTCACGTTTTTATATGCCTCGGAGACACATATTTATTATTTTCCTTTAATTAGCAAATTGAGCTTTGAATAAAATAGCAGTCGTTACAAATAATAGTATCGACAGCCGTGGAGCAAAAAAATTCTTTCGGCTTTCACACAAAATCTCTCAAACATGTCTTGCAGTTTGTTCCATACCGAAAACGTTAAGGAGGAAAGACATGATGAAAAGAAAGCTTGCGCTTTTGTTGTCAGTTATTATGATACTCGCGGCGATTCCTGTATCCGCTCAGTCATCTGAAAATCGACTGACAAGATCGTCAATGAATTTGCCGAATTTCACGCTTCTCTATGAGAATGGCCTCGTAGCAGGCAGTAGCGGCAGAATAACAGGCAACCCCGGCGTACTTGAATACTGGGTCGATGGCTCAGACCTTGTTATTGAAGTTAGACATTTAATCCCTGAAGCACTCGTTTCCGGATCGAGCGGCATGTTCAGATTAACTCTGGATAATGCCAGATTCTTCTTCAGGAATACCGAAGTATATGAAGGCCCTAGCCTTTCGGCAACTGGGTTTAGCCCGGCTACAATAGCGGCGCTTGAAGCCCACTATCCTGAGTTAGTTATGGATGTCGGTGGCGTATCACACGCACGCAGCGGAATTGATGCTCGCCAATTCTCAGGAACTTTCGAAGGCGGAGCAGATACAACGCGTACCTTTGACACTACACGCGGCGCTTATGCAGGGCACAGGTATCTGCGCTTTGGCCAGGCGCACCCAGCACCAGCCACAACTAAAGATGTAAAATTTGTAATGGAAGTCAGTATGGCTAATGAAAGCTCTGCTGCCATTATACTTCTCGAAGACGCTCTCCCGGGCGACCGTATCGTTATTCCTATTGTTTCACGTACTACGGAAGCCGGAACTGATGTAACCGTTACTATTGACGGCACAGGCACTTCTGTACAGTCCGGAAGATTCTTAATCGCTTCCGGTATGGGTGGAAGAACATCCACAAGAGCCGTAGGCCGAGTGACTAGCAGAACAGATTTTGACCTTAGAGAAATCGTAATCGCAGAACAGCGCCTTAACTCAATAAGAAACGGCGCGGGCTTCGAGTTAGTTGCACCTCCGGGCTTCTACTTTGGAAACCTGAACAATATTCAGGTTCATGTTGAACCGGGCTTATCTTGGATTGGTGGACGGACTGGCCTGGGTCACCGAGAAATGCCTATCGGATGGACACCTCCTGTTGGATGGCCAATTCTCCCGGCATCAGCAGGCATCTTGCCGGTTGATGTCAATGTGCCAAACCATGTAGTTAGCACACCGGGCTATATAGAGCCAACCCCAGGCTATAACGGAACTCCGGGCCACAACGATGTTCCGGGCAATTATGTGCCTGATGTAAATGATAACACACCTCCGAGCAGCAGTGAAATGCCGGAAGCAATTGGCACCGCCGCAATTACGCGAAGTGCAGCGGTACCTTTCTCAACCCCTGCACCATGGCGCCCTGACTATATAGTATCGTACAGGGAGCGCGCGGGTCGCCTTGACCGCTCGGTAGCACAATTTAATATGCAAAACCTCCGCGAGTCTACAAGGCTTACGGGACGAATTATAATTACGGGTGCGACGCTTATAGCCGAAGACCCTGATATGACAGTACAAGATCGTGAAATTTCGCTCACCATCAGAAATTTACCAGGCGGCACAAGCTACACCGAAGAAACTTTCGTAGTTGGCCGTATGTCCGATTTCTTGGTGACTATGGAGCGTCGCGGTGAGATTCCTGATCTCATTTCAGGAAGACTTGACTCTTATATCGTAAGATCTGGCGGACGTCTCTCTGCGCCTCTGGGCATAACAGACGAAAACCATAGAGCTGCCGATGTTAGGGTTGAAGAAACAATTCCAACCTCATGGTGGGCACAAAGAAATACCGAGTTCAGGCTTCCGGAGGGTGTAAAAATCCTCAGAGCCCGATTTGCAAACTTGACTCACCTTGATGCAGACTCAATTAGTTCACTGACTAATAACCCGGAAAGCGAAAATGTGACTGACTTCTTTAACACGCATTCTCGCACAAACAGTTCTGTTCTGATACGTGATAATGTCTTGAGCTTATCAAGGCTCCGCGTAACATCAGATACGAACAGAGCTCGATTTGACGTAAGATTATGGCTTAATATAGATGTAGACTTCGAAGGTGATATCGACCTTTCGTTAACAGGAAGCTCAGTTGCGAACGAGTCTACCGCACCTAGCGTAACTATCGCCCGTGCAATCAGACCAATCGAAGTTCACACAAGGACAACGGATGTGCGTATTGGATATCAATTCGCATCAGTCGCTGACTTTGAAATAGTAGAGAATGTAGCCGGTGCTTTGCGCCACGGCGAAACTGTTTATATTTCTGTTACGGATGAAATTTCAATTGACATGAACCTAGCTCCTGGACTCAGGGCAGGCGTAACAGACGGAAATATCAGGATATCTAATGTAATGCTAAGATCAGCTCTTGGCCACACAGGAGAAGTTATACAAGGGCAGTTAAGATTCGATGTTGAACGAGAGTCTACGGTAGCTTCGACTATCAGCTTCACTGATGTTCAAGTTAAAGCTGCTACACATGCACCGTTCTCCAATATAGGAATCCACAACCAACGAGGTATCAACCTTATAGTTTGGGGTCCGGGTGTGGCTCAAAACTTCGAGGGACTCGTTGGCGATAAGAGAGCTAGCCTGTCATATGGTCAGACTCTACAAACCAGAGACTTCTTCCCAACACCAGGCATCAGAGCACATTATATTAACGTGGTAACACCAGCGCCCGGCGGCATAAACGAATTCACGAACGAAGTAAGAGCAAGTATTGGCAATCCGATAATATTGGTTAACGGACAACAATACACGATCCCTGTTGCACCGTTTGTATCAAACGGAAGTAACTCAACTATGGTTCCTGTAAGATTCATATCGCTTGCGCTCGGCTTACCTGAAAGCGCAATCAGATGGGACCCTGTCAACAGCACTGTAACAGTAGATGCCGGAACAAGAATCGTACAGTTCCAAACAGGCAGCTATCACTCAGTTGTAAACGGTGTGTCTATGCCAATGACAAGCCCTGACGGACGACCCATGGCTATGGAAATCCGTGAAGAGCGCGCCTTCGTGCCATTCAGAGCACTCGGCGAAGCATTCGGCATCAGGGTAAGCTGGGAGCAAGAGACCAGCACAGCCATATTTAACGACAGAAGATAACGGAACTAGACAGAAAGCCCCTCGAGTTTTTGACTCGGGGGGCTTTTTCAGAGTGAAGGCAAAATCTTCACTCTGTTTGAAAAAATGTCAATGCCATTTCTTCAAGAGGCTTAACGTATGAACTCGCTTGCGTCCAGTGAATTCTCCTCAGCTGGGCACAGCCTGCCTTACGCATAAGCGCCTTAGTCTTTGGTGAGCACATGCCAATTTACTCCAAAACGATCTTCCACATCTCCACATAAGGTAGCCCAGAACTGAGGAGCGAGGTCTTCAATAACTCGTCCACCGTCTGCAAGCCTGTTGAAAACAGAGGTTACTTCTTCATCGGAGTCAAGAAAAAGCGTGAGTGTGAAGTATTCCCCTGTTATTCGCTTTTTCGCTCCATCAAGCATAGCAATCTGTGTGCCATATATTATCACATCTGAATTTAGCACATGATTTGGAGATGAGAATCCCTCCATAGCAAAGTCTTTTGGGGCATCACGCAAGTAATTTATTGTTTTTACTTCAGCCCCAACGGCTTCTTTGTAGAATGTGATAGCTTCATCACAGTTGCCTTGAAAACAAATTGTTGGTACAAGCATATAATTGTGCTCCTTCCGCTATTTTGATAAGTGATTATATCACATAAAACGCGATAACTGTGTGTTTTGTTCTTCGATTTTTATAGTCGTTTAAGTTGAAAAGCACAACTTAAACGACTAGCGTACTACGTACGCTTAACACCGACACAACTACGTTGTGTCGGTGTTTTGACGTTCATCTAACTTGAAAACACCTTAGCGCTTTGCGTTAGTGTTTTCAAGTTAATTCACTATACTTGCAAACAATATTAAACAACTTCCCATCAACATAAATAATTTTTGTGATTTCGCAATCACCTATAAACGACTGAATTCTATCAGATGCAAGAATTGCGCCTTTCATTTCCTCTTCCTCCATGTCAGCAGGAAAAATCATAACTTCCCTCAATCGGCCGTTAATTTGAATGGCAATATTCATCAAGTCGCGAGCCAACTTTGCTTCGTCGTATGAAGGAAAACCCTGATTGTGCACAGAATATGAGCAGCCAATATATTCCCACAGCTCTTCCGCCAAATGCGGTGCAAGCGGGGCAAGCAGAATGATTAAATCCTTTACAAATACTTCTTCATACACCCAATTTCGTGTGCTGCTCTTTTGGTAAGCTGTTATCGCATTGACAAATTCCATAATCCGCGCTACTGCCGAGTTAAACCTGAATGACCCCATATCATTGCTAACCTGCTTAATGGTGTTATTATGCACATACTCCAGCTCGCGGTCCGGCTCGCAATTGGATTTTGTACCCTCATTTTTGAAGCCCGCAAAGCTTTCCGTCAAGCGACTCAATCTGAATACAAAGCGTACAATCGCCTTTATGCCGTTTTCATCCCATGGGCCGCCATCAGCATACGAAAATCCAAAGCAAAGATACATCCTGAAAATATCGGCGCCATATTTGTCTACATACTCATCCGGAGATATTGCACCGTCACGTTTGCTTATCTTTTTTCCATCCCGGCCTGTAATTGTGCCTTGGTGGAAAAGTACAGGAAAAGGCTCGTCAAAGCTCAAGAGCCCCATATCACGCAATGCCTTCGCAAAAAACCGTGCATATAATAGGTGCATTGTTGCATGCTCAGCACCGCCGACATACATGTCAACCGGCATAATTTGTTCTTGCCTGCTCTTGTCAAAGGGCACATCTGCATTTTTGCTGTCATAGTAACGCAAAAAATACCATGACGAGCATACGAAAGTGTCGAGCGTGTCGGTGTCCCTCTTTGCAGGCTTTGAACAGGAAGGACAATTTGTACTAACAAAATCAGCGCAAGCCGCTAATGGCGATTGCCCTGACGGTAGGAATTGCACATCATGCGGCAGCCTCACCGGCAATTCATTTTCCGGCACAGGAACAATACCGCAGTCTGCACAATAAACTATCGGAATAGGCGTACCCCAATATCGTTGCCTTGAAACTAGCCAATCATGCAAGCGATATTTAACAGCAGCCTTGCCCTTATGTCCGGCCTCCAAGTCCCCTATAATTTTCTGCTTCGCATACTCCAGTGTCAAACCATCATATGTGCCGCTGTTTATCAAAATGGCATTGTCACCTATAACTTGAATTTGTGGCAAATCAAACGTCACTGCAAACTCATAGTCGCGCTCATCATGCGCAGGCACAGCCATGACCGCGCCTGTACCATAGCCCGGAAGAACATAATCCGACACCCAGACCGGAATTTCTACGCCTGATATTGGATGCTTAGCATACGAGCCCGTAAACACACCTGTCTTCTCTTTTGCGGCCGCCATCCTTTCAATTTCGGTTTGTTTAGAAGCTTGCTCGCAATATAAGCGAATTTTTTCTTTGTTTTCCGGCGTTATCAATGTCTCCAGTAATGGGTGCTCAGGCGCTAGCACAATATATGTCACACCCATTAACGTATCTGCTCTTGTTGTGAAGACTGTAATTTTTTCATCTCCTGATGAAAAATCAACATCAACCCCACAGCTTTTACCTATCCAATTCCTCTGAATCGCTTTCGTTCTTTCCGGCCAGTTTAATTTATCGAGGGCAGAAAGCAGTTCATCCGCATATTCAGTAATCCTAAAAAACCATTGTGTCATGTTCCGCCGAACTGTTTCATTGTCGCAGCGCTCGCAAATACCGCCGGCAGCCTGCTCATTTGCAAGCACTGTTAAACAAGACGGACACCAATTAACAGGCGCTTCTTTGCGATAAGTGAGCCCTCGCTCATAGAACTTCAAAAACAACCATTGCGTCCACTTATAATAGTCTTCGCGGCAAGTAATAACTTCATAATTCCAATCATACGTTGTACCCATCGCGCGAAATTGCTTTGTCATAGTTGCGACGCTGTCTTCAGTGGAGTCGCTTGGATGTATCCCTGTCCTAATCGCAAAATTCTCAGCCGGTAAACCAAAAGCGTCGAACCCCGGCGGGTGAAACACCTGATAGCCTTGCATTCGCTTAAACCGCCCAAAGCAGTCAGAAAGGCCGTATATCCACCAATGCCCTATATGCAGATTTTTCGCGGATGGATAAGCAAATTGCTCTAGCAAATAATACTTCTTCTCTACTTGCGATTCATCAAATTTGTATAGCCCTGTTTCTTCCCATTTGTTCTGCCATTTTGTATCTATATCCTTTGAGTACATAAAATTTTCCATGTGATTTTACCCCTTTCGTCTTTGAAGTGAATTGATTCTCAAAATGGTAAAGTCACACAGTGCAGCGGCTACGACCATAGCCTAATCACCTCCCATACTTTGTATGGGGCAAACAAAACAAAAAGACTTCCGCCCACATACGAATTCTGCCAGTCATGGCAATAGCGCAATCCAAAGACTGCAATTCGCATATCGGGACGAAAGTCTATACTCTCGCTGTACCACCCATCAACATACTAACATATGCGTTCCTTTTTACGGTTGGAAATCCGGCATAACCTACTAGGGCAAGGCTACCCTTTCGATATGCGGCTCAGGAACCAGTTTCAGATAATCCTATTTGTACCGGGCTCTCAGCATCCCCGACTCTCTGTATCGTTTGGATTTTTCCTACTCTCTCCGTCATAGCCTTTAGTTTATAGATAAATGATTTTAAAACAGGCGCGATAAACAACCGGTTTAATGCGGCTGTTTTGAGGTCATTCATCTATATATAGTATACCCACTTTACATTAGTTTTCAAGTACTAATTTTTGCCCTCCTATAATAATAACAATACAAACAGGCAGGGAGGTATCTCCTTCCTGCCCGTAAATCTACTTTTGTGCGTTAAACTCTTCTGCCAACAACCCATAAAGATTTTCGTTCCAGTACTGTCCTTTATGAAACACTTGCTGCCGCCTCGTTCCCTCCAGCTTAAATCCTAGTTTGATAAATACAGGCTGATAGATTGTGTCACTCTCAATAAAGCCCGTATGACAGTTATTTAGGCGAAGCTCATTAAATGCATAATTTAACATCAGTTTTGCACCTGCAATAGCATAACGTTCTTCTTCTGCACCAATAAACATTCCAAATGTACCGTTGCGTTCATTTATGCCATGAAGGTTTCCGCCGCCTACATACTTGCCATCATGTGTTTCAAATGCAAGAAGAACCCGTTCGTCACTGTTCCAGTTTGCTTTAACATAGTTTTCCCAGGCCTCTTTTCTCAGCTCTTCATCTTGTGGCAATTCTTGTTCGTAGTCTGAGAAGAAGCGCTCATCACTGTCGTAACTAGGGTGCTGATGATGCTTTCAGTCATCTGGCCTGGAGCGTCGCACTCGAACCAAATCATTTTGCCAGAAATATTTATTGAAGTCAATTTCATTTACATTCATAAATAACATCTCCTTTTTGTAAATAACTTTTTTCACTGCATCTTCCGAAATGCAGTAAGCATCACTCAATTTTTCTAAATCAACACCGCGCGAAAACTGATTTCGGATATCCATATTTCGCTCAGAAAAGAATGTTTTTGCCCCCGTACGCGCGCCCCAAGATTCGCGCTTAACCTTTGGAATATATAGAGTTTCACCCTGTGCGTACTTCTGCAGCTCTTGCAATAACTGCGGAGGTAATAGCTCCATCGCGTTACGGTATTTCATAGCATTAATTCTCCTTCAGTCGGTAATGTAGTCTAACTTTTAAAATCCAACGTGTTGTGTGTAGGAATTTGAAAGTTGACTGTGTAACTATCATAAACGCAAAGTAGTTAGGTCACAAGGGAAAGAATTTTTTATACTATCATATAGCTGAATATAGCTGAATAGCTATAAAAACAGACAGGCCGGGGATTTCCGCTCCTGTCTGTAAAGTTTGTAGTATAGCCAAGAATTACTCATCACATTTTCTTCAACTTATTATAAAGCTCCCGGCACTCCTTAACATCTGCGCTGCTTGGCGTCTTCTCCCCATAGCGGCTGTCAATATAAATTTCTCTGAGCGCAAAAGCGGTTTTATCCTCGTGGACTGAGCTTCCGTAGGTCTTGGCAATGTCTTCTGTGGTCAAGCTTGGATGTAGAGTAATGCCTTTGTTTTGGCAGAGTTTTAGGAATTTTTTGTAAACCTGCCTTATCTGATGGTTGACCCGCGGCTCTTTTTTCTTTTTGCGGCGGTTATCGCCAAGGAATATGCGCTCAATGTCCACCCCTTCGCCGTCTTTTTGGAAATCTTTCTGGGTCAGGAATCTGAACAAAGCCCTAAGCACAAAGAAGGCTATAACTGCAATCCCCAGAAAGACAACAGCTTGAAAAATGATAAGGCCAACGCCACGCTCTTGAATCAAAAATTCAACTTCACCGGGTTCACCAAACTCTTGATAGTTTTGCTCCGGCAAATAAACCTCCCATTCTTCAAGCACGAGCCCAAAAAGAGCCAATATAGGGAAAAGAATTATGCTGACTATACGGAAAACAAGCATCAGCAATGGGATAATAACTCTCAGATAAAAGGCGGTCAGGAAAGCATGCATAAGCTGAATTCCCTGAGGAGACCCCAGCACAGTGCCCAGAATAATTACAAGCGCAACGCTCAAAGAGTTCATGACCTTGAATCTTGTCTGCAAAAGAATTTCACTATCATGACGAAGCATACGCATCAAAACTATGGACGAAAATACAAACATTATAAGATAGAATCCCAGCGCACCCCTGAGGAACGCGCCAAAAAAAGTAGTGTTTACCGCAAAGAAAAGGCAAATAGGCAAAACTATGCACAAATACAGCCTGAATATCCCGGTATAGCCCACAGTTTTTATATTGTATGGAAGTGTTGTCGCATAGTAAATGATATACGCACAAGCGGGCGCAATCAAGACCAGGTGAATTACACCATAGTTAAGCGCCATAACAGCTGCCGGAAGAAGCGGCACAAACGCCAAATACTTAAGCTTGCCGCGCTCCGCCAAAGCTCCAAGCAGCACAGCGCTAAGAGCCAGAAAAGGCAAAGTGCTCAAAAGCCCGCTATTGCCCATATCACGCCCAACAGCGCCTATCATCGCGCTTATGGTGCCTGCGAATGTCATATAAAAAAGTAAATCAGACAGCAGTTTCAGAGAGTACACCAGACTCATATAAAAACTCCCCCGCGCTTATGGCGAAAACTTTCCCGCCATTATTGTTTTCTATATAGGCAATATCGCCCGCAACGTCCTCTCTGTCTTTGACAGTTACGAGTATAACGAAGCGGTCGTACAGTCTTTTTCCGACAAATGTTTCTGAAAGTCTTTTTAGGCTTTCCACATGGATGTATGTTGCCCGGCCCAGCCCTTCCATGATAACTGAAAAGTGGAGCCTGCCTATGCTCTCTGCCACATATGACCATCTCGCAAAAGAGTCAGAGGTGGTGGCATTAGTCAGAAAGTCATATTTCATACCCTGATTTTCTAAATTCTGGCAAACAGACCTAGCGAGGCTGAAAGCAATCTCTTTTCTATCATTATCGCCCTCCCGGCCGCTGCCTTCAACGTCCAGTATGACTGAGATGGCTGGGTCTATGGTATGGTCAAACTGTTTTACCATGAGCTTGCCTACTCTCGCGCTATGATTCCATGAAATGGCCTTCATGGGTTCGCGCCCAGTATACTCCCTGAATCCAACGACTAGAATAGGGTCTTCTATAACAAGCCTTCTAACCGAAATGTCTCCCATTATGCCGCCCATCACCATGTCAATATTACCCACCTGAATTTCTTTTGGGTATACTACAATCTCACGCAACAGACTATCTTTTCTAAGCTGATCACTAAAGCCCATGAAATCGCCGCCGCGCAGATATGCCCCTTGGAAAATATAGCGGCCCCTATGCGGCATTGAGCCTGTCATGCGCCTTATTTGCTGGCTTCTTGGCATGAGATAAATGGTTGCTGTATAGCGGCTATAGTTCCTACCGTCATTAACCAGGCTAGGCTTTACACCATTTACGCTAAGTTCCCCGGGAAATATCTGGTCAAGTTTGACATACGGCACGAAGCGGCGCTTTGCGTTTGTCAGTGTGGTGATGACTTCAAACTCTTCATCAGGCTCTACAAGCAGTTTTGTACAATGATAATCAAACCCGATTCCATTAAGCGGGTCAAGCGTGGATCTGTATTGAACTATGGCCAAAACCACGACTAATATAAGTATCAGAGCTATCATGACATATCCTCAATCGGCACTTTCACCTTAGCGATTATTCCTTCGAGCAAATCAGCGCTGGTCTGGCTGCGTACGCCGCCTCCTATATTAAGCCTATGCATTAGCACATAGGGGGCAACAAAGCGCACATCTTCAGGGGTTACATAGTCTTTTCCTGAAAGAGCGGCCTTGGCCTGGGCAGCTTTGTAAAGAGCAATTGCTCCTCTCGTTGAAACCCCTGAGATAAAGCCGGACTCAGTGCGTGTGCCCTCAATTATATCCATGATATAGCCTTTGACATCATCGGAAACTTTAACCTGCTGGTAGCTGGACCTTACATACTCAGTTTCTTCATGTGTCACGGCCAGCTCCAAGCTTTCAACTATGTCTATGGTCGAACGGCGTCCGATTACATCCAACTCCTGGTCGCGCAGCATATAGCCCATCGATAAGCGCATGAAAAAGCGGTCTATTTGCGCATCGGGCAATGGGAATGTGCCATAAGACTCCAGCGGGTTTTGCGTCGCCATTACCATGAACGGACGCTCCAGTATATACGTCACACCGTCAACCGTGATTTGTCCTTCCTCCATGGCCTCGAGGAGGCTTGCTTGCGTTCTTGGCGTGGCCCTGTTTATCTCATCCGCCAGAACGATATTGGCAAAAAGCGGGCCTTTTTTAAACTCAAACTCGCTTACCTTCTGGTTGTAGAAATTAATCCCTGTAAGATCGGACGGCAGAAGGTCCGGCGTGAACTGTATACGCTTAAAATCGCCGCCTATGGTCTTTGCAAAGGCGCGCAGGAGCATGGTCTTACCCGTGCCCGGCACGTCTTCAATTAACACATGGCCCGAGCACACAAAACATATAAGCGTCAAAAGTATCGAATCTTCCTTACCCAGTATGACTTTACCACAAGAGCTTAAAATTTTATCCCGATAGTTTGTAAATCTAGTCAGTTCCACAGATGAACCACCTTTCGCATGAGCTGTAGTAATAGTTGTTTAAAATATAATAACACGGAATTTCTCGTGTTTGGAGGTTTTTCCCCAAACGTTAGGTTTTCGTTCCTAAGTGTTGCCCGTACTATCTAAGTATAATTCATTACGATAAATAATACTCTAAAAGGGTGGAAAAATCAATATTATGTGGTATAATTAATCATAAAAATCACGAGGAGGTATTGCAATGCTTAAGACCAACAAAGACGTATTACCTATCATTTCAGTTCAGGGCGCTGTATCAAGCCCACTTTCTCGCGCGAGCGGCGCAAGGATTAATCCTGATGGATACCCTGAGTTTTTCCCGGGTACAGGTGGTATTGTGTACAACATTAAGATTGGCGACAATGCATGCAAATGGATTGGTGATCATCTTGAGCCTGGTGTATCTTCCAAAAATCCGGATGCAGACAAAAATGGCGCATACATGCTCTATTCATGCATAGGTAACGAAGCGATTGTTGTTTCCGGCGACGCTAAAGGCGCCAAAGGTTTCGTGACAGGCAAGCACGGCGGCATCGATCATGTTATGATTCATTTTGATGATGAAACGCTTGAGAAGTTATTGATTGAAGACAAGATTATGATCAAAGCTTGTGGCCAAGGCATGAAGCTTGTTGATCATCCTGAAGTTATACTCAGAAGCATGAGCTCTGAGCTTTTAGCAAAAATGAACATAAAAGAAGAAAACGGCAAATTGAAAGTTGGTGTAGCTAAGATGGCTCCTGCTTCTATAATGGGCTCAGGCCTCGGCCACGTATCAACTGCCGTCGGTGATTATGATATAACTCTTCATGATAGGAAAATCACTGAAGAGTACGGCCTCGACGGACTTCGCTTTGGCGACATCGTAGCCATCATGGATGCAGACAATAGATTTGGTAGAAACTATATGACAGGCGCGGTTACTATTGGCGTTATCAGCCACAGCGACTGCTGCGTACCCGGCCATGGCCCCGGTGTTACCACGCTCATGACAGCGCTTGATGGCAAGATTGAGGTGTTTATTGACGAGAACGCAAATCTGAAAGATATGTTTTTGTAAAAACATTGACATTTTAGCGTGATGTTATAGAACTTGAGTGCTGTATGCCAGTGCTCAAGTTCTCTTACACACATTAGAAAGGGTACACTATGATCGATTTTGACGAGTTTGGCGAGCTTTTAGATGAAATCGCAAATAGCTTTCCATCTGAAATCTATACTCGCCTTAATGGCGGAGTGAACTTATTACCCGACGAACGGGTGCATCCGGAGAGTCTTAGTAACAACGATCTTTACGTACTGGGTGAATATCATGTCAACCGACTTGGCCGTTACATTAATATATATTACGGCTCATTTATGCGCAGATATGCGAATTATCCAGTACCATACCTCAAACGTCAAATCGAGCATACGTTAAAGCACGAGTTTTTACATCACTTAGAGTCTCTGGCCGGCGAAGACGGCTTAGAAGTTCAGGATAGAATTTTTCTGGAACGATATAGACAGCGCTTTCGTAGAGATGAGGCCCTTGATAGTCAATGAAAACAGCCTTGGGATCAGTTTTATGTGCGAATTTCAGCATATAGTAAGCACTAAACAGACGAAGCTACGCGGCTTGGTTCAACTTAAAGGCTTTTCTTAAGTTAATCAGCGATATATGAAAAAAATCCCTATTATCCTTGAAATACAAATTCATTGATAATAGGGGATTTTTATCTATAATCAAGCCATTTAACAACACATTGTTACGGCAAAACAAAAAATCTATCGTCGTTCTTCTCTCGAGATTCGCACATTACTATGCTCGTCAATTTCTACATTGCATCCCAATACTTGCAAGAAAAACATCGTAGAGATATAGCTCAAACCATCTATATTAACTATATTATGCCGTTGTCCTGAGTTTGTACTTCCTCCTAATGTTGTATGGAAAGTTCCACTTGACACACTGACACTTCCGGCGGCGGCATCCCAGCCTACTGTGTAGCCGAGGGCTTCAGCTGTAGCTCTGAGAGGCACAAGAACAACTCTAAAAGAGTTTGTGCTGGATGGTGCAGGCATACGCTTGCCATTAACAGATACAGTGTTTCTTATAACTGTATCCGCACCAATGGGCACACTTATATAATCCCTTAAAAACGCCGCATTGGACGCATCGCGAAGCAGAGTGTCAAATATAAGCCTGTCACTGCCAAATACAAACGGATTGCTCTGGGGAATCCTGATTGCAAACACATGATTATATGTATCGACAAGTCGTGTATATCCGGAGTTTTCGTTCCAATGTTCGCGATCGAATATGGAAAGCGTCAAAAGCTCTGCACGCGAAAGAGTGACGCTTGCAGGGTCGTAGAAAAACACAAGCCGCTCCACAATCGCCGGATGATTCAGAAAGGAGTCCCGGTACACAACTACATGTCTCCGCCAACTTAAAGGTATATCAAGAGTGTAGGTGGCGGCATGCCCCCTTATCTGTTGATTAACATCTAGCCTGATTGCACTGCTTATTGTCGCCGCACTTAAAGGCTGGCTGGACGTCAAAACTAAGAATACACTCATCAATAAACAGCAAACTTTTTTCATCCACATCCTCCAATAAATAGCTTCACTTCATGTGTACAGTGTAGCATCTTTATAATGATTCTTCAATCGTTCGGAGAAAAATTTTACAAATTTGTTACAAATCTTTGTAAATCATTTCACAATTTTGCCATAAAAGACATTTATTTTGATTTTTTTCTGTCGTTTCCCATTTCAAAAATCATATCTCGCCTAAGATTGTACAGCTTTTCAGAAAGGTCCACCGGCAAAATATTTGGATTAAACAGCCTGCGATTTTCATCCCAAAGCGTAGTTTGGTCTTTCTTGCAAAATTCGGAAATTTCCATAACGGATGGTGATTCATAAACGCATTGACCATTTAAAAATATAGGCACAAGCAAATCTTTAACCCAAAACTGCCCACCCTTGAGAGTCATCCTAAGCCATGTGCTTACAGGATCAAATACAGTTAAATCCTCGCTGCAATCAATTACCTCATCGTGGAGGCTTATGAGATCGGCTTTTACTTTGCCTGTTGCTTTGTCATAGAGTCTGAATACGGTTTTTATACCGGGGTTTGTTATTTTTGCCGGATTTTCCGAGAGCTTGATTTTTGGGTGCACACCACCGTTTTCATCAATTTCCGCTGCCAGTTTATATACGCCGCCAAACGCCGGGCAGTCTTTTGATGTTATAAGTTTAGTGCCAACGCCCCAATTCGTTATTGTTGCTCCTTCTGATTTGAGGTTCGCAATTAAATTCTCGTCCAAATCACTTGATGCGCTTATAATCGCATCGTGAAATCCCGCTTCATCAAGCATAACTCGCACTCGTTTTGATAAATAGCCCAAATCACCACTGTCCAGGCGCACACCATACAAGCCGTGGAGTGAGCTGTTTTCTTTAAGCTCGGAAAAAACTTTCAAAGCATTTGGCATGCCCGATTCCAACGTATTATACGTATCAACAAGAAGGAGACAAGCTGTGGGATATAATTTCGCATATTCCCTAAAAGCTGTAAGCTCATCATCAAAGCTCATAATCCAGCTATGAGCCATAGTTCCCGATATGGGTACGTCAAACATTCTTCCGGCTTCAACATTACTCGTAGAAGTGCAGCCGCCGATTATAGCTGCGCGCGCGCCATAGATGGCCGCATCAGGGCCTTGGGCCCGGCGGAGCCCGGCTTCCATAATTTGATCACCTGAAGCCGCATTTACAACCCTCACGGCTTTCGTGGCAATCAAACTTTGATGGTTAATTATATTAAGCAAGGCAGACTCCAGGAGCTGCGCTTCAATAACAGGAGCTGTTACTCTCATAAGCGGTTCTTGAGGGAATACAACTGTTCCCTCGGGGATGGCATAAATGTCGCCTGTAAATTGAAAGTTTTGCAAGTAATCAAGAAACTCCTCTTTAAATATGCCCTTTGATCGCAGATAAGCCAAATCAGCCTCAGTGAAGTGCAGTTCTTTTACATATTGAATAGCTTGTTCCAGCCCTGCAGCTATGGAAAAGCCATTGCCGAGGGGGTTCTCTCTAAAAATCAAATCAAAAACTGCCAACGGTTTATGTTTGCCGGTCAAAAAATACCCCTGCATCATGGTAAACTCATAAAAATCCGCAAGCATCGTTAAGTTATTATAGCGCATTTATCTGTCCTCCCAGTCGAATTGACCATAATCTATCCAATCATATCACAACAATCCTAAACATGCTATAGTGAGTTAAACCTAAATACTTACACACTCATTTCTACGAAAATTTGCACAAGACATTGACAACAAAGGGGACACTGTTATAGAATATAGAAGCTCTATGGAGAAGTACCCAAGTGGTTGAAGGGGCTCGCCTGGAAAGCGGGTAGGCGGTTAATAGCTGCGCGGGGGTTCGAATCCCCCTTTCTCCGTAATTAGAAACTAATGCGAACCCAATTCGATGCTTTTTGTCGAAGAGAGTTCGCTTTAGTATTTAACCATCTAATCTATATAAATACTACAGGGATTGATATTGTCGCCTCCAAACTGATTAAACTCTGGGGATTAACATCTGAGACTCTTGAAATCCATTTTATAGCTGATTAACTTAAAAAGAGATCCAATAAACATGTTATTTTGTGCCCCACTTCGTCGCGTGTATCGCGCTCGTACTTCGCTTTAGATAGTGTCGACATGAGTTAGCTTTGCGCAATTCAGCCTTAAACAGGTTATTCAGCACTTACTTTATATAATGTATTTTTAAGTTAATCAGCTATAGCTCTAATTTAAAAACACCTGACAACGGATTTAATCCGTCGTCAGGTGCTTTATTTCTAATCAGTATCTACAATGAATAAATCGTTTTAAGAAAATGCTTTCCTGCCTTCGTATCAAACAATGCTACATACTTTTTTCTTGCCTCGGCTTCCATGCTGCTAAAGTTCACCAAAAAATCAGCCTCAACAAGTATCTGATAATCCAACCCCTCAACGTTATCAAATGTATGATGGTGTGCAATCAAAAAGCAAATCCGGTCTATGTCATCATTTTCATATCCCAGCGACTCAAGCATCGGGCGAGCGATAATAGCGCCCTCTTTTTCTTGATTTTTGCCAAATGAGTTCCCATATTTAATCAGGCTTTCTTTGATACCCACATCATGCATCAGGGCTGCCGTTTCCAGAATGAATTGTGTTTTGGAGTCAACTTTTTCCAATTCACCTATAGCCTTGGCATATCCAAACACCTTAAGAAAGTGACCTATGCGCGGTTCGCATTCGCTTTCATATTCAATTAAAACCTTAATAAGGTTTGAATGATTATACATCTTCAACCTACTTTCTGCTTTGAAAATAATCTATAGCACACAATATTCATCCATATATGCACTTATGCGACCCTTCATTGCATCATCCACAATTACACTTCCACCGACTTCTTTGTTATACAAAGCTTCCAGAATATCAACAATCGATACAATAGATATTACATTAATTCCAAACTCTTCTTTGACTTCCTGAGAAGCCGTTTTGCCTGCTTGTCCTTTCTCTTTTCTGTCAACTGAGATTATCATATTATTTATAGCGATGTCACCATATGTTTTTAGAATCGCCACAGATTCTCTGGCGCTGGTTCCGGCGGTTATAACATCTTCGATAATCATTGTACTCTCGCCGCTTTTTGGTGCGTGACCTATTATTGCACCGCCTTCACCGTGGTCTTTGGCCTCTTTGCGGTTAAACGCATATGGAATATCTGCATTGTATTTGGTATATAAAGACATAGCTGTGCTGACCGCCAAAGGTATTCCTTTATATGCCGGTCCATATAGAAAGTCAAAGCCGCTTTTTGCGTCCCCAAAGTGCGCAACTATCGCATCAGCATAAAACTCTCCCAGCTTTGCTGCCTGCATACCAGTTTTATAGTTACCGGTATTTACAAAGTATGGGGTTTTTCTACCGCTTTTTGTAGTAAAGTCACCAAACTTCAAAACACCGCACTCCAGCATAAACATAATAAATTTTTGTTTGTAATTGCTCATAATAGCTCTCCTTTCAGGTCTATCCCTTTTTCGCCTTGGCTTTTTTGAGGGCTTTCATCTCTTCTTTTGACTTCAACCCTTGCATGGACGATATATATATGCCTGCAAGCTCAACTTTGACGTTCTTTTTAAGCGGAATCGCCTCATATACATTTTTTTCGCACATCAAAGTTACTATTTGCGGGCCTACTTTGGCTTTGACAAAATGCATTTTCATAAGCCGCGAATACTTTGGCATCTGATCCATTGCAGCTTTGGGAACCATTCCTTCTTTGATTCTTCCCTTTGATTTATCAATTACAAATATTGTGGCGGGCTGGCGGTGTTTTTCGATCATGGCCTCATTTTCGCTCATTTTCTTATAACTCCACTTGTTGAGAAAATAAAATGTGACAACCACAATCCCAACAACCACCATCACGATTAATATAACATCAATTAACCATCCCAAATAAAAGCCCTCCTTCGTCTTCAATTCTTCGTCCACAAGTATAACATTTTTTTTTGCAATATAAAAGATTAAATCTGGAATTTTTTTCGCCAAAATGATATTATGTATAGTGATAAACGTAAAGGAGTAGGTATTACATGAGCGATACAAAAAAAATACGAATAGATTACAATAACATGATGGGTGAATTCGTTGGCGAGCGCGGTCTTTTTGCATGTGACTTTGAGCAAATCTCGCCAAAATTCGCACCTGCCTGCGCCGCCATGAGTAAAAAGCGCGCTGCCGGTAAAATGGACTGGAGAGACCTGCCGCATAATCAATCTGGCGTGGTCAAGGATATATTAGCCTATGCGTCCAAAATGAAGCAAGAAGTTGAATATTTTGTGCTTCTTGGTATTGGCGGCTCGGCGCTTGGCCCAATGGCTGTGCACCAGGCGCTTTTGCATCCTTTTTATAACGATTTGCCAAGAAGTGAGCGCGGCCCAAAGCTTTATATTGCAGATAATGTAGACCCGGAACGGCTTTCATATTTGTTTCAGGTAATTGACATCAGCAAATGTCTCTTCAATGTCGTATCTAAGTCAGGTTCGACCTCGGAGACCATGAGTCAGTTTATGATCATAAAAAAGATGTTGGAAGAAGCTATAGGCAAAGAAAAAGCTAAAGAGCGCATTGTCGCTACCACTGACCCTGAGACCGGTAGTCTGATTAAAATCGCCAAGCAAGAGGGTTATAAAACTTTCATCATCCCGCCTGGTGTTGGGGGGCGTTTTTCTCAGTTGAGTCCTGTTGGACTATTACCTGCCGCCATCTGTGGCATAGATATAGAGGAGATGCTCGCAGGAGCCGCCTATATGGATAGGCTTTGTGATGAGGCTGATGTTCTTAAGAATCCCGCCTATGCCTACGCAGCTCTTAACTATGCCGCTCTCCAGAAAGGCGCTTCAATATGTGTGATGATGCCGTATGCTGACCGGCTCAAATATATTTCTGATTGGTATGTTCAGCTTTGGGCTGAGTCGTTGGGCAAAAAATATGACAATAATGGCAATATAGTGTATGCCGGCCAGACCCCTCTACGGGCACTTGGTGCAACCGATCAGCATGCACAAGTTCAGCTCTTTTCAGAAGGGCCGTTTGATAAGGTCATTGTATTCATAGGCGTTGACAAATTTCATGAAGACATTGAAATACCAAAGATATTTAGCGACATGCCAAATATAGGCTTTTTAGGCGGGCATACCCAAGGGGAGCTGCTAAAAGCCGAACAAGAAGCCACAGAATACGCGCTTCTAAAAGCAGGCAAGATGAACATGACCATCACACTGCCTGAAGTTTGTTCGCATACCGTGGGACAGCTTTTGTATCTGTTTGAAGTCGCGACAGCTTTTATGGGCGAGCTTATGAATATTAATGCTTTTGATCAGCCGGGTGTAGAGGAAGGCAAAAATGCCACCTATGCCATGATGGGGCGTCCGGGGTATGAGGAGAAGAGAAAAGAGCTTGAGGATATGCCTCAGAAAAAAAATAAGTACATGATTGTTGGTTAAAGATATGAAAAGGTGAAAGCAAATCATTTCATCAGGCCAATGGAAGAGACTGATTTGCCGCGCGTGGCAGACATTCTGAGAGCCAGCAGTTTTACGAGCGCGTCAATGCATATAATCTTCGTTATAGCAAACATCTTGGGTAGATTGACAGAAATTTAGGAGGGGTTATTTTTGCAAGCAGCATCGCGCAGATCCAATATATTTCAGCTAACCGCTACAGCCGTTTTGACAGCTGTAGGCATTATTATTCCAATGATTGCTCCAAGGGTAGTAATAGGACCGGCTTCATACACTTTAGCAAGCCATGTAGCTATTTTTATAGCCATGTTTATTTCTCCAAAAGTCGCCGTAAGCGTTACCGTAGGCACCACCATAGGTTTCTTTATCGGAGGATTTCCTTTGGACATTGTGTTTCGAGCCGCCAGCCATATAGTGTGGTCACTGCCCGGCGCACTTTATTTATCAAGAATAGATAAGTTCAAAATTTCATGGATTAGGCTGCGGGTGTTTTCATTTGTAGTTGCCATAGTTCATGCTATAGGAGAAGTTGCAGCGGTCAGCTTGTTTTATTTTGGAACAGGCTTCCCGGACGGTATAGGATTTGCCTGGGTTTTAGGATTCATTGGTTTAGGTACAGTCGTGCACAGCATGGTGGATTTAGAGATTGCCAATGTGGTGCGGCTTGTTTTGCAGACATATAGACCGTATATGGAATTGCAGTTTCATGGCACGAAATCCTCAAAAGGAGAGTGAGCTATATGCGAATGTTGGATATAATTGAGAATAAAAAAGCCGGCCGCGCGCTGACAACAGGTGAAATTTCGTTTGTTGTAGATGGATTTGTTTCAGGTCATATTCCTGATTATCAAATGTCGGCGCTTCTAATGGCTATATGCTTTAAAGGCATGGATAGCCGTGAGACGGCGGACTTAACCATGAAGATGGCACACTCCGGCGATATTGTCAAACTGCCTGAAGTCTCGGGTATAAAGGTCGATAAGCATTCCACGGGCGGCGTTGGGGATAAGACCACGCTTATCATCTCTCCTATAGTTGCGGCATGCGGCGTTTTTGTTGCAAAAATGAGCGGCCGTGGACTTGGCCACACAGGCGGCACGATTGATAAATTGGAAGCCATTCCGGGGCTTAGGACGAATCTGGCTCAGGAAGAGTTTGAGGCCATATTGAAGCGCGTCGGGGTATGCATAGCCGGGGCATCTCAAAACGTAGCCCTCGCGGACAAAAAGATTTATGCGCTGCGCGATGTCACAGGCACAGTTGACTCCATGCCACTAATCGCCGCCAGTATAATGTCAAAAAAAATCGCCGCACCATCAGATGCCATATTGCTTGATGTAAAAACCGGCAAGGGCGCGTTTATGAAGACATATGAAGAGGCCTTAGAGCTTGCACAGACTATGGTCGAAATTGGCGAGCTCTCAGGCAAAAAGACTGTGGCTCTAATCACAAACATGGACATACCTTTGGGCAATAATATTGGCAATACACTGGAGATTATTGAGTCTGTTCAGGTGCTCAAAGGGCAAGGCCCCGGCGACTTGACAGATATTTGCAAACTCTTGGCAGCGCACATGCTGCAACTTGCGGGCAAGGGCACCCTCGGTGAATGCGAGGATTTGGTAGATGACGCTATTACGTCAGGGCGGGCGCTCCAAAAGTTCGTTGAAATGGTTGAAGCACAAGGCGGTGAAATAGATGTTGATCTTTTCAGCAACTTACCGCAAGCCGGCATCGTACACGAAATTAAATCCCCTGTGCGCGGCTATATTGCAGAGATGGATGCGCAGGGAATAGGCATCGCCTCTTGCGTATTAGGCGCAGGCAGGGAAAGAGAGGACAGCGAGATTGACTATGCCGCCGGTATTTGCCTGCATAAAAAATACGGCGATTTTGTGGAGACAGGCGAGCCTTTGGCGACACTTTATACAAATGACCAGTCCAAAATCGACCCGGCTGAACAGAAATTTCTAGAAGCTATGCATTTTGGCGCTGAGGCACCTAACCCGGCTAAGCTGGTCTATGCGTTTGTTTCTAAGGATGGGATTGAATACACTGCAAACTGAAGGTGATATAATGAGAAATATCATAATAGTGCTTGACAGCGTGGGTGTGGGCGCCGATTTACACGCACATGAGTACGGCGACGAGCATGCTTTTACACTGGTCAATATAAAAAAGGCTGTCCCTTCCATGGCGCTTCCTAACTTACTGGAACTGGGGATTTCCAATATTGAAGGCTGTTCACTATTGGCAAATGGCGCAAACTTTTCGCCCATGGCTTCGTACGGGCGGCTCATGGCTAAATCAAAGGGCAAAGACACCACCACAGGCCATTGGGAGATAGCTGGGATTGTAACGGAAAACGCCTTTCCGACCTACCCTAACGGCTTTCCGGATTCTATAATTCAGGAGTTTGAGGAACGGGCAAAACAGAAAACTCTTGGCAACTATGCTGCCTCCGGCACAGAGATTATTAAAGAACTGGGCGATAAGCACATGCAAACCGGAGACTTGATAGTCTATACCTCGGCTGACAGCGTTTTCCAGATTGCGGCACATGAAGAAATAGTGCCCTTGAAACTTTTGTATGAATACTGTGAAATAGCACGTGAGATTCTTAAAGCTCCGACTCACGGCGTCGCTCGCGTTATTGCAAGGCCATTTGTAGGAACTCCGGGCAACTTCGCACGCACAGCAAATCGGCAAGACTATTCCCTGCCGCCTCCCGCGCCTACGATGCTCGATTATATCAAGGAAAGTCATTTGACCGTTTGTGGTATTGGTAAGATACATGATATTTTTGTCGGCGCAGGGCTAACCCAAAGTATCTCAGCCAAAAACAACATGGATGGTGTCGATAAATTGATTCAGGCCATGAAAAGTGTGGAACACGGCCTTATTTTTATCAACCTGGTAGACTTTGACATGTTGTTTGGCCACAGAAATGATGCCGAAGGCTATGCCAAAGCCCTTATGGAGTTCGATAGGCGCCTGCCTGAGATATTGACACTTCTCCAAGATGACGATATTCTTTATATAACCGCCGACCACGGCTGCGACCCAACCACGCCCGGCACCGACCACACGCGGGAGTACCTGCCGCTTCTTGTGTATGGCAAAAACTTGCGCTCAGGCGTTAACTTGGGCACAAGAGAAGGCCTTGGGCATATCGCGGCTACAGTACTTGAGCACTTGGGCGTGAACGGAGCGGTGGATGGGGTAAGTCTTCTTGGTGAACTTTCGAAGGGAGGAGTCTAGTGAAGCGTCATAGTGCTGTAAAATCGGTTGGCGACGCAATACTAAAAGACGGCTTAGCCAAGGCATTGTTTTTGAAAGGCTCCATCGCCCGGGGTGATGACGATGAATACTCGGATGTCGATATGTATGCTGTTGTATCAAAAGAAAATCATGAGACTTTTCTTAGCAAGCGAATCGAGTACCTGGAAGCGTACAAGCCATTGATATATTGGTCGGAATCCAATTT